>MDSW01166008.1_pt1 | contig 11759 bp, 5 predicted proteins | sample 811171 | NCBI WGS metagenome assembly MDSW01 (sample SAMN05326641, study PRJNA326480) | marine metagenome | isolation source: seawater | place: Atlantic Ocean: North West | collected 2012
AAATATACCTAAATAATTAGATAACCATTCAATAAAATTTGTAAAATGTTTTAAATTATAATTTTTAATAATAATTAAATTATTCCATTTACCTTTAACTTTTGCTCTCCATTTAGATGGTAATTCTTCGTGATTACCATTAAATAATTCAGGTAATTTTGAAGAAGAAGCATTATTATTACTCTGAATTAATAAATCAACATTATTAATATTATCTAAATTAGTAGAAATAGGCATATATTCATGATAATTAAGTAAAATAGTAGGAATATTAAAAACACCATTAATATAAAAAACATTTTGTGAGAAAATCAATTCATCTTTATATTCTTTAATAATATAAGACATAAAATCGTATTTATAATTTAAAATAATATTATTAATCCAATTATTAATATTAGTAATAGGTTTATTATTATTAATAGGTAATTCTTCTAAAATAATTCTAATAAATTTTTCATTATTATAAGTTGTAAAAAATTTATTATATAATTTATTTATTTTTTTTAATCTATTTAAATTATTGAATTCTTTTGAAAAAGTTTCATCAGTATATTTTTTAATTAAAATATCTGCAACTAATTTTTGTAAATTATACCATTTATATGATAAATTTTTTTCATATTCAATATATTTATAATATTCATTTTTATTATTAACATGTATAATATTATTATTTTTTAATTTTAATTCAGAAATAATTAATTTACTATTAAATAATTTATCATTTTTATAGACAATATTTCCAATATTGTAATTAATATTTAAAGATTCGCATTTTTTTGTAAAAGATTTATAAATATTATTATCAATTCTATTAATATTATATTCAAAATTAATAATATCATCATAAAATTTAATATTTTGAATATTCATATCTTTTATAAATTTAGGTAATAGTGATAAACTAATTTTTTCAAAATTTAATAAAATATTAGATGTAGTTAATACATGTGTGATAGATAAATCATTATTAATTAATATAGTATTTATATCAAAAATATAATATTTATCACTATTAATATTAACCCATTGATATAATGTATAAATATTTTGATATGTATTATAAATATTTGAATATTCAACATTATATTTAGAGCATTCTTGAATTATATTTTTAATAAAAGAATAATCATTTAATTTAATAATACTATTATTTGTGTCAGTTTTATTTTTTAATATTATAGGTTCATAATATGAATCTTCTTTTAAAATCATTAATAATTCCGGATTCAATTCTAAATTAGTTAAAATATCATTATAAGATGAATATAAAGGACATAATATTTGAATATCGTTATTATATTCCCATATTATTAATAATTTATTATATAATATAGCAATTAAAGAAAACATATAATATGGTAATTTATCAGTAGGATAATCATCTGATTTCAAATAATTAATAAATTTATAATATGATTTATAAATATTTAATATTCTAGAAAGCGATAAATTATTAGTATTATCAAATTTAAATATATTTAATATATCTTTATTTTTATTTAATTTTTTAATAAGTTTTTTGTTATTTTCTGGAATAATTTCATTTGTATCCATAAATGCTTTACATACATTACCATTTTCTAATGCTAAAAATGTAATAATATCAATCTTATTTGTAATATCATTTATAAATTTTTGTTTTGAATTAAAATTTAATATATTTGCAATACAATTAATAATACTATCATTTTTAATAATTTCAGTTTTTTTATTATTTGTTTTATGATTAATACCTTTTCTTATAAAACATTTTTGTGTTTTATGTATCATTTTAGAACAAATATTATAAGATATTTTAGGTAATAAAATATTATGTAAAACTTCAGGAATAGAACCATATCTATTATTATTAATAGGTGCTTTTTGATTCATTAAATAATAATTAGTATCAATAATTGAATCATCTTTTAAACTATCTTCTTTTTCTATATTTTTTTTTAATTCAGATGGTATTTTTTTTTTCTGATTACTATCATCTAAATCTATATTATTATTTGGAATAATACATTTATCTAAATCTTGTTTTTTTTGTTCTTTTTTTCCACAACACGGAGAACATAAACCATTTTCATTAGGTTTTATTAATTTAATAAATCTTTTTTTTGTTTTATCGAGACCCCAAAAAAATGTCATAGGTTCTTCATTTTCAAGGGGACATTCATATTTAGTATTATTAGGATCTAATGGTATTTTACTAATAGGACACCATACTTTAGGACATGTATAATAATTAATTTTTGAACTATTACTACCATATGGTAAAATATTATCATAAAAATTTTGCTTATTTTTAATTAAATTATCCATTTCATCTTTTGTTAATACAACAGGTTGAAAATCAGATTGACATTTATCACGCGCATAGTTATCACTAACTAAATCTTTATCAACATTTCTTATTAAATCTACAAAATAACTATGTTTTTGTTTACCCAATGCTCCACCTAATAATTCATCATCATCATCATCTAAATTATAATCTAATTCACCTAATTTATCATTATCAGAATCATAAACATTATCTAAATCATCATCTTTTACAACTTTAATATCATCCTTTTTTTTAATATCAGAAGGTTGGGTTTTTTCTTTTTTAGTAACAGATCTTGATGAAGCAATAATTTTACTAAGCCAATATAATAAATATTTAAGTTCATAATAATTAGCAGAATTTGTAATTTCAATTTCAAAACCATCATTAGATTTAGAAATAATAATAATTGTTCCATTATCTTTAATTTTATTTTGTGCCTTAGTTATATCTTTATCAACATTATCAATAATAGTATCAACTTCATCTTTAGCACTAGTAATATTGAAACCGAAATTAATTAATTCATTAACTATTTCAACTTTAGAAATACCTAAATTAAATCTAGATAATATATAATCATTAATATTTAAATTATTATTATATTTAGTTGATCTTTTATATATACAAATTAATTGATTTTTATCTTTGGTATTAACTAATTTAACACTAAATATATCAATTAATTTAGTAATTTTATTTGATAAACTACTAAATGTAGTATTATCAATAATGAAAGAAGTATTTAATTTTAATGATTCTTCCTTCATAATAAATTTTTGTTTAATATATTTTTTCAAATAATTAGTTAAAATAATTTTAGTTTTATTAATAATATCCCAATTAATATTTTTTCGTATATCAAATATATATGAATATATAATTTCACCAATATGATTAATAGTAATTTTACAATAACAACCTTTTGTTATAATATAATATATATTAATACAATTAATTTTATTAATTTTATCAATATTACACCAATTTAATAATTGATCTTTTTTAATAAAATGTTTTTGTTGCATTTTATATAAAATTTTTGAATTATCATTTATCCATTGAATAAGTGCAATATTTTTTTTGGTATGAATATTATCAAATAAATTTGATAATATAATTTTCTTAGATAGTTTACTATATAAATCAACTCTATGAAATCTATCATTAGATTTTTTTATAAATTCAATATTTTCTTCTACTAATTCATATAATTTATTATCTCTTAATTTATAATTATTATAGGTTGGTATTTTTTTTTTTACAAAATAATATTTATTATCACTCAAATCTTTATCAATATCATGATTAAAAACAATATTAATATTTGATAAATTAAATAATAAATTGGTATTAAATGTATATGAAATATTTTCATCTAATTCTTTTGAATTTCTATTTGTAGATAAAAAAGGATTGATATTATATCCATTCCATATTTTATTATTTATTTCATGTGATAATGATTTTGTATTATTCCAACAATAAAATAATTTAGATTTATCATCTTTATCATTGTTTAAAATATATAATGCTATTTTATTTAAAGCATCTTCTAAATTATCATCTAAATATATATATTCTTTAATTATAATTGCATCATCTTTATAATTAACATCAGATGATTTATCAAAAATATACAATTTATATTTTTTATTAGAATACCATCTATATACTTTTATGGGTATATAAGGTTTCATGTTATATTTTAAAGCCTCTATAAATTCAATTTATTTTTTTCGTTTAATAAAGTAAAGACTAATGGATGTTAATTATAACACTATATCTACACATCTAGATATTAAAAAAGGTATAAATTTTTTAAAAAATTTAAAAAATAAACAAAATAATTTTAATGATAATTTTTGGAATTCAGATATTTATAAAAAAGAAAATTATAATAATTATATTAGAACTTTTCCATATTTTTGGTTAAATAATGATAAATACGATATAAATAATGTTTATAAATTAAATGAATTAAATGATATTCCATGGTATTATGATTTCAGATTATATGAAGATGTTTTAGAAAATATGAATATTATAGATAAAAAAAATTTATGGAAAAATTTTAATTATACAGAAATATATAAAAACAATAATAATTTAGATGAAAAACATTATATTGCTAATGATAAAATTTTAAAAACTTATATACCAAGAGGTTATATTATACCACCATTTGATAAAAATATATTAAATATAAATAAAAAAAATAAAGAAAATAAAGAAAATAAAGAAATTGATGATAGAACTGATGATAAAATAAATGTAATAAATGATAAATATACTGAAATTGATAATGAAATTAAAGAGTATATTAATGATAATGTTGATAATTTTTCAGTTATCACGAATATTAGAAAATTAAAAAAAATTGCTGAACAAAATTTTTATTTATTAGATACAGATGGTGATAATATAATTAATTTTAATCAATTACAAAAATTATATATGAATTTACAAAATAATAATAAAGATATTATAGAAAGTTTTGTAAATATTATTGATTCAACTAATAATCATGATATAATTAATGATAAATTAATAAATGATAATATTCATTTAGATAATAATAATAGTATTAATAAAAAAAATTATATTAATAGTGTTACATTATCATACATAAAATCCTCAGATTTTGATAAAACTTTAAATTATAATAAAAGTATTAATGCAGTTTTAATTAAGGATTTAAATGACAAAATTAAAATTATGGAAGAAAAATCATCACAAAAAACAGATACTGATATCGGCAATATAGATAATAATTTAAATAATCAAATAAAAGAAGAAACAGAAGAAGAAGAAACAGAAGAAGAAGAAATAGAAAAAGTAACAGATGATAATGAAATAGAAAATAATTATCAAAAAATTCATCATGATACATGGAGGGAAACTTTAATTAAAATAGGTTTATGGACTATTGGAATTATAGCAATAATATGTATTCTTTTATTTCTATCATTTGTATTTATATTTGATAATAATAATAATAATAATATATCAAATAGTAATAATGAAATAATTGATAATAGTATAACATCAGTATCAAATATAGAAGAATAAATTATATATTTATATATTAAGTAATGAACGATAATTCAAATAATATTAATTATTTAAATACAACTGATAAAGATCATCAAAATAATACTAAAAATGAATTCACAAAAAAAATAAATTATATAACAATAATTTTAATATTTTTATGGATAACAAGTGGTATAATAGGTTTTCTAATATCTTTAATATGTTTAATTTATAATAAAAATAAATTAAAAAAAATAATTGGATTATTAATAGCATCTATATTTTTTGGACCATTATATTGGTTATATTATATGTATATGGATAATTATTGTTCAATTAAACCAATATATAAATTAAAAAAATATAAAATTTAAAGTTATTTTTATATTCCATATATTAAATAGAGTTAAAACTATAAATATATAAATGAATATTTATACATATATGCAACAATTTATAGGAAAATATAAAAATTTAATTAATAATTTGGATAAAATTCCATTATATAAATTATTTATATTTATGATGTTTATATTTAAATATGAACCGATTAAAGAAGTAAATATAATATTATTATATATATTTAAAATATTATGTATATCAATTACTGTTATTATGCCCGTATCATTAGTAATATATTCAATCTTAATGATGAAAAATATTATAAATAAAAATAAAAAATATTGGTGGAAAGAAAATAGACATAATTATCATAATAGTAAATATGATTACATAAAACAATTATTTAAAATAATTGAAAATGTAGTTTTATCACAAAGAATAACAATATATACTATATGTGCATTATCATTAATAATAATGTTAGCAGTTATTAAATTCAAATTTTCTGATTTAATATCAGGTGGAGATATAAGTTATAAATATAAAAAATATTTAACTTATACATCAACAATATTTATAATAATATTATTTATATTAATATTATATTTAATTATAAATTTTAGAAAATATAATCGTGTTTATAAATATAATAATAATATTAATGATATATATATTAAATATTTAAATAAAGAATATCTAAAAATTATTTGTAATAATTTTATAGATGAAAATAATTTATTAACTAGTATATGCAATATTAAAAAATTACCAACAAGTGAAGATTTGCGTAATTATTTAAATACATTAAATATAAATACTATTGATAATTATAATGTTGATTTAAATGATAAAGAAAATAAAACAAATGATAATTTAATAGCTAATAAATTTTTATCTGCATTAATTACACATCAATGGTTAATTTTTATATATGAAAATAAATCATATCCTGAAACAGTAGAAAATAAAATATGTAGAGAATTAAAACTGGATACTATAATGAATGATAAAATGTATAATATTTTTTATTGTTATTCTGAAACAATGCAACATCCATTTGAAAGTAATATAGAAAATAATATACTTAAAATGGATAATTTTTCGTCAACAACATTTAATATAGATAATTACAAAGTTTATATGAAAATAATTGATAAATATTTAAGTATAAATAATGAAATGAGTATAAATATAAGTAATATTAAAAAAGAAGATATTAATGAAATTAATTTATTAATAATATTATTTATAATAATAATATTATATATGATTGGATTATTTATATTACCCGATTCTTAATTAATTTTTTTGTTAATAATGTTAATTAAAATATATTATTAGATATTAAGGAAACTTTATAAATAATGAATAAAAGTAATAAAGATACATCTAATCAAAATTCTGATGTTGCTAGTTGGGGGGATCTTAAAAATACTGATAATAGTAGTGTTCAATTATCAACTGATGGTGATACAATAGGTGCAGATAGAACAGATATTAATACAACAAATACAGAAACAACTGATACTAATACAGGAGTTGTTGATGATAGTACAAATGATAGTTCGGGCGAAAACGAAAATCAAAAATCTAAATCAGAAAACGAATCAAATTATGAAGATGATAAAGATGATAAGGATGATAAGGAAGACGAAGATGATGAAGATGACGGAGATGACGGAGATGATGAAATAAAAACAGATAATGAGAGAGTATTAAATGAATTAACAAAATTATATAAAAATTTAAATAAACATTTGCAAGAACTTTATTGTGATCAAGATGAATTTGATAAAAATTCTGAACAATTAAGTGAAAAAATTTCAGATTATGATTCAACAAATCATAGTGTTGATTTAGCGAAAACAAAAATAGAACAAACAAAAATAGAAACAGAATTAGAAGATATACAAAATAATATAAAAAAAGAAAATGAAACTAGTATTGATGATAATTCTACAAAAAAAGATGAATTGCGTAATAAAATAGAAACGCTAAATGATGAAATTAAAATGATGAAATTAAATGAAGATAAATTAAGAGAACAAAATTTAGAATTAGAAAATAAGTTAAAAGAATTTGCAAAAAATGATGATGGTACTAGTAATTTAAATGAAGAAATTGAAAACATAAAATTAGAAAGAGATAGAATCAATGAAGAATTAAGAAAAGCAGAATCAGAATTAGGAAAAATAAATGAAAATTATAATATGCTCGATCAAGAATATAATAATTTACAAAAAAAACAACAAAAAGAATTAGACGCAAAAGAATTACGAGTTACTGAATTATTAGAAGAAGAAGATAAATTAAAAAAAATGTTAGAAGAAAATAAAAATAAATATGAAGAATTAAATAGACTTAATCAAATAGAATTAAATAAATATAAGGATGAGATAGGTAATTTAAAAAAAGAATTAGATGATAGAGAAAAAAAATTAAGTCAATTTGAAAATAAAGGCGAATTATCTGATAAAATTCAAGAAGAATTATCTCAATTAAAAGCCAATGCTGCAAAACATGTAATAACAATTGCTGATATAACAAAAAAACTATCTGAAAAAGAAGCAGAAATAGAAAAAAATAAACAGGATTTATTAAAATATCAAAATGATAAGGAAAGTAATTTAAAACAAATAGCAGATTTACAAAAACAAATAGCAGATAATAATGGTAATAAAGAATTAACTGAAAAATATAGAATAGAATTAGAAAAATTACAAGAAGCGAATAAAAAAATAGAAGATAATCATAAAATAAAAATGGCAGAATTACAAAAAGAACATGAAAATCAATTAAAAAATAAACAACAAGAATTAGATAATTTAATTAAAATAAATGAAAAAAAAACACAAGAACATGATATAATAATATCACAATTAAAAATTGAATTAGAAAATAAAGGGGCTAGTAAAATAGATATAGAAAGGTTGAAACAAGAATTAAAACAAGCGGAAGATAAGAAGCAACAGAACATACATGAAATGCAAAAATTGAAAGATAGAATAGATGAATTAGAAAAACAATTAAGAAAAAACACAGAACTAGTGGTTTCACCGGTTGGTAATATATCATCTTCACCGTCTATAAATATTCCATCGCCAACACAATCAGAATCATCTTCATCATCAATAAATATTGAAGATCAAATATTGGATGCACCATATATTGGTTTAAAAGTTGCATTTCCAAAAGATCGTATGAAGATGAAAATCAACGATAATATAATTGCACCATATAAGGGTAATCCATTAGCATTAGCTATCATACTAACGCGTCCAGAATGTTGGTTTTGGAAACCATTTATGATAGGTACAGAAGTAGAAAAAAAAAAACAATGAAAAAAAAATGAGAGAGATAGAATCTATAGTAAGAAATAATAATAAAAAAGGACAAATGACAGTAAATGATTATGTATATATACACAGTATAAATGATAATGTTATAGCACCAGCAATAAATGGTATAAAATTTAGTACAGGAGATAAAGAGGACCCCGTAATTAAATTTGCAAAATTAGCAAAAGGTAAAATAAATAAACCATTAAAAATTGCATTGCAACACAATAATGAAAAAATAATAATATATGTTAAAAGATTAAGAGATATGATTATGATGCCAAATTGTTTAAAAGAGAACTATGGAGGATCAAATAATAAAAAAAAAACTAAAAAAGGAGGTGGAAAAATGAAAAGAATGGATTTTGATATACTAGAAAATATAAAAGAATTACATTATGATAATATAATAAAAGAAACAGAGAAATTAAAAAATCAACTTGATACAAAAGATACAGATATAAATGAGAAAATGAATAAATTAGAAACATATAATAAAGAATTTAATGATATTTATATAAAATATGAAAAAAGAAATTTAAGTTATGAAAATTGGAAAATAGTATCAAATATTGAATTGGATAATAGAGAATTATTTAATGATAATATAAAAGAATTAAAGGATTTATTATATACAGAAATTAAAAAGAATCCCAAAAAAGATTATATTGAAATAAATTTATTAGAAAACAAAGAGATAGAAGAAAAATTATTTGGACTTGGAAATAAAAAAATTTTTGTTAAATGCAAAGAAAATAATGAAGATGAAATATTGGATGGTAGCAATACATCATCTAGTGAAACAGATGAAATAAGTCAACCAGGTCATACAGGTGGTGCGAGTGATGATGAATATAATTGTATACCAGTTAAACTAATAGATGAAGAAGATTGTAAAAAAATTAAAATATTAGTAAATGATATTTTAAAATTATTAAATGAAATCCGTGATAAATTGGGTATAAAAGAGCCATTTGTTGGAGAAGAAGACGGAAAAGAAGACGGAGAAGAAGAAACAAATAATGATGATCCAAATAAAACAATAACGGGATTAATGTCACAAATAAGAGCAGAAAATTTTGATCCAACAGAAACAAAAGAGGGAAATGCAGAAATATTAACAAAATCAACAATGATAATATATAATATAATACTAGGATTAATAGTTATATTATGTATATTTACAATAATACTTCATATATTTAATATTATAAAATTTTTATATAAATCATTTTTGGAAATAGGACGAGTTCAACATAATAATTTAGAAACGGGAGAAACATTTAGATATAAATTATTACAATATATAACATATATAAACACTTGTAATTTACCATCTGTATTTTCATCATTTAACTCTAAACAAACAACAAGTGAAACAATTATAAAATTATCAAGAATAGTTAATGAATTTTTTAAGAAGTCAGAAGAGGCTGGAATACAAGGTTCAACAGAATTTAAAGATATGTTAAATGATATGAGTTTAGAAAAAAATAATGATGAATTAGAAGATGAATGTGAAATAGCATGGTCTAAATGGTTAAAAGAAAATCCAAATAAAGGTCAACCATCAGAAAAGGTGAGAATATGTCAGGAGATTAAAGAAAAGAATAAAATAACAAAAAATAATTCACAAAAAGAACCATTATTTAATATATTTATGATAATGAGATTATTCTTTATGACAATAAAATTATATTTAGCATTTTTTATGATTGTGATAATAGTATTTATCATATATGTATTATTAACAAAAGTTGCTGCATTAACGAGTATGCCAACACTAAAAATGAATCCATTTGCAAAACAAATATCATTTATGACATTATTACAATCATCAGGAGTATGTTTTATATATATAATAACATCGTTTTTAATATATAAATTTATGTTTTTAAAATTATATAGTAAATATTTAGAAACATATTTACATATTATAGCAATAGATTTTGAATTAAATAAAATAAAAAAAAATAATGATAATCCTGATATATTAGATACAATAGACTCGAATTATGCTGTATTATTACATGATAAAATAGATAATGATGATGAAATAGAAGAAAAAATAATACAATTTATAGAGGATCCTGAAATTAGTGAAAATAAAATAGTAAAATATATAATATATTATGTTTTAATAAAACATATATATAATGGTAAGAATAAAGAAAAATTAAGTCACTTAAAAGCGTATAGTTATTTTATAAATACACAAATATCATCTAATTTATCAACAGATATATTAGTGGATATAAATACAACATATTATTCATTAATACCAAACAAATATAGAAAAGTACCATTACAATATTTTAAATTTAATAATATCAAAAAATTAAGTAAAAATATAGAAAGGGGAGAACGTATCAGAAAAGAAGTTAATTCTAAATTATCAATTCTAAATGATTATATAGCGAGTGTAAATAAAGAATTTGATGATGATAATTATATAGTAAATTTAGGATGGTATTTCTTAATAAATTTAATAATATCAACAATATTTATAGGTATATTAATAGTAATATTAGTAAAAGGATGGAGAGAAGCAGGAAATAATTTTTATAATTTTGTAAAAATGGATATTGATTAATAAAAAAAATAATAATATTAGTTAAGTAAAAATAATAATGATAAAGAAAACATTACTATTAATATTATTAATAATATTAACTATTAATTTAATAAATTTAATTAAAATAAAATGGAATAATGATTATTTTAAA
>MDSW01030153.1_pt1 | contig 11757 bp, 7 predicted proteins | sample 811171 | NCBI WGS metagenome assembly MDSW01 (sample SAMN05326641, study PRJNA326480) | marine metagenome | isolation source: seawater | place: Atlantic Ocean: North West | collected 2012
AACCACGGGCAAATTCAAATTCAGAATCGCGGGCAAATCCAAATTCACTTTGCTCATCACCAAGGGGCAGCCAGAACTCTCCACCGTGCGAGCTTTTGATGCCAACCCGCATGCGAGCTGGTGATTTGCTTCGGATGGCGAAGTGCAAAAAACCGTCTGAGTATTGCTGCATGTTGCGATAATTTGGCAACAGGACACCCATCCCAAACCAGTCACCGGCCTGGATATCGTATGACCAACATTGTTGGCCTTCGAAAGCCGGCACAGTGGTTGACGCGGGTTGCATATTATTCCATGTCAGCAGAGCAGCTTTTTCCCCGTAGTCGAAATTGGGAGTGTTCGGCTCGGTGAAAGCGATCGATTGCTTGACCGTGGGTGATTCGGTGTAGACTCCCAACGCACCTTGCTGTTGAAGTCGATCGCCCAGGAAGATTTTGGTGTGCGGGTTAGATTTCAGGCGGATCCAGTCGACATACATCCGAGAAGGGAACTTGGCTGTAATTTTGTCGGGCTGGTCGAGGCCGGTATAGGACGTTGTCCAACTTCCGACTGCCAGATTGCAGAGCAGAAATTGTGGTTGGTGAAATTCAGAAAAGTGTGCGGCGGTGATGTCCCACGAACCATACTCTTGGTCGTCCAGAAAAAACTGCATCCGCTGCGGCGTCCAGGAAAGACGATAGACGTGAAAGTCGCGGTGCAGATCGGTGGGCGCGTTGAACCACGAAACGCGACTGATTTTGTTTCCATTGGGTCCAGCAAAATGTAACGCGCAGTTGATGCGTCTTTGCTGGAGCCCTTGCGCGATGCCGTCCTTGCCGCCAATTTCGAGGATATCGGTTTCACCCGATTTGGGCCACTCGATCGCAGGAAAGTTGTTACCCAACATCCAGAATGCGGGCCACACACCGTTGGCGGTGTCGGGAACCTTGATACGTGCCTCCAGCGTTCCGTACTGGAATGCGAAGCGCCCCAGGGTGAGCATGCGTGCGGAGGTGAAGGCCTTGCCTTGGTACGCTTCGCGCCGTGCCTCAAGCACCAGATGACCATCCTGGATATACGAGTTCTCTCGGCGGGCGGTGTTGTATTCCAGTTGCCCGTTGCCAAACCCATGACCGCCTACATCATAGGTCCAGATGCGACGATCGATTTCGGGGCCATTGAATTCGTCAGACCAGACGATTTGTTGAGCATGCGCGTGGGGTCCTCGTGTGCTTAAGAGAGTCAAGCAGAGTGCCAACAGAGCGAAATGACGCATGGGTGATTACCAGTGGTTGGGATTCGAAAAGGGGAAGGGTGTCGGGGTTCGCCATACCGTTTCACCGGAGTCGGTGCTTGCCACTTCCGCCGGATCGGAGTTGGACCGGTTGCCAACGGGAGTCACATGGGAGTGATCGCTGGAGTGGTGCTCATCGCGGTTCGGAAAGAGGGGCGGCACCGCACCCTTTCCAAGCTGCGGGGAAGATCAACTGCTGATTTGTACGACTTCCGGTTCACGCGGTTCTGGTGGGTTTCGCGTATCGCGCCACTGGTCTTCCTGAAAGTTGGCGGTATACACCCCGTATTCGTGAAAGGCGATTTTTTTCGCGATCCGGTACGCCCAGCTACGCTCCGGGATTTCGGTGCCGGGATTGTATTGCGAGGGGCGCATTTCCATTGCTTCCAGTTCTTCGGCAGCGGTTTTCCGCACGGTCGAGTCCTGTGCAGAATGCTTGTCAATCAACGCCTGCATGACGTCGGGGCGTTCCAAGGCAATGCAGCCGCGAGTGTGGGTCGCTGCTGCTTGACGGAAATCGCGGAGGAAGCCGGATTCGTTAAAAACTTCCCGTAGAGGCCGCTCGTCGTGGATCGAATCGGTAGAGAATTGGATGATCGGGCAAGGTTCGATGTCACCCCAGGGACTGATGTGATGGGTGAATCCAGTTGCCATGGGGCAGAGGGCTTTGCCGTCGGCGTCATAGTAAGCGTCAATCACAATGATCGGTTTTTTGACCCGTGTATCGACCACGAATTGCCGAGCACGTTTCTGCTGTTCCGGAGTCAAAGCTAAGTCTTCGGTAGGATCGGGGCCCACAGGACGATAGATGTGGAACCAGCAATACATCACACCCATGTCGATCAAACGGTCAACCCAGGCGTCCTGCAGTAAGTCCTCATAATTCGATTGGCAGAGACTGGTACAGACTCCCGTCAGAACTTTGTTGTTGAGACAGTTCTGAATCCCTTCCATGGATTTACTGTAGACACCCTCGCGCCCACGTCGTTCATCACTGATGATCTCGCTGCCTTCGATGCTAATCAACGGAGTCACGTTGCCCAGTTGTCGCATACGTTTGGCCGCGGCGTCGTCGATGAAATGGCCGTTCGTGAAGACTTGGAAATAGGCATCCGGGTGGGCTTCCAGGATGTCGAAGAGTTCACTGTGCATGAACGGCTCGCCTCCCAGGAGGCCAAAGAACGAATTGCCCATGCTCTTGGCTTCATTGATCATCCGATTCATGGCATCCAAGTCGATCTTGTGTTGCTGATGCGCAACGTCGACCCAGCAACCCTGGCAGCGGAGATTGCAGCTGTTGATGATCGAGATGTACAGATAAGGCGGAAAGAACTCGCCGCGTTTCAGCCGAGACTTGTGTTTTTGTACCGAACGGAGACCTTTGAAGCCCATATTCCAGAACAGCTTCCACAGCAAACGCTTGTCGGTTTCGAACAGCATTCTTTTGGCAAGTCGCAGGTACATGGACGTCACAGTTCCTTATCAGCGGTATGAAAGCCTTCGCATCCAGTATAGCCCGGCGCGCGGTGGAACACAGGGACGGCACTGGCAGGGGGTCTGGAAAGCGGGGGAAAATCTGCTGGTTTCTGGTAGAAAAAGTCAGGGAGAAGCTGAAGGGAGACGGGTTTATCCGGAGATTTAGCAACGCCACGCGCGTCGTTTCTACCGACATGCGTGTCGATATGTTGGTCAAACCTGCCTGCGAGACGCTGCTGCACGCTGGAGATCCAGTTGATTAACCAAGGCTCTGTCATCCCTTCGCCAGCCGGTAGTATCTATCGCCGGCTGCTGAAACCGGGGTAGGTGGCGGGTGCTACGGCGACGTGGCGCGCCGTTTGCTTCCTGCTGCCTCCTGCTGCTTCCTGATTTCGCACCTTGCGGAAACAGGCAGTATGGAACCCAGCATCGCCTGGCACCTATCCCATCGGAACAGATAAGAGGCTCGCAGATGAACTTTTCTTACTCGCCTGATTTCTTGCGGGTTTCCGCGCTGTTGCTGGTCGTTGCTGCCAGCCTGCCGTGCGCCGCCGATGACACTCAAAAAGATCTGGAGCAGGTGGTAACGAAAGCGATACGTTACTTGCGCACGAAAGGTGTGGCGGCAGACGGTTCGTATAGCCGGCAAGCGGGTATTGGCGTGACGGCCTTGGCGACAACGGGCCTGTTACGTCATGGTGTGCCCGCGGACGATCCAGTGGTTGCCAAAAGTCTGAAACATCTGGAAGGCTTTGTGCAAGCTGACGGAGGGATCTATGAATCGGGGACGTTTTATCGCAATTACGAAACGTGCCTGGTGGTGCTGTGCTTCAAGGAAGCGAATGCCGACGGCCGATATGATGCCGTCATTCGCAAGGCGGACGGTTTTGTACAAGGGATTCAATGGGGAGCGGACGAAGGAGCTGATGAGTCCGATCTGGCTTATGGCGGGTCTGGATATGGCAAACACAAGCGACCGGATTTGTCGAACACCAGCTTTTTTGTAGACGCTTTGCGAGCTGCTGGGCACGGTGAAGAGAGCGAAGCGATGCAGCGAGCCGTGACCTTTATTTCCCGTTGTCAGAATTTGGAAACGGAGCACAACACAACTCCGTTTGCCGCCAAGGTGGAAGATGGCGGCTTCTATTACACCGTTGCGGCCGGGGGAGATAGCAAATCCGGTAAGACGGCCAATGGTGGACTGCGGAGCTATGGTGGGATGACCTATGCGGGACTCAAGAGCATGATTTATGCAGGTGTCAAACGTGATGACCCGCGTGTCCAAGCGGCTGTGAAATGGGTGCGGCAGCACTACGATCTTTCCACGAATCCCGGTATGGGAGACGCCGGTTTGTACTACTACTACCACATCTTTGCGAAAGCTCTTTCGGCGTTGTCCGTCGACAAGTTTACCGATGCACGCGGCCAGCAACACGACTGGCAAGCGGAATTGATCGAGACACTTGCCGTGCGTCAACAAGCAGACGGGGCATGGACGAACGGGAACGCTCGTTGGTTCGAAGGTGATCCGAATCTGGCTACGGCTTACGCGTTGCTGGCGCTGTCCTATTGCCGAAGGTGAACGCTTCAATCGATAAACGTACGTTTTCCGTCCTGCATTAGTACTCCTACAAAACCGACAATGACGGCGATCATTGCGATACCGTTTAATGGGAGAGCGAGGGGGAAATAGCAGCAACATCCAGGAAAGACATATAGGAACATGCCGACGATCAGTGAAATGATGGCGACGGTGTAACGCCTGGCGAGGAACATTTGTATGAAGCCAACGATCATGAGGGCATCGACGATGAGCAAGCCGATAAGCATGGCGATGCCGACGCCGGCGCCGATTTGCATCGCAGCCTGCTGTTCGGCACCAAAGTTGGCGTTGTTGATTGCAGCGAAATTTCCGGAACCAATCGTCCAGAACGTATAGATTGCACGCAAGATCATATTGAACCCTGCAACGCCGATCATGATTCCGGCAGGAATTTGCACCATCAGTGATTTTTTTCTCCCCGAACTCGGCTTGCTGGCAACCGCTGGGGGTGTGTAAGGTTGCCCGGCGCTACCACCGCCACCAGCGATCGGCTGCATGAGCGTGTTGAGCGAGTCCAAGCCACCACCGTCAACAGGCGTCAGTCCACCACCGTCAACAGGTGTCAGTCCACCACCGTCAACAGGTGTTAGTCCACCATCGTCAACGGGTGTCAGTCCACCACCGTCAACAGGTGTTAGTCCACCACCGCCGCCAAGCGGAGTGAGACCACTGTCACCAAGCGGTGTCAGTCCATCGTCCAGTGGTTCTAATCCATCGTTGATAGGCGTCAGACCTGGGGCGGCACCGGAGGTTGGCGAAGCGGTGTTTGGTGATGGCTTTTTCGTTGATGTTTGCGGGATGTCAAATACCGCTTGGCAACCGGGACATTTCCCTTTCTTGCCTGCGGACGATGCGGGGGTTTTGACCAAGCGGTTGCATTGTGGGCAGTTGAACTCGATCGACCCGGTGGGTGCAGCGGATTTTGTTTTGGTCGCAGGTTTGGCCTTTTTGCTACCCGCCGCAGCTCCTGACCGCTTGGTTTTGGCGGCTGTCTTCTTGGCGGTTGTCTTTTTGGCGGATGTTTTGGGGATGGGGATGACCGCAGCGCATTTGGGGCACTTCCCCTTTTTGCCGCCGACCTTTTCTGGGACGGTGATGCTCTGACCGCATTGAGGGCATCCGAAGGTGATGTTGCCGGAGTTAGCCGCTGGCTGTGGTTTTTCTTTTTGAGCCGCAGCTTTGGACGCGGACGAAGTGGCCGGTTTTTTGTCCGAGGACTTGGGGATGCGGTTGATGGCACCGCACTTGGGGCATTTGCCTTTCTTTCCGGCATTTGCTGCCGGCACGCGCAATTCTTCCCCGCATTCAGAACAGTTCAAACTGATCACGGCCAGGCTGGGTGCCTCAGCGGGGGCGCTAGGAATTTGCTGGATGGAACCGCATTCCGAACAACGACCTTTCTTGCCGGCGCTCGCTTCGGGAGCTTGCATTTGGGCGCCGCATTTCTCGCATTGGAATTCAATCATCGGTTTCGGACAGGTTCTTGCGAAAAGAATGGGTGCTCAGTCGAGCGTTGTCACTGCGGGTGATCACCCCAGAGATGTCAGTCTATCGAGAATAGCAAGCGGCGGGCGTGCCTGCACGATTGCCGTCCGAAAAAAAAATAGCGGATTCGGCCGTATTCTGTCGCTGCTCAGTGAATCTTGGTATCGTGTCGAGCGTTATTTACCTGATTCTGGTTATGGACGAACCGACGGGATGGTTACTCCCTACGAGATTCTCGGCCCGGAAGGTCGGATTGCTGCCCGGCTGCCGCATTATGAGCATCGTGATGCTCAAGTGCAGATGGCGGAATCGGTGGCCGCGGCGATCGACGACGGCCATCACTTGCTGGCCGAAGCCGGGACCGGCGTGGGCAAGAGTTTTGCCTATCTCGTACCCGCGATCCTAGCAGCGACCGAGCCGTCCGAGGAAACCGTCAAACGTGTGGTGGTGTCCACGCATACGATCAGTCTCCAGGAACAGTTGCTAGCCAAGGATTTACCGCTGCTGAATAGTGTCATCCCGCGCGAATTCAGCGCGGTCCTGGTCAAAGGTCGAAGCAACTATGTCAGCTTACGACGGCTCGGTTTAGCACGTGATCGGGCGAGTAGCCTGTTTAGCGGCGAGCGGGAGTTCGAGGATTTGCGTGCGTTGTCATCCTGGAGCAAGGAGACCAATGACGGGTCGTTGAGTGACTTGAGCTTTCAGCCATCCAAGGCGGTGTGGGATGAAATTGCGAGTGACAGTGGGAATTGTCTGGGACGCAAATGCCCCCAATATAATCAGTGCCACTACTATCAGGCCCGTCGCAGAGCGCAGCATGCACAAATCTTGATTGTGAATCATGCGCTGTTCTTCAGCGATCTCTCATTACGTGGTCTAGGCATCAGTATCCTGCCGGACTATGACACGGTGATCTTCGACGAGGCGCATACGATGGAAGCGGTGGCCGGCGACCACCTGGGGATCGGGATCACATCGGGCCAAGTCCAATACGTGCTGAACAAGCTCTACCACGACCGCAGTCATAAGGGATTGTTAGTCCACCATCGTCTGACGGAGGCACAGAACGAAGTGCTTGCCTGCCGACGCTACGCCGATGAATTTTTTGCTGAAATCTATCGCTGGCGCGAAACGCATGGGGCCAAGAATGGTCGTGTATCCACCGCCAATGTGGTAGAGAACCAGCTGAGTTCGCGATTGGAAAAACTGGCCAAGATGCTGCGCCGCCATGCCGAGACATTGACTGACGATTCGGAACAGCAGGATATCCGCTCCGCATTTGATCGTCTGACGGTGTTAGCTGGGGAAATCAATGCCTGGACCAAGCAGCGACTGACGGACGCTGTGTACTGGATCGAAGGGGGACATTCACGGCGTGGACAACTTCGCGTCAAGCTGGCGGCGGCGCCGATCGACGTGGGGCCCGCCTTGCGTGAATACCTGTTCGAACAAACGCGCAGCGTGATTATGACTAGCGCCACCTTGAGCGTCGGCGCGTCGCCGTCGTTTGACTTCTTCAAAACCCGGATCGGTTTGACGAAGTGTGAAACGCAGCAGTTGGGCAGTCCGTTCAATTACCAGGAGCAGGCCGAGTTGATTGTGGTTGCGGATATGCCCGATCCGAATGCCCAGAAGCAGGAATTCGAACAGCAGGTCGGGCAGATGGTGCAGCGTTACGCTCAGCGGACGCAGGGACACACGTTTGTGTTGTTTACCAGCTACGATTTGATGAAGCGCGTGGCGTCGGCAATCACTCCTTGGTTGGTAGCCGAGGAACTGGAATTAATCTGCCAGGCGGACGGCTTGCCTCGCAGTCAGATGGTCGAGCGGTTCAAGCAGAATCCACGTTCTGTGCTATTCGGTGTCGATAGCTTTTGGCAGGGAGTGGATGTGCCGGGAGATGCTTTGCAAACGGTGATTATCCCCAAGCTGCCGTTTAGTGTTCCCGATCAGCCGCTGCTGGAGGCACGTTTGGAGGCGATCCGCGCCGCCGGTGGTAATCCTTTTGCGGATTATCAATTGCCCGAAGCGATCATCAAGCTCAAGCAGGGATTTGGACGGTTGATCCGGTCGCAGTCAGATCGTGGGACGGTGGTTCTGCTGGATTCACGCTTGCGGACGAAGCCCTATGGTCGCAAGTTCCTTGCTTCCTTGCCAGATTGTCGCCAGACGGTGGAGTCCTGTCGCACCGATGACTCGGCGCAGATATTTGATGGGGGCTGATACATCACCGCGGTTCACGGTGAGAGGCGACCGTGAACAGCGAAGGATGATCAGCTGGTCAGGCTCGGGATGGGCTGGCCCGCCGTGATAATCCGCAGCACGTCAGCAGGCACCCCGGTCTGGAGTCTCAGTTGGCCGACGTCGAACAGGCTGTGCATGATGGTTGCCAGGACGTTTTCGCTGGAGATCGGGTCGCTGGCTGGAGCGCTGCCTGTCCGATCAGAAGCACCGATCACTTGTCCCATGGGCAGTCCCCCACCCGCGAAGGCGAGCGTGCATTGGTTACCCCAATGGTCGCGTCCTCCGTTCTTGTTAATTCTCGGAGTGCGGCCGAATTCGCCGGTGATGACCAACAGGATGTCGTCCGTCAGTCGCCGGTCTGCCAGGTCCTCGATAAAGGCGGAGACGGCACGATCGACGGCGGGAGTCAACGATGCGAGGCCATCGGCCATGGTAAATTCTTTCCCACCTCCATGCATGTCCCAGCCCCCGCAAGTCACCGTGACAAAGCCGCAGCCGGCTTCGCACAGTCGTCGTGCCAGCAGCATCTGTTTTCCTAACGCAACGGGTGAGAATTGTTTCGCGTACGCGTTACGTTTCTGCACGGCTGCGGTCGGTTGAAACTCCGCAGTTGAATAACGTTCCAGTGTCTGCGGGTCCTCTTGAGACAGGTCAAAGGCATCGCCAACGCCTCGCGTCAAGACATCAAATGCCTGCTGTTGAAACCGATCGGTCGTGGCCAGCCCATTGGCGTCGGCGCGTCGACGTAGTGTATCCAACTGGGTTAACAACGAATTCCGGTCGTCGAGTCGCGGGCCAGCGACACGTAGCCGCATGTTATTTACCAGTTCACTGCCGGCACTGGGATCGAACGGCTTGTACGCGGCGGGCAAGGTCCCGGTCTGTGAAACGCGGTCTGAGTTGTAATAGAGTTCCTTGTACTCCGGGCCCATGGCTCGCGCAGTCACCAGCACGTTGCTGGGTAAGCCAGATTCGGTATCCGATAATCCGGCGACTTGGGAGTACAGCACTCCCATCATAGCTCCGGTGGGATTGCCACCCGCCATCACATGCATCGCTGCTGTGCCATGGCTGGAGATGCCGTGACGGTAGGAGCGCACGACCGCCAGTCGATCGGCCAGCGCGGCGAGGCGCGGCAGCGTGCCGCCGTAGGTCACTCCGGGGAGTGGCGTGCGAAGTTCGCCAGTGATACTGCGAATCTCCGTGGGAGCTTGCATGTTCGGGTCAAACGTTTCGAACTGCGTTGGCCCGCCTTGCAGATTCAATACCACGACCGATCGGTTTTTGACGACATGGTTCTCCGCGCTGGCTTGAGCACGCAGCAATCCGGCGAGCGACAGGCCGCCAAGGTAGGAACTGCCAATGCGCAGGAATTCTCGGCGCGATGGGGGACCGTGCGGACGTTTGACAGTAGTCTCGATGCGGAGCATTGCGGAACCTTTGCTGCAAGATGCTGCGTGGTTTCAGACGCTGAGGTTTTGTTTCTAACGCTTGGTTTTCCAGCGTTTAGTATACGAAACCAGCTCGCCGCTCGGCAAACCGACCTGCAGCTTAGCCCACCATTTGGTGGGTAGCCTGCAAATCGGAGGTGGTGGAATGGCCATCATTCCACTTTCCAGGTCGTACCTTCTTTGCGATCTTCCAAGACAACTCCCAGTGCCGTCAGACCGTCACGCACGCCATCGGCAGTCGAGAAGTCCTTGTTGGCGCGGGCGTCTTGTCGAATCTTGATCAGCAGTTGGGCGAGGCCGTCGGTGAGTTCTTCGTTGCCGCCAGCAGCCTGGGTGGCAGCTGGTTTCATGAACAAGCCCAAGAGGGCACTGAGTTCACGAAGCGTTTCGACGGCCCGATTGAACGACGCTAAATCGTCTGCTTGGCGCTGTTGGGTATCTTCGAGCGATTTCTCGTCCACGAACTTGTTCAAGGCCGACAGGATCTGGAACAACTCGCTGACAGCGGCTCCCGAATTGAAGTCATCATCCATGGCTGCCAGGAACTTGTCCCGGTAGGTGGCAATTTCCCCTAACAGGTCGCTGGTGTCGGCATCAAGTTGCCCGTCGCTGCGCAAGCGAATCAGCGCGCGATCTTCGTCATCTGCGTCTGGCTGCAAGTAGAACGAACGGCCGTTGATACGTTCGTAGCGTTCGAACAGGGTGTAAAATTTTTCCAGACCGGTGGCCGCTTCTTCGATCCCTTCTTCGTTGAAGACGATGGTGCTGCGATAGTGGGTCCGCATCAGGAAAAAGCGAATCCGCTCGCCACCTTGTTTGGCAATCAGAGTCCGCAAGCCACCGGCACCTTTTGACCGGCTGATCTTTCCCGCTTCGGCATCTGCAGTTGCGGCTTCATCTGCGTTCGCTTCGCGATCTCCTCGGCCACCGACTTTGCCCGCGGCGCCAGAACGCATCAGTCCATTGTGCATCCAGTACTTGGCCATCGGTTTTCCATGACAGCATTCACTTTGGGCAACTTCGTTTTCATGGTGAGGGAAGACCAGATCAAGACCGCCTCCGTGGATGTCGAAGGTTTCCCCCAGAATGCGGCGGCTCATCGCCGAGCACTCGATGTGCCAGCCTGGTCGGCCTGGACCCCAGGGGCTGTCCCAGGACGGCTCACCTGACTTGGCCGATTTCCAGAGCGCGAAGTCGCTGGGTGAACGCTTCTTGGCGGCAGCACCGCCACCTTCGCCCTGCTGGTCGTCCGCGCTGCGATTGCTGAGTTTGCCGTATTGGTTGTCACGGCCCACATCGAAGAACACGTCACCTTCGACTGCGTAGGCGTAGTCCTTGTCAATCAGATTGCTAATGAACTGGATAATCTCATCCATGTTCTCCGTGGCCTTTGGCATGTGGGTGATCTGATCCACACCCATGGCCAATAGATTGGCGCAGTAGTCCATCGTCATCTCGGTTGCCACTTGGGACATCGAGATCCCGCGTTCTTGCGATTGGGCAATCAGTTTGTCATCCACGTCGGTGATGTTGACGACCCAGTTCACATCGTAGCCGTTGTAAGTCAGATAGCGTTTGATGCAGTCAAAAATCACCGGTCCGACCATGTGACCGATATGCGCTTCCTTGTAAACGGTCGGGCCGCACAAGTAGATACCGACCTTGCCCGGTTGGACTGGTTCGAAGGTTTCCTTCTGCTTTGTCAGCGTATTGTAGATGCGGATCGCCATGTTAGTTTGGGAAGTTTTGGGGGTAGCAATTGGTTCAAGTACAGTGCTCATTGTGCGTCCGCCGAATCCGTGAAAATCATAGTGACATGTTCACTATCGTCATGGTTCGATGGATTCCTCAAGTAAGACCACACATTGAGCTGCCATCGCTTCGCGCTGACCGATGGGGCCGACATCTTCACCCGTTTTGGCCTTGAGTCCGATAGCAGTGACAGCAAGGCCCAGGATCTCTGCCATCCGTGATCGAATGGCCAGCTTATGTTCTTTGAGTTTGGGTTGTTCCGTGAAGACGATGCAATCCAGATTCACGATGCGATAGCCGGCTGCGACGACCTGATCGTGGGCCAATTGCAACATTTCGGCGGAGTCGCGGTCGCGATTCTCCTCAGCTGTATTGGGAAATAATTCGCCGATATCACCCAACGCTGCTGCGCCCAACAGCGCGTCGGTCACAGCATGCAGCAGCACATCTGCGTCGCTGTGCCCCACCATGTG
>MDSW01201656.1_pt1 | contig 11757 bp, 15 predicted proteins | sample 811171 | NCBI WGS metagenome assembly MDSW01 (sample SAMN05326641, study PRJNA326480) | marine metagenome | isolation source: seawater | place: Atlantic Ocean: North West | collected 2012
TCTACAATTTTTGATTTTTGAAATCTCGTTTTGAACTGCCAAAACTACAGCTTTCCCTCCATGCACATGGATTTCGGCCATATCCTCTCCTGTATAGCTCTCAGGGCCTGGAAACCATATTATTATACCTTCGTCGATAAGCTCAGAAGTGTTGATATTGTTTATTTTTCGAAGGGTAGCTACTCTTGGCTGTGGAATTTTCTTTCCTGTAAGAGATTTAATCACTTTTGATGCTTCTGTGCCTGAAATTCTTATTATTGCGACACCAGAAATACCTGGACCTGATGATAAAGCATAAATAGTCATAAAATATTATAACTTTTATTCTGAAATATTGGAAAACTTAATTAAGCTGGTTTATTCATAGAATTAAAGAACTCAGCATTATTTTTAGTAACTTTTAATTTAGAACTAATGAATTCAATAGCATCCATTGTTCCCATAGGAGCAATTATTCTTCTTAATACATTCATTTTTTGTAAATCGTTTTTATCAAATAATAATTCTTCTCTTCTTGTACCAGATTTAGTAATATCAATAGCTGGATAAATTCTTTTATCAGCAATTTTTCTGTCTAAAACAGTTTCACTATTTCCAGTTCCCTTAAATTCTTCAAAAATTACTTCATCCATTCTACTTCCTGTATCAATTAAGGCTGTAGATATAATAGTTAATGATCCTCCTTCTTCTATATTTCTTGCTGCACCAAAAAATCTTTTTGGTCTTTGAAGTGCATTAGCGTCTACACCACCAGTTAAAACTTTACCTGAGCTTGGTATAACAGCATTATATGCTCTACCTAGCCTAGTAATTGAGTCCAATAATATAACTACATCTTTCTTGTGCTCTGTTAATCTTTTTGCTTTTTCAATAACCATTTCAGCAACAGCTACATGACGTTGTGCTGGTTCGTCAAAAGTTGAACTTATTACTTCACCTTTTACAGTTCTTTGCATATCTGTAACCTCCTCAGGTCTTTCATCAATAAGAAGCACAATCAAATAACATTCTGGATAATTTTTAGCTATAGAGTTAGCGATACTTTGTAGAATCATTGTTTTACCTGCTTTAGGTGGAGATATAATTATCGATCTTTGTCCTTTTCCTATTGGGCTCACTAAGTCAATTAATCTAGGCGTCAAATCTTGTTTTTTTTCAGTTTTAACAGACTCAACTTCCATAATTAATTGTTTATCTGGATAAAGCGGAGTTAAATTATCAAAAGCAATTTTATGCCTAGATTTATCTGGTTCTTCAAAATTGATTTTACTTACTTGTAATAACGCAAAATATCTTTCTCCCTCCTTAGGAGCTCTCACGGGGCCCTCAACAGTGTCTCCTGTTCTTAAACCAAATTTTCTTATTTGGCTTGGACTTACATAAATATCATCAGGACCCGGAAGATAATTTGATTCCATTGCTCTTAAGAAACCAAATCCGTCTTGTAATAACTGTAAAACTCCTGCACCAGTAATTTCCTCTTTTTCAGCTACTTTTTTTAATATTGCAAAAAGTATCTCTTGTTTTCTTAAGGTGCTTGCATTCTCAATGCCAAGTTCCTCTGCTTGAGTAATAAGCTGTTCAGAAGATTTAAGTTTTAATTCTTGAATGTTCATGATTTAAATTATTAAGGACTTAATAATACGATAAATATATATACTATTTTAGATAATTCAACCTTAGATTGGCTTAAAAATTACAATAAAAACTATTAAAATTAACAGTAATGTTGGTATTTCATTAATATAACGATAAAATTTTGAAGTCCTCTTATTTTGATCCAACTTAAATTGGTTAAGCAATAATCCAAGATAAAAATGATAAACAGTTAATAAAATCACCAAAATTAACTTTAATTGAAGCCATAAATTAGCTAGTTGCTCAAAGCCTATTTCATGGATTAGAACTAGGCCAAATAACCAACTTAAAGTCATAGCTGGTGTCATAATGTAATAAAACAATTTTCTTTCCATTGTTTTAAATACATTCGAAATAATTTCGTTACTATTTTCAGAGTGATAAACAAATATTCTGGGAAGATATAAGAGACCAGCCATCCAAGAAATAACAGCTATTAAGTGCAAGCTCTTAAATAATAAATAACTATTCATAACTTAAACATGGACATTTTTTAAATTGATTTGGACATTGCAACTTTGGTGGAAAAAGATCTCCATTATAATGGTTCGCTTGTTTATTAATTATTAGATTAGACATTGCTTTTATATAGTTCTCATTTGTTCCTAATGCTGGTACTCTTACATAGTTTTTACAGCCATTTTTGGCTGCTAACTCTTTATATTCTATATCAAGTTCGACCAATGTTTCTGAATGTTCAGACACAAATGCTATAGGGACTAAAACAATTTGTTTTCCTAATTTTGAATTTTCCACTATTATGTCTTCAGTAGACGGTCCAATCCATTTTAAAGGTCCAACTCGACTTTGATAACTTAATATCCAGTCTAAATTTTTAATATTTAAAGAATTTACAATTTTATCAACTGATTGTTCAACTTGCCATTGATATGGATCACCTTTCTTAATATTTTTTTCAGGTAGACCATGTGCGGAAAAGATTAACTTATAGTTTTCTAAATTATGAGTTTTTTTCATTATTTCATCTTTATGTGCTTGTATAAAATTATCATCAGTTGGGTAGCAACATATAATACTAGTTTTTACTTTAAAATTATTTTTTTTACAGATGCTATTCCATTCTTTTATTGATGAACCAGATGTTGCAGCCGAATACTGAGGATAAAGTGGCATCAAAATTACTTCATTTGGATTATAATTAATTACTTCTTTAACAACATTTTTAGCTCTTGGATGCCAGCACCTCATAACTATAAAACATTTGTATTTTGATAAACCATCGTCTTTATTTAGTTTTAATTCTAAAGCAGAAGCCTGTTCTTCTGTAAGTGGCAAAATAGGTGAGGAACCTCCTAATTCTTGATAAATTTTTTTTGCAATTGGGGCTCTTCTGTTAGCAATTAATTTTGCTAAAGGATATCTAAAAAATCCAGGTAAATTTAAAATTGCTGGATCATTAAATAAATTGAATAAAAAAGGTTCAACATTTTCTAATTTATCTGGGCCGCCTAGATTAAATAAAATTACAGCTTTTTTCATTTATACTCTTTTACTATTTTAACCAAATATTCTACCATCTCAGGATTTGTTTCAGGTAAAACTCCATGTCCAAGATTAAAAATATAAGGATGATCTTTAAAAATTTCTAAATATTTTATTGCTTCTTTTTTAAGAGTCTCTTTATCTGATAGTAAAATTTTGGGATCTAATCCTCCTTGAACAGGAATTGTTAAATCTTTAACTATATTTTTAGGGTCTACATTATAATCAATACTAATAGCGTCTGGTTTGATAATTTCACAAAACTCCTTATAATTTTTTATTCCTCTTGGAAAACATATTACCGGAGTATTTAATGACTTAATATAATTAACTAAATTTAATGTAGGTGTATAAATATAATTTGGTAAATCTTTTTCATTTAATAAACCTGCCCAACTATCAAAAATTTGAATAATATTTGCTCCACTGTCAATTTGATTTTTAATATGAATTTTTAAAAATTTTTCAATAATTAATAAAATTCTATTTATTAAAAATTCATCTTTAAAAAAATTTTCTTTTAATTTTTTTTTTGGAGACTGTTGATTAATCATATAGACTAATAAAGTCCATGGAGCACCAACAAAACCTATCGTGCTTTTGTTTTTTGTAAGTTGGTGATTACTAACTATATCAATTGCTTTGTAAACTGGTAAAATTTTTTGGATAAAATCAATTTCATCTATTTTTGAAATTTTATTTAAGTCTAATTTTCCCAACAATGGACCAAAATCTTTTTTAAATTCTACTTCTTGGTTTAATCCATAAGGTAACATTAATATGTCCGAGAAAATTATAGCTGCGTCTAAATTGAATCTTTTAAGTGGTTGTAGTGTGATTTCTGCTGATAGTTCTTTATTTAGACATAAATTAATAAAATCAGGATTTTCTTTTCTAATTTCTCTAAATTCTGGTAAATATCTTCCCGCCTGTCTCATAATCCATATAGGATTTAAATTTGTTTTTTTATTTATAATTACTTCTCTTATGTCAGACATATTAATATATAATTATAAAGGGTTTTATTATTAGTATAGACTGTGAATAATGATAATTAAATTTAGTAAACATTTTATTAACTTTTTATAAACATTTAAGATTTTAATTTAGTTAAATATATAAGTAAAATTGAAGCTTATTAATAATTTAAACAAATATGTGACTAAAATTATACAAATGTTTAATATTGTTAATAAAAGCCTTGTTTTACAAAGCAAATTTAAAAATGTTAAAACTATTCAATATGATTTAAATAATACAAAGTTATTAACATTTAATACATGAATAATACTTATCAAATTTACTTAATATCTGACTCAACAGGAGAGACTTTAGATAGAATATTTATAGCTATCAAAGCACAATTTAAAAACATAAATTATAAAGTTCACACATATTCATTTACTAGAACTGAAAATCAAATTTTAAAAATTTTATCAGATGCTGAAAAACAAGAAAATTCAATAATACTATATTCTATAGTTGAGAGTAGTTTAGCAAAATATCTTGCTAATATTAGTAATGAAAAAAAAATTCCATGCTTTGGAGTTTTAGGTGATCTGATTTTAAGTTTCTCAAAGCTTTTAAATCAAAAAGCATCTCATCAACCAAGTGGCCAGCATGTTTTAAATGAAGAATATTATAAAAGAATTGAGGCAATTCAATTTACAATGAATCATGATGATGGAAATTTAATAAAAGAAATCAATAAATCAGACATTATATTATTGGGTATAAGCAGAACTAGCAAAACACCAACATCAATTTATTTAGCTAATAAAGGTTTTAAAACCTCCAACATTCCACTTATAAATGAAAATTCAATCCCAAAAATTTTACAAAAAGATCCCAGAGTAGTTTGCGTTGTAGGTCTTAGTACGGAACCTGAAAGATTGGTAGAAATAAGAAAAAACAGAATGAATTCACTCAAGGAAACAGAAAATAAATCTTATACAGATTTGGAAAAAATTAAAAAAGAAGTAGAAGACGCCAAAAATACTTTCAAAAAATACAAATGGCCTTCTATAGATGTAACAAGAAAATCTGTTGAAGAAACTGCTGCATCTATAATAAAAATTTACGAAATTTACAAAGAAAATGTTTAATTTAATCCTTGCTTCAAAAAGTAAAGTGAGAAAACAAATATTAGAAAAAAATGGTATAAATTGTGATGTAATACCCTCAAATGTAGATGAGGATCTTATAAAAGAAGCTTTGATTAAAGAAAAGGCTACACCAAAAATTATTTCAAAGAATTTAGCTGAAGTAAAAGCAAATAAAGTAAGCCAAAACAATTTAGATAAAATTGTAATAGGAGCAGATAGTGTTATTGATTTAAATGGAAAAATAATCTCTAAACCAAAAAATAGAGATGAGGCTTTACAAATATTAAAAGAACTGAATAATCAAACACATTTCTTAATTAGCTCAGTTTGTATATCCAGAGCAGGAAGAATGATTTGGAATTTTACAGATAAGGCGATATTAACTATGAAAAACTTTTCAGATGAAGATTTAAAAGATTATTTATCTAAGTTAAGTGATAAAAATTTATATTCTTATAATGTTTATCAGATTGAGGGGATAGGAAAAACATTATTTTCAAAAATCGATGGTGACGAAAATACAATTATGGGATTACCAGTCAAAAAAATTAAAGAATATTTAAAAAATTATAGTTAATAAAATTTATTATGAAAAAATATTTAGTTATAGGAAATCCAATAGAACATTCACAATCACCCCAACTGCATAATTACTGGATTAAGAAAAATAATATTAATGGTATTTATGAGAAACAATTATTTCATAAACATGAATTAAAAGATTTAATTTTTAAAGTTAAAGAAAAGAAAATTAATGGAATTAATATCACTGTTCCTTTTAAAAAAGAAATTATTCCGTATTTGGATGAATTATCTCCAGAGGCAAAATTAACAGAATCAGTTAATACAATAAACTTGGTTAAAGAAAAAGTTGTTGGTTATAACACTGACATAACTGGATTTGAATTTGCCATCAAAGATATAAGTTTTGATCTTAATAAAAAAAAAGTTTTAATACTCGGTGCTGGAGGAGTTGTTTCATCAATTATTTTTGCGTTAAATAAAATGAGAATTTCTGAGGTTACAATAACAAATAGAACAAGAGAAAAAGCTGAAAATTTGAAAGATATATTTAGAAATTTAAAAATTGTTGATTGGGGAGTGATACCTTATTTTGATGTTATTATTAATGCAACAAGCCTAGGTTTGAACGACAGTGAAAATATCGATTTAGATTTTTCTAAAGTTGGAAAAAATAAGCTTTTCTATGATGTAATATATAATCCAAAAGAAACTAATTTTTTAAAAAAAGCTAAAAAAATGGGAAATAAAACTGAAAATGGTAAGAAAATGTTTATTTATCAAGCTGCTGCGGCTTTTAAAATTTGGCACAATATTCAGCCTGAAATAAATAATCAAGCAATTAAAGTTTTAGAGCAATGAAAAGAGTGTGCATCTTAGGGGATATAGGTTCTGGGAAAAGTTACGTAGCAAAAAAATTTGGATATCCAATTTTTAATGCTGATTATGAAGTTGATAAATTATATAAAAAAAATAAAAAAGTTTTTTATGATCTTAAAAAAGTTTTACCAAAATATTTTATAAAATTTCCTGTTAATAAGGTTGAGGTATCAGAAGCTATATTATCTAATAAAAATAACTTAAAAAAAATAATCAAAATTGTCCATTTAGAAATAAAAAGGAAGTTAAAATTTTTTTTAAAGAAAAATAAAAAAAGAAAAATTATAATATTGGATATTCCTCTTTTATTAGAAAATAAGATTAATAATAAAAAAGATATTTTAGTTTTTGTTCAATCTAACAAAATTGAGATATTAAAAAGATTAAAAAAAAGAAAAAATTATAATCCAAAATTAATTAAAAAATTTAAAAATATACAACTTTCACTCGATTATAAAAAAAAAAATTCTGATTTCATAATTAAAAATGATTTTAGGGATAAAACAATTGAGAAATATGTTAAAAATATCCTTAAAAATATTTAAAATATGAATGAGATAGTTTTGGATACCGAAACAACTGGTTTGTCAGTTAAAGAGGGACATAGACTAGTTGAAATAGGTTGCGTAGAGTTAAACAATTTAATTCCTACTAAAAAAAGGTTTCATTGCTATATAAATCCTGAAAGAAAAGTTTCTGAAAAAGCCTTTAAAATTCATGGATATACAGATGAATTTTTATCAAAAGAAAAGAAGTTTAAAGAAATTGTTGAGGAATTTTTGGAATTTATTAAGGATAAAAGACTAATTATTCACAATGCTGAGTTTGATCTTTCACATATAAATAATGAATTAAAACTAATTGGAAAAAATAAGATCAAAAATGAAATTATTGATACGTTAGTTCTGGCAAGAGAAAAATTCCCTGGAGCTTCAACAAGTTTAGATGCTCTTTGTAAAAGATATAGAATTGATAACTCTATAAGAACTCGTCATACAGCTTTAGTAGATTGTGATTTATTATCAAAAGTTTATATTAATTTAATTGATCAGAAAGAACCTACACTTAATTTTCAAAATTTTGATGATAAATCATTTAAAATTCAAAATAATAATATTTCTTATTATAAAAAAATTGTTTTACCATCTGAAGATGAAATTAAAAAACATACTAAATATTTAAAAGAAAATTTAAAAAAAAATTATTTCTAATTTGATCGTTGATTATAGAGTTCGTTAAAATCTATTTTTTTTTCTAATTTTATGTTTGGATGGCCTGAGTTATGTATAAGATTTAGAAATGATTTTTCAAGATCTGGATAAATTTTACTTGGCACGTCACATAAAATTATTTTTTCTAAATCTTTCTTATCGTTTACATGGTCTTCAATTTTAACTATTGATGTATACACAATTTCAAAATAAGATTTTTTTTTATTTGGATTTTTGTCTTCAAATCTCAAGGTGGTGTTTACTTCAATTAACTTACTTTTTATTGCTTTTGAATTAATATCAATATTAAGTTGATATTTAGATATATTATCTTTTACAAACAAATAAGTGTCTAAATCAGGAGTTTCACTCGACATATCCTTAATAAACTTCACTAAAATTTTATATTTTTCGGTCATCATCTTCCTCTATATCTTCAAATTCTCCTTCTATAAAATCATTTTTTTTATTTTGTTTTTTTTTAATTTTGTCAGAGAATTTTCCAAAAATTAATTTTCTAGTTATTGGAATTATAAATAGAAAACCTAAAACATCAGTAGCAAATCCTGGAACTATTAAAAGTATCGAGCCAAAAGCTATCGCTGCACCCGAAATTATCTCATATGCGGGTATTTCATTTTTGACAATTTGTGTGAAGCCAGACCTTAATGTGTTTATCCCTTCATATTTTGCATAATAAACACCAATGATAGCAGTTAAAAATATTAGTAAAATAGTGTTAAACGCTCCAATTTGGGATCCTATTTTGATAAATAGATAAATTTCTAATATTGGGATTAAAATTATGGATATAAGCACTGAGTTCATTTGTCTTTAATGTAATTGTTAGTTGAAATTATTCAACATAGTAATTAAATTCATCTTATGAATTATAGTTTTGAATATATAGATATTATCCTGTTAGCTATGATAGCTGGATTTATTTTTTTAAGATTAAGGGGTATTTTAGGAAAAAGAACTGGTTTTGAAGGTAAGGCTCCTCCCCAATTTCAAGAGATATTAAAAAATATTGATCCAAAAATAAAAACTAATCATAAGCAGAATTTTGATGAAAATGCTCAAAAAGAATTTTTAACAGGAGCAAAGATTGCTTATGAAACTATCATTACAGATTTTAGTGACGATGATAATAAACTTATAAAGAGTAAACCACTTTTGAGTAAAAAAATTCAAGATCAATTTAACGATGCACTCAATGAAAGAAATAAAAGAGGTCATTTTGCTGAAATTACCTTTATAGGTATTAATTCTGCTGACATCAAAGAACATAAAAAAATCAATGATATCTTAAAAGTGACAGTTAATTTTGTTGCAGAAGTAATAACTTGTATCAAAGATAAAAATAAGGAGATTGTTTCTGGTGATCCAGATAAAATTAAAAAGATTTATGATACTTGGGTTTTTTCTAGAGATACGAGATCAAATAACCCCAACTGGCAATTAATAGATATTTTAACATAATTGAATAGTAAAATTTCAGATAAAGATAAAAAAGATTGGGAGGATTTTTTATCAAACAATGAAAATTTACATGATAAAGATTTAAATCTAAAAGAAAAAAAGGAAAAAAAAATTAAAACTTTTGATTTACATGGGTATTCTTTATACGAAGCTAATAAAAAAATTGAGAATTTAATTATCGACTCTTACAACAATAATATAAGTAAGTTAATTGTTGTCACAGGAAAAGGTATTCATTCACAGCATAAAAAAAATCCTTACGTTTCAAAAGAACTTGGCATACTAAAAAATTCAGTTCCAGAATATATTAGAGGAAAGAGTGAATTAATGAATATGATACATAGCATTGAAGATGCAAATATTTATGATGGTGGTACTGGAGCTTTTTATGTTTATTTAAAAAAAAAATTATAAAATAAACTTTGATAAATCAGTATCTTTTACTAAGTTATCCAAGTTTTTAGAAATATACTCTTTATTAATAATTATTTTTTCTCCTGATCTGTCAGTTGCTGTAAAGCTAATTTCATCTAATATTTTTTCAATAATGGTATGTAATCTTCTAGCACCAATATTTTCTACTGTTGAATTAACTTCCGAGGCTATATTGGCAATAGAGTCTATTCCATCTTCAGAAAATTCCAACTCAACATTTTCAGTTTTTAATAGAGCAATATATTGTTTTATTAAACTGTAATCAGGTTCTTTTAATATTCTCTTAAAGTCATCACTCGAAAGTGCTTCCAATTCTACTCTAATGGGTAATCTTCCTTGAAGTTCGGGTAAAAGGTCAGATGGTTTTGCAAGCTGAAAAGCTCCAGAAGCAATAAATAAAATATGATCTGTTTTGATTGGTCCATATTTGGTATTTACAGTAGTACCTTCAATTAAAGGCAACAAATCTCTCTGAACTCCTTCTCTAGATACGTCTCCACCAACTCTGTCAGTTCTTCCAGAAATTTTATCTATTTCATCTAAAAAAACTATTCCATTGTTTTCTGTTGATATTTTAGCTGCTTTAATTATTTTATCTTGCTCAATTAATTTATCTGACTCATCATTTATAAGTATTTCATGAGACTCTTTTACTGACATTTTTTTCTTTTTTTCTTTAGCACCCATAGATTTTCCAAGCATTTCACCTATATTAATCATCCCAACATTTGCTCCAGGCATTCCAGGTATTTCAAAGGAAGTACTATTTCCTCCTGAATCACTTACAGCTATTTCAATTTCATTTTCATCAAGATCACCATTTCTTAATCTTTTTCTAAAACTTTCTCTTGTTGCCAAACTTGCTTTTTTTCCAACTAATGCATCTAACACTTTTTCTTCGGCTAGTTTTTGTGCTTTAGTGTAAACTTCTTTTCTTTTTTTTACTTTCTCCATTGAAATAGCTATTTCAATCAGATCTCTTATTATCTGCTCTACATCTCTTCCAACATATCCAACCTCAGTAAATCTTGTTGCCTCAACTTTTACAAAAGGTGCTTCAGCTAATTTTGATAATCTTCTAGAAATCTCTGTTTTACCAACCCCAGTAGGACCAATCATTAAAATATTTTTTGGTAAAACTTCATTTTTCATTTCCCCTTTTAAGGCTTGTCTTCTCCATCTATTTCTTAAGGCGACAGCTACTGCTCTTTTAGCTTTATTTTGACCAACTACAAATCTGTCTAACTCAGAAACTATCTCTCTTGGTGAAAGTGAGCTTCCTACAGAAGGTTGAGATTTAAGATCTTTTTCATTTGGATGTAATTTTGTAACGTTTGAATTATCCATTATATTTTTTCAATTTTAACATTATTATTTGTAAAAACACATATTTCAGCTGCAACCTCTATAGCTTTTTTTGCTAATTGTTCTGCATTCATATCAGTTCCTATCAAAACTTTTCCAGCTGCAAGAGCATAGTTTCCACCAGATCCAATTCCTATTACATCTCCTTCTGGTTCCAACACATCTCCTGTGCCTGAAATAATATAACTATTCTCTTTATCACCAACAGCCATTAATGCCTCTAGTCTTCTTAAATATTTATCTGTTCTCCAGTCTTTAGCTAATTCAACAGCAGCTCTAGATAAATTTCCTGCATGTTTTTCTAATTTTGCTTCCAATCTTTCAAACAAAGTTAATGCGTCAGCAGTTGATCCTGCAAAACCTGCTACTACTCCTCTTTTTTCAATTTTTCTAACTTTTGAAGCAGTACTTTTAACAACTGTATTTCCCATACTTACTTGACCGTCGCCGGCAACAACTACTTCATTATTTTTTCTTACTAATACTATTGTTGTCATACCTTATAAATGGATATTAATCCTAATAGTTCAAGACTAAGTTTAGTATTATTGCCATAATTGAATAATATATGTATACCTCTTTTTAATTATGAAGCGTAAAGGCAAAATTAGTAGAAA
>MDSW01142531.1_pt1 | contig 11756 bp, 10 predicted proteins | sample 811171 | NCBI WGS metagenome assembly MDSW01 (sample SAMN05326641, study PRJNA326480) | marine metagenome | isolation source: seawater | place: Atlantic Ocean: North West | collected 2012
ACAGCTCCCGTCAGACGGTCACGCCAATGCTCCAACGCTGCGGCCGACCGAGTGTTATTCATACTTGCAGCCAATTCATAGATATTTGGAGCGGTAAGAGTGCATATTACATCATTATCTGCCGGCAACCTGCGCCTGGTTATACCCTCCGAAACCATTTTAGCATCACAAAAGATTGGAGCGCCATTTGAGAGGGCGGCCCTTGCCGAATGAACAAAGCCACTCGAGAAATAAATATATTTTGCCAAGTCAACCATACCAGCCGCGTGGATCATGCGGACGGCAACCTGCTCTTCATCTGCATTGAATTGACTTAATTGGCTCTCAGAACGAATAATGCTGAAGGATTTTTTATAAATAGCCGCACCATTCTTTTCATACATGTGAGACATCTTAAAAGCTTACTCCGTCGAAAAATTTATCTTCATCAATTTGGTAGGGAGCAACATCGAATAAATCACAATTTGGCAAGTATAGTGCACGCCAAGGTGTTACGCGAATATTACCAGAAAAAGAAGCACGCTCCAATACTTTTACTAATTGCGATGCATGAAACTGGCCAGAATTCAAAGCAAAGAAAACTCCTCCCTCTACAAACCCAATTTTTTTGAATTGCTTCTCTTGAGGCAAGGGAGACGAAGCGAATGACGAAGGACAGCCTACAGTGGAGACAACACTGGAGACACGGCTGAATTCATCCAAGCGATTGGACATATACCAATCTATCATATTTCTAATTTGACCCTCAATTTGGCTGTAGCTGACATTCACTCCCGCATCCGCTTTGTCTAACGCAATCAACACATCATCCGGTTTTACATATATTCGGATATCACCAGAATACTGTAGACAAGCTGGCTGTTCAAAATTATCCATTACGAAACCAAATTTTGGTGGTAGCTTTTTAAATCTTAGCAATAAAAGACGGTCACTGAGCTCCCTAAATTCTTCGGATAGCATCGGTGATACGAGAACTTGTGGTGCCTCATCTTCCTCTGGAGAACGAGAACCTAATCCAAGCTCAACCAACCCATCTACCAATTCTAGGTGCGAGCGGATTGTTATACCTCTAAGTTGAAAATTAGCTCGGTTTGTAAGATCAATTAAACCATTGCCGTGTTTTATGCTTAGATCGCAAAGGCCTAAAAGTTGGTGGATGCTTATAGTACTGAACTTTGGTTTGACACGGACGAGCAAACCGTCCGACGTTTCCATTGGCTTAAGAATTGACGGGCACCAGCCCTTTCTATTCAAATTATTTTTTGCCTCATATGTCATAAGTGATTATTCACGTAAGGCGTGTCATTCATAAAGGCCAACAACTGAGCTTGAATTGAATTCCTTCTAGTGACCCATAGTCCGCTCTCTTGTAAAGCTTTAAAACGCTGAATCATGGATTGCAAAGCCTCAGGATTCTCTTCTTCAAGAAATTTAAAAACTTCGTCGTCTCCAAGCGTCGAAAGAAAATATGCATCAAAAAGATGCCCCTCTACTAAATTTGCAAGATTTGCAAAAGCTCCCATGTGGTCAAGTGTGGCCGCTATTTCTGCACCACCTCTATACCCATGTCTGCGCATACCATTTATCCAATTCGTATTTGCAGCGCGCGCCATAACAGTTTTGGCAATTTCTTCCTTAAGTTTGCGCGCCTTTGGGGCCGATGGGTTTGTCGCGTCAATGTGATACAGAGATGCCTTCATTCCCCCAATATTAGATTTAGCAGCTGCAAAGCCACCTTCGTGTGCAGCATAGTCGGCGGCCATTAAGACATCTGTTTCAGCTAAGTCTTGCAAGTGTACAAAGGTATCAATTTTTTTGACACGGTCCTTAATACCACTTTCATCAGGATAAGCTTTGTCTCCGTCTATTGCCCAAGAACTATTTTTTATCCACATTTCGCCAGCTTCCACTCTCGCCGAATCAGAATATTCATCTGACGAAAACCCAATATCTAAACCATACTGACCGGGCGCAGGTCCATATACACGGGCAGTAGTAGTATTCTTGCACCTCACATATGGATTCCAATCTATTGATTCTTCACGATTTTCCAAAAGTCCAACAGCTTGATTGAAAAGTTGTGATAAAGTAGGAAAAACATCTCTAAATAGTCCAGAAATACGTAGTGTTACATCAATCCTGGGCCGGTCTAGTTCTGCTATTGGAACTATCTCGATACCGGACACCCGCTCCGATCCTTCGCGCCATAAAGGTTTTACGCCCATTAAAGCGAGGGCCATTGCAAATTCCTCTCCAGCAGTTCGCATCGTTGCAGAACCCCATAAGTCAACTAGTAATCCTTGTGGCCAATCCCCATTATCCTGTAAATTTCTGCGTATTAGCTCATCTGCTAAAATTTTGCCCTGAGAATAGGCCGCCTTGGTTGGTAATGAAAGTGGATCTGATGAAAATAAATTTCGCCCTGTGGGCAAAACATCGGTTCGCCCCCGGTAAGGTGATCCGGCGGGGCCAGCTTCAACTCTTAATCCGCTCAAAGCTGACACAATACCTGCTCTTTCATTTTCTGCGCAAGTTAAATCCGTCTTTTTTTCATTTGTGCACCTACCGTAAATGTGGAGGCCCTCACCAAACTGACTTTCTTTTATATCGCATACAAAACGATCAATACGTGTTAAAACCTCCTCTTCAGACATCTGACCGGTTATCCCTAAATCAGCCTGAATCCCCAGCGATTGCGCTGCTTCATAAATATCTAGCTTAAGTCTTTCACGGCGCTTTGGATCTAAACCATCTGCATTAGAAAACTCATCTAGAAGTGCCTCTAAGCCAGCATACCTTTCAGGAACCCCGCTTGCACGCAATGGTGGGGGAATATGTCCCAAGGTTACTGCACCTAATCGGCGTTTTGCAGTGGCTGCTTCTCCTGGATCATTAACTATAAATGGATAAATAAATGGCATCGAACCAGCCAAAGCATCCGGCCAACACTCATCTGACAATGCAACAGATTTCCCAGGCAACCATTCCAAAGTTCCATGTGCGCCCATGTGAATAACGGCATCTAATCCCTCATTTTGCAGCCATAAATAAAACGCAACGTAGGAGTGTCTTGGTGTGCGCCCCAAATCATGGTATTCTTCATCCCTAACGTTTGGTCGTCCTCTTTCCGGCTGTAAAACTATAAGAGACGAATCTTGCCAGAATGCGGGAAATTTAAAGCAAACATCAACTACATCTGGATCATCTTCAGGCTCTCCCCATGCTTCTTCAAGCATAATTTTTAGGTTGTAAGGAAGGTTTCTCAAGGCAGCTTTATAACTTGAAATAGGCCATAGGATTAGTTCGTTTTCCAAGCGTGTTGGAATATCAACCAAATCACTATTCGTCAGCGAACAATCGGCTGCGACCGCAGCGGCCGAAGCAAGTGCATCCAGTCCTACTGCATGAGCCATTTGCCACTTTTTGCCAGGATAAGTAGAAAGTACTATTGCTACTTTCGGTGCTACTTTTTCTCTATATTTTGACTGTAGTTTTATCCATTTATCTACCTTAGCCGATACCCGCCTTATACGTTCATCCAATGGCGTATGAACAAACCGGCTATATTGCAAATTTGGATCCCTTTTAGTTGCTTCTTTTGTTGAGATAATTCCAGAAAATATCTTTCCATCTACTTCTGGGAGTACTACATGCATGGCCAAGTCTGTTGGAGACAGACCCCTGCTAGCATCAACCCAGTTCTTTTTATTTGACGTTGACAATGCAACTTGAAATATCGGGGTTTTTGAAACGTCCAGCGGAGAGGAACCATCGGACCCTTTTGATGAAAACGAGGTAGCATTAATTATTGCAACAGGCTGTAATGTCTTTATTGCCTGCTGGATCCAGGATCCATACTCAGGGTTTTTAAGAGTTGGTGCAAAAATTCCAACAACTTGATAACCTAAAAAATCAAAGGCAGCTGAAAGTTGCCTTATTGCGGCCATATCTTCAGATGCTAAAAAGGAACGATAAAAAGTTATACAAATTAGTTGATATTTATTGTGGCTCGAAAATTCTGAAACAACCCCATCCTCGGGCAACCAATAACCCACATCTGGTAAAGCCTTGTCCCCAATAATGGGAGCCGCATATAAACCTGCGGATATTGCTAATTGCGCTAATGCTGCTGCAGCTGCCTTTGATCCACCGGTATCCGTCAAGTTTTTCAGTCGGAGCAAAGTAGATTTGGGAATAGTTGAAAACTCATCCAACCTGTCATCTTCGCGGCCATCTGCTGGAAGCACAGCCAACGCTATACCTTTTTCTTGGGCCAAATTATAAACCTGATTTAGACCGTATTCCCAATACTGAACACCACCAATTAATCTAATCAAAATCCCTTTTGCCTTCTCTAACGTTTGCTCAATATATGTATCAATCGATAAGGGGTGTTTTAAGGCTACTAAGTTCGCAAGCCGAAGCGATGGCAAGCCCTCTTTTTCTTTTTTCCAACCCTCACTGAAAGCACCCAAGTCGCTATCAGAAAAAGACAGAACGACTAAATCAGCTGGGCTTTGGCCAAGATCCATAGGTACATCTGTCTCTTCCAATCCCTGAGCTTCTCGGAAAACGACATGCATAATCTGTTATCCTAACAATACAGTCTCTATGGACGATCGAACAATATCATCATGTTCAGCTATCACAACAAGACGTCCCTGTTTATCCTCATTTGGGGCCCAAGTACGGTCGTATTGCCAGCGCACTCTAGCCCCAACGGCCTGCACTAATAAACGCATTGGTTTTCCCCTAACGGCAGCATATCCTTTGACCCGAAGTATATTTTGTTCAAGCGCTATACGTTTAATTTTGTCTGCAAGATCTTCTGGCTTTTCTAATTCAGGCAAATCAACAACAATACTATCAAAATCCTCATGATCATGATCATGAGGCCCATCATGATGAGATGGCCTAGCGTCTATGTCATCTTCAGCCGCAGCCTCTAAACCTAAAACTACGCGCGGGTCAACTTTGCCCTCGACAACTTCAATTAAAGGAAGAGTGCGAGGCCCTGTTGATTTGATGAAATTTTTTGCTTTTTTTACATCATAATCAGCAGCCAAATCACATTTGGTGAGCAAGACTAAATCAGCACACGACATTTGGTCTTCGAAAACCTCAGAAAGCGGCGTATCGTGATCAATGCTTTCATCCGCCTTCCGTTGTGCATCAACAGCGGCAACATCTGAAGCGAACGTTCCATTGGCGACAGCTTCTGCGTCAGCTAAAGCCACTACTCCGTCAACTGTAATTTTAGATCTTATCTCGGGCCAATCGAAAGCCTTCAACAAGGGCTTTGGAAGAGCCAAACCGGATGTTTCTATTATAATGTGCTGTGGTTGAGGATCTAGCTTAATTAGAGCTTCAATTGTCGGTATAAAATCATCTGCAACGGTGCAGCAGATACAACCATTTGCTAACTCCATAATATTTTCCGCAGGACACTCTGGAATTGCACAACTTTTCAAAATTTCTCCATCAACACCAACGTCACCAAACTCATTCACCACAACGGCTAAACGCTTACCACCTGGGTTTTGCATTAAATGCCGTATCAACGTAGTTTTTCCTGACCCCAGAAACCCCGTTACTACGGTAACCGGTAACTTTTCATAATGAGACATTTTTTCAATCCTCCAGTGGTGGTATACGAGCTATACAATTTTTACGAAAATGTTCTGGGCGTTCCCTCCAAGGAACACGTCCGTCATCAGAATCACGGTATTTTGCCACCCCCTCCAAGATAGTTTCCACATGGTTTATCTCATCCAAATTTCCGTATACATATGACCAGAAACCATGGCTTCGAAGGACGATAGAGCATCCGTTAGAACAATTAGAAAGACATTCGACTGAAGTGACGCGCACTCCATCTGGAACTTCAGCGCTCACTAAATTCTCAAATAACAATTGGCCCGGCCTGCTTAAACCTTCTGGAACGCCCTGCCCTTTTTTGCAAGCGGTGCACACGAGTAATTCAACAAATGGTTTATCCACTATCATTTCCTAATAGAAGGGAAGATAACAGCGGCTGATTACCAGCCTCATTACCGCTGGTTTTCATCCGACATCAGGTCACCTCGCCCGTGTTGGTCCTAAGTTGGCAGGTCTCCCGGCTTGCAAATTGGGGATATCCCCAGAAGTACAGCCTTCCCAATTATTAATCAGTGGCAATAGTACTTCAATTTGGTCACGGTCGCGAGGGCGGCTGCGATTTATGCTTTTTTAATTTGCACTCTCGCATTCCCTTTTCACCTGCATTAAAACAGGCACCAACGTAATTGGTATTGCACCAGCTTATTTAATTGTCAACTGAATTGGACTTAAGAATGAAAGCAACTTCGCCTTCTACTGACGACGCAAAACGCCACACCGAAAAAATGCGTAAAATCAAAGCCGCCAGAGATAAAATGATGCAAAGCAAAACTGAGGAAAAAGGTCTAATTATTGTAAATACCGGTACAGGAAAAGGGAAATCTTCTTCAGGCTTTGGTATGATTCTTCGCTGTATTGCTCATGACATGCAAAGTGCTGTTGTTCAATTTATAAAAGGTAGCTGGATGACAGGTGAACGAAAACTATTATCCGATATGTTTCCAAATCAAGTGCAGTTTGTAGCATCTGGCGAGGGTTTCACCTGGGAAACGCAGGACAAAGATAGAGATATAGCGGCTGCCCAAGAAGGATGGGCAAAAGCCAAATCATTCATTCTTGATCCTTCCATTAGATTCGTCCTTCTTGATGAGATTAACATTGCATTACGCTACGACTATATCAGCATAGACGAAGTAGTAGACTTTTTACTTTTCGAAAAACCCACTATGACACATGTTTGCTTAACAGGGCGTAACGCAAAGACTGAACTTATAGAAGCCGCCGATATGGTTACGGACATGGAAGCAATAAAGCATCCTTTCCGGGAAGGAATAAAAGCGCAAAAAGGAATAGAGTTTTAAATACTCAGGATATAGTTATGACACGTCTATTCACAGAATTTGGCATAGGGACATCATTAAGGCACCAAGATTATACAGAAGCTGCTTTGCGAGGAATAAAAGACGCATTGTGGCGCAATTCAATCAATTTTGCAGAAATTTTGGGTAGAAGCAAAAGCGATATGATTTTGGAAGTAGAAATAGCGGTTCAAAACCCTTCTAAGGTTGACGTTGAGAAATTAGTGAATGCTTTCCCTTATGGAAAACCTCAATTTTCTATTTCAAAGGGCGGATTAGATGTCTGGCAGGCTGATAACAATATACCTGCTGTGATAGCAAACGTTGCTATTTCCTTATCGTTTGAAGCTCAAATAGGATCACAATGATGCCATATCGTAGATTTTTACTTGAAATAGGTATGGGCAATGATCAGTACGGCCAAGACTACACTAAAGCCGCAAAACGCGCAATTTCAAACGCCATCAGGCGTTCCAGTATTCCCTTCTTTGAAACATTGCAAATAGATCACAAAGAAATGAATTTGAAAGTTACTATCGGCGTTCAAGATCCCTCGAAAGTCAATATCGAGGCACTCCATTCAGCTCTTCCCAGAGGAACGGCCGAGTTCTATTTAGTGAAAGGAGGTTTGAATTCAACAAACCCTGATAGTGATAATATTATTGTAATAGCAACTGCAGCTGTAGAAGCGTTTATCGAGGAAAATAGCTTAAGGCGGGCATACAAATGACGCGCGCAATAATGATCCAGGGTACAGGCTCAAATGTAGGTAAGTCTATGCTAGTCGCGGGTCTTTGCAGAGCGCTCAAAAATAGGAATTTAAAAGTTGCACCATTTAAACCTCAAAATATGTCCAACAATGCCGCCGTTACAAACGCTGGCCAGGAAATCGGCAGAGCTCAAGCTTTACAAGCTAGAGCATGTGGGCAACTAGCTGATGTTCGAATGAACCCCGTATTGTTAAAACCGGAGTCAGAAATTGGCTCACAAGTTATAGTAGAGGGAAAGCATTTAACAACAGTTTCAGCCCGAGATTACTCAAAATTAAAACCCAAACTATTAAAGCACGTTATGAGATCGTTCAATGCACTTAAAGCGTTGAACGATATCGTTGTTGTGGAAGGTGCTGGTAGCCCTGCAGAAATTAATCTACGTGAGGGAGACATCGCAAATATGGGATTTGCTGTCGAGGCGGATGTGCCAGTTATATTATGCGGTGATATTGAGCGAGGTGGGGTGATAGCTCAAATTGTCGGAACAAAGGCAGTCATGGATTTAGTTGATGAAAAAATGGTGGAAGGTTTTGTGATCAACAAGTTTAGAGGTGATACAAGTTTGTTCGATGATGGATATAATTCGATTGAAAATATGACCGAATGGAAGGGACTTGGTGTCGTGCCATGGTTTGAAAGCGCCTGGAAATTACCAGCAGAAGACTCAATGGACATTCGCTCTACAAATAAGCCAAAATCTAAGTTTAAAGTTGTATGCCTATGTCTCTCCAGAATGGCAAACTTTGATGATTTAGACCCACTATCACAAGAGCCTAATATTAATCTGATCATGCTCAGGGCTGGTAGCGCTATACCTGGCGATGCTGATTTAGTCATTATACCAGGGACAAAGTCGACTATAGGGGATTTAAAATTTTTAAAGGGACAAAAATGGGATTTGGACCTGGCCGGCCACATTAATCGTGGCGGATATGTGTTGGGAATATGTGGTGGTTACCAAATATTAGGGAAAACAATTTCAGATCCGCAAGGGATTGAGGGAACCGCTGTGGTTAAACAAGGTCTAGGTTATCTTGATGTCCACACAAAAATGAAGGCAGATAAAAAAGTGACCCCGACCACTGCGATACATTTAGCGTCTGGCAACCAAATAAATGGTTACGAAATTCATATAGGCGAAACTACCGGTAATGACTGCACCAGACCATTTGCAACTTCCAATAATGTGCCAGACGGTGCCATAGCATATTCAGGCCAGATTATGGGTACGTATTTACATGGGTTATTTACAAACAATAATTTTCGAAAGTTTTTCTTAAAAAACCTCGGCCTAGAGCCGTCCAATTTAGATTTTGAACAAGAAATTGAGAAGTCACTTGATAAGCTCGCCGATCATTTAGAACAGCATGTAGACATTGATGCTTTTATATCAATAGCTCGTTAAAGAAAGTAGCGATCTTACAAATAAAAAATAAAAATACAGGATTGATACAAGTAGAAAATGATTGTAACCTGACTTAGTTCTAACGGTTTCTTATTTTTTAAGGAACCAGGGAATTTGGTAAAATAAAAACCAAAGCCGCACCCGCGACTGTATATGGTGAGCTAAAGTAATTTACCACTGATCTTTGCAAAAGATTGGGAAGGTACTGATGCAATGAACCATGAGCCAGGAGACCGGTTAGAATAGTGAAACAACCACCGTCGGGTGTACGGTAAGGAGATATTTATGACGTCAGCGAGTACTATAACCTCGAGGAGTGGAATTCCACTTTCGAGCGTGCAATTTTCATAATTTAAGATTTATTGGTCATTTACTGCTTCCGATGAAAGATTTTGAATTAAAGGACCATCATGCTCTGGGCCATCAAGAGCCAACTCCTTTGGGCGCTAGTGTTATATCTGGTGCGGCTGTTTCTGTAAGAAATGTTACCTGGTCATTGTCACGAGGCAAGCAAACTATCCTGCACAAGATGAGCTTTGACTTATCTCCTGGCCATGTTCTTGGTATTGTCGGACCGAATGGTGCTGGAAAATCAACGCTCCTTCGGCTGCTATATCGCTATCACAAGCCTACAAGCGGAACAGTTGAGATTGGTGGCATAGATATTTGGAAAATCGCAGCCCGTTCAGCAGCACGCAAAGTTGCGGCAGTTCTCCAAGAGCAGCCCACAGACTTTGCCTTAACAGTTCGGGAAATAGTTACCCTGGGACGAACTCCACACAGTGTAGGATTTGGAGGTAGCAATGGTGCACGAGATGCGCTCATTGTGGACGCAGCGCTAAATCGAATGGACTTAAACGGCTTTTCAAATCGATCGCTTGGTACTTTATCTGGTGGCGAGCGCCAGCGTGTAATGGTTGCCCGAGCTCTTGCACAAGAGCCGTGCGTTTTGGTCTTAGACGAACCAACGAATCATCTTGATATTCGCCACCAATTAGAAATTTTAGAACTGATCAAGGACCTCCCACTCACGATCATTGCCTCGTTGCACGACTTAAACATGGCGGCAGAGATCTGTGATGAAGTGGTGATACTAAAAGACGGTCGCCTACTGGGTTATGGCGTACCAGGCGCAGTTTTTTCAGCCGAAGCAATCTCAGGCACGTTTGAAGTCGCGGCAAGTCACGAGCGGCTCGCACCTAGTAATAAAAGCCTCCTTACCTTTAATCTAAAGAATTAAGAACGTTACCTATGAAAAATATTTTACTTACTACCATATTTGTGTCCTTCAGCGCTAGCTATCTGCTTGCAGAAACCACAATACAAAGCTGCAACCGCACTGTGACATTTAAAAATCCCCCAGAGCGTGCGATCTCCAATGACGTTAATCTAACAGAAATGATGCTTGTTCTTGGCCTTGCTGATCACATGGTAGGCTATACTGGTATATCTGGCTGGAAAACCTTGGATGCGAATATGCGATCAGGTGTCAAAGAATTACCAGAGCTATCGGCTAAGTACCCCACCAAAGAAGTTCTAGTTGGTGCAGATGCTGATTTCTTTTTTGCAGGTTGGAATTATGGTATGAAGGTGGGGGGCGAAGTAACGCCTGAAACACTCGATCCATTTGGTATAAAAGTTTATGAACTTACCGAGTCTTGTTCTCACATAATGAGTAAAGATAAAGCGAGCATAAAAGATATGTACGCTGATATTTTAAATCTAGGTATAATATTTGGTGTAGAGAGCCGTGCTGAAGCACTTATTACGGAATATAAGTCAGAGCTCAAAAATTTTAAGGCAAACCTCAAAACTCGTGATGAAGGTCTGCGCGTTTTTGTTTATGACAGTGGAGAAGACGCTCCTTTTACAGCCGGGCGTTTTGCCATGCCTACGGCTCTTATCGAAGCAGCTGGCGGCCATAATATAATGGACGACTTTAACAAAAGCTGGGGCTCGGTTACTTGGGAAGAAGTTGTTGAACGCGATCCGCAAGTTGTGGTTATTGTCAATTATGGTGACGTTACTGCTGAACAAAAGCGAGACTACATGATGTCAAACCCAGCTTTTAAAAACATTGCAGCAGTTAAGAATGACCGTTTTGTAACGCTTGAGTATGTTGAAGCCACGCCTGGACCTCGAAATATTCAAGCTGTCCAAAGCCTGGCGGATGCGTTTTGGTCCAAGTAATTTGTCTCTATCAGACAGCATTGTTTACACGGGCTTAGGATTGATAAGTTGAAAGCTCGATCAGTCCTAAGCATCTGCGGATTAGCTTTACTGCTAGTTTCTCTTTCTCTCGCTGTATCAGTTGGGACAGTACCTGTTTCTACTGGTACTGTTTGGGGTATTCTTTCAAATAAGGCCTGGCCTGGGTTAATTGAGCAGACTTGGTCCCAGGGTAGAGAGGCAATAGTATGGGAAATCCGCTTGCCTCGAGCACTGTTGGCGATGATGGTGGGGTCAGGCTTGGCTATTGTTGGTGCAAGTCTGCAGGCAGTAACTCGCAATATGCTTGCTGATCCGCATCTACTGGGGATCTCTTCAGGGGGAGCATTTGGCGCAATTTTAGCCCTTTTGCATACTGGTATGTTTATCGGACTCCTTACGGTTCCATTATTA
>MDSW01221833.1_pt1 | contig 11754 bp, 12 predicted proteins | sample 811171 | NCBI WGS metagenome assembly MDSW01 (sample SAMN05326641, study PRJNA326480) | marine metagenome | isolation source: seawater | place: Atlantic Ocean: North West | collected 2012
AAGAAGCCGTATCAATTCCCATATCAATAACGATGTTTGTACATAAATGTCTCGACTGGCGACGCTCAACAGATTGTCTTTGTTCAAAATGTGCTCGTATGTCCGCTTGACCATTCATCTTCACATTCAGACCGAGCCAGAGGCCATCGGAAGTAAACAGGTTCGCGATATCCGGAGCGTTTCCGAAATCAACCAAGTGGCAATAGGTCGATATTAAACGTTCGCATTCTCGTTCGTTTAGTAACTTGACTAGCTCAGAATCCATGGTCCACCTCAGTCTCTAGGTTAGCAACACCCGTCTATTCTATTTCTCATCACGTCAAGCGAGAGCCTAAGCCATCAAGGAACTTGGCCTTCGCTAACTATCGTTGTGTTAAAATGCTCAGATGGCTTTTTCTGACTGCTTCCCTTCAGGAAATCACAGCGAAAATGGCTCATTTAACTCTTTGCCAGCAGACTAAAAGGGAATACCGGTTTGACTAGCAACTCTCATTTTTGTGCACGGCCCCATTCTCGTAGAGTTCGCTTATCCCTTGCTCATCAAATCCGAAAGAGGACAAAATTTCATGGGCATGTTCACCTTTCCTTGGGCTAGGACGCCTTATATCATTTGACAAACCATCAATATTGGTTGCATTTCTAATAATGTGTATCTGACCCGCATCAGGATGTTCTGTCTCAACGGCCATCCCGAGATGCTCTACCTGTGGGTCAGCGAAGGCATCTGACACACCATTCACTGGTCCACATGGGACACCAACCGAATTTAATCGCGTCACCCAGTTAAATGATGTGTCCATCTTTAATCGTTCCTCAATAAGCCTATTCAGTTCAGATCTATTAGCTTTCCTTGCTCTAGCAGAAGCGAATCTGACATCTGTTAGCCACTCTGTCGATTCCAATTCTCCACAGAATGCTTCCCAGAGCCGCCCTCCGGAAGCAGCTAAGTTGATATGACCATCGAGCGTACGATACATCCCCATGGGCCCTAGCGTCGGATGGTCATTTCCCGACTGAGGTGGGTCATCGCCATCGACTGTCCACCGAGCCGCTTGAAAATCTAACATCCCGATCATTGATTCGAGTAAGGATGTATGAACCCACCGGCCAAAACCTGTTTTCTGGCGTTCATGGAGGGCCACCATAATACCGATCGCGAGTTGTAAGCCTGCGGTCACATCGCTGATCGCCACGCCAGCACGAACGGGTCCGTGTTCTGGTAAGCCAGTTACCCTCATCATTCCAGACATGCCTTGTGCGATTTGATCCACACCACCGCGCTCTGCGTAAGGACCTGTTTGACCAAATCCGGAAATTGATCCCAAGATTATTTTAGGGTTAATTTCTTTCAGCGTCTTATAGTCGAATCCTAGTTTGTGTTTCACAGGCGTACGCATATTTTCGATAACGACATCGGACTGAGATACCATCGCATGAAAAAGATTTTTGCCGTTCGCATTTTTTAAATTGATGCAAATTGATCGTTTGTTGCGATGTAAGTTCAAATAGTCAGGAGAACTTTGTCCACCTGCTTCGAACCCCCCACCTGGTGATTCGATTCGAACAACATTAGCTCCCCAATCGGCAAGTTGACGGACGGCCGTAGGTCCAGCTCTAGCGATCGAAAGGTCTAACACCGTAATGTCGTCTAGGGGTAACGCCTCCACTATCGATCCATTCGTTTCACAATACTTTTTTTTCTGTGGTTCGAGCTTCTAGATCGAGTAACGAATTTAGCCCGCAAAATTCGACTAGTTCACGATGTAACGCCTCACCGTCAACTTTAGCTCCTGAATCTTCGCCATTACGGAAGCGCTCGTAGGATTTCTTAACTTCCGAAATCATGATCGCTTGTGACGTAAACGCATCGATGACCATAGAACAGCCAACATCCTGCCATCTATCGGATGATTGCCGATTCATACTCGCTATTGTTGACAGCGGGGCACCCACCGAGGAACTAATGGCTTTGAGGTCACTGTTCCCCCCAAACGCCATCACTAAGTCGGCACCTGCATCAACGTATTTATTTAAGCGGTCGATAGCGCTATTCAGACTTTCATTATCGTTCGCACCAGTACGAGCAATAATCAAAAAATTATTATCTGTACGAGCTTCTACTGCCGCCGATACTTTCTCACACATAGCTTCAGCATTTACAAGATGCTCAACTCCTACGTGGTGGTGAACCCGCTTCGGAGCAACCTGGTCCTCTAGCTCTAATGCCACGGCTCCCGCTGATTCCAGTTCCCATACCGCTCGTTGCACATGCACCGGATCGCCAAATCCTACTCCACCATCGACTATTAACGGGAGACTACACCTAGCCGTTATACGACGAGCAACGTCCACAATTTCAGTAAGTGTTAGCAAGGCTTCTGAGACCGCGTATTGAAAGCCCAACGCTCCACCGCTTAAGTAAGCGGCCTGAAAACCAGCCTTCTCGGCTAACAAAGCTGCCAGTGGGTCTAATGCAAGCGGAGCGAAAACCACACTGTTGCTATCAAGCGATTTTAGAAATGGTACTCTGCTCTCTAAGTTCATCTCTTCCAGTCTTAAATTTTTACGGCAGCCAGTTCTGGTCCAGCATTAGCAACGCTGAGATAATTTTATGCTTTTGAGCGATTCCTTAAACAACACCTTCGACCGGCTCACCTAATTTAATTCTGTCAAAATTAGCATACGCAGCCTGAAGCCGGCGTTGCATGACCTCTTTAGTCATAGCTGAGGCATGAGGCGACATGAGGACATTCGAAAAAGCACCAAAGTCATACTTAGAAGATATTGGAAGCTCTCCCGGCTTATTCGGCTCCTGCCACCACACGTCAAGCGCCGCACCGGCAATGTGACCACCATGCAGGGCTTGGTATAACGCCTTTTCGTCTACCACGGGACCACGCGCTACGTTGATCAGACAAGCATTATCTGGCATAGCATTAAGTTCCTCGTGACCAATGAGAGACTTAGTCTCGTTAACTAAAGCAACTGTTACAAGAACGTGATCACAATCGCTTAAAAATTGGGTTAAACAGCTTAAGCTTTGAACGGACTGTGCTCCATACGCAGAGGCCACGGCCTGACTTGGAGGGTTACGCGTCGCTGCCTTAACTGTCATTCCCAATGCTGAAGCATATTTTGACACCTGTCTGCCGATATGTCCGAACCCTACGATTCCAAGGGTCTGCGAGTTTAACTCTGTCCCTGAAGGAGAGAAGGAATTAATCGGATGATGCTCCCATCTGCCTTCTCGAACATCTCGGTCAAGCTTAAGAACTCCGCGGTTCAAAGAAACCATTGCCATTATCACCCACTCAGCGATCGCCCACTGGTGTTCATGCACTATTGCGACCTGGCAACCGCTAGGAACATGATCAAATTGAACTAATTCTAGGCCTGCCCCCGTAGATTGAATGAGTTTTAAGTTCTTGGAGTAATACGCCATCTCTGCCGTAAAAATTTGACTCCAGAGAACTTCGATGCCGTTCAAATCTTCCGGCTTGTCAACTCGCAAATGAACTAAATCAATAGGAAATTTCCCGAAGCCGGGTTCATCAAGCAACATTGCGTAGTGGGTACCTACTTTTAATAACGACAATTGCCCCCCTTCTTCATGCTTATGGGCAACACTAACGTATGACTTCCAAGCTACTAGTTGTCTACCAATCACGCAGCGGCGGAGTCCAGAAGATAGTCGATGCGTTCATATCTGGCGTTACCTTGGCTGCGGAGCAAGCAACTCGAAAGATTACTGTTCTGTCGCAACATCCCTTTGATACAGTAGCTGCAGATGTAATTGCTGCTCATGCCGTTGTGGTCGCTACCCCGGAGCATTTTGGTTCAATGGCTGGTGCTACTAAACATTTTTTCGAAGAAATTTGGCATGAGTGCCTCGAAGAAACAGTCGGAAAGCCGTGGCAGCTCATAGTTAAGGCCGGCAATGACGGGACTGGCGCAGTCCAATCTGTGGAACGACTTGTGACAGGCTTGCAATGGGCCAAATTTAGACCTCCGCTGCAAGTAATTGGCGATATCACTGAGACTGATACAAACAGTGCGGTAGAGCTCGGGGCTTCGCTCGCTGCGAGCATAGAGTTAGGGTTGGTTTAAATAAATAACCATTAGAGCATGGCGGTGAGGTTTTGAAAAAAGAAATTCGGCCAGAAAACATAGCTGCCCCGGCAGCCAACTATGCGCATGCAATTTTGACTACGGAAGAGTCGCGTTGGCTTCATACCTCCGGAGTTGTTCCGATAGCTCAAGACGGTTCGACCCCCGCCGATTTTGAGACTCAGTTAACGGTTATTTGGCAGAACATTAGCGCAATGCTCAAAAATGCATCAATGAGACCTAACGATATTGTTTCTGTCACCACCTACGTAGTTCCTGACCAAAACCTCACCATGTTGATGAACCATCGAGACTCGGCTTTGGATAATCACAAAGCCGCTTCCACCCTAGTAATTGTAGCTTCCCTAGCAAAACCTGAATGGCTCGTAGAAATCTCAGTGGTAGCAGCAAGTAAATAAATCTGATGCATTGGACCGAACGTATCCCATCAGCATCTTTTGATGTCCAATGCGAAGGATCTAACCATAAGGTTGTCTGGAGTGAGGGAAAATTATTGCTTTGCGCGCATCCTGAAGTCGATGCCGAAAAAGCGCTTATAGCCTTGGGAGGCAAGACTCCGCACTGCCTTCAGATATTAGATCTATGGGAGTCTGCTGTTTCTGATGGAGGCTTTATCGAGGAATGGGCAGGTTGTTTCAAGACAGACAAACGGCGGCGCTGGTGGCTTTCTACAGCACTTGACCGACTTAAGTCTGAGGGCGTACAGGATTTCCTCCATGACCTTCCAAGAGCCAGAGCTCAGAAAATGTGTGAAGTGACTATAGGCCTGCCTCATGAATTCTTAGACCTGGCTGCAGTTACTGTCGTGGCCCAAGCCGACGAAGGTCTTCGAGATCTGGATGAATACCTTTTGACGCACTCAACGCACGCAGTCCAAATGCGCAGTCGTCGCTCTTTTGTTTTAACTCTCCAAGCCCACGAGTCTTCCTTCAGAAGCCCTGCATTAATTCCTTTTCAGTGTCTGGTTAACAATGACGTCACTCCCACTATTACTGGCGTGCTCGCCGGCAAAAACAGCAACGTTCTGCTTACGCTGCGTCCATCATGGCTCAATCGCGTTTGGGCGAGAAATCTAGCCATATACGAGAAACGATTAACCATCGATGCCGTTAGCCAAGAGCACAAGCTATATCTTTCACAAGTTGAATGGATTTGCACCGCCACCAATACATACACGCCACAGGTGCGCATTACGAAGATCTAAAGATGCGGTATCGACCAATCGATTTGCTCAACGCCGAAGCGGCTTAGGGCCTCGTTTATTTTACTAAATGGTCGACTCCCCAAAAATCCTCTGTAGGCGCTCAGAGGCGAAGGGTGTGCGGACTCAATTACCACATGCCTATCAAGGTCAATTATCGTTTTTTTCTTCTGTGCTGCTGCACCCCAGAGGACAAAAACCACTGGGTTAGTTTTTTTGCTGACGACGTCTATTATGCGGTCAGAAAATATTTCCCACCCATGGTTTCGATGTGAGCCTGGCTTACTGTCTTCAACCGTCAAAACCGTATTAAGCAAAAGTACTCCCTGCCTAGCCCAAGCTCCCAGGTTTCCATGATTAGGAGGGGAAAGTCCTAGATCTGTCTTCATCTCCTTATAAATATTTGCTAGCGACGGAGGAATTTTAATTCCTTCATTGACCGAAAAAGAGAGTCCATTTGCTTGCCCCACGCCGTGATATGGATCTTGCCCGAGAATTAGCACTCTGACTTCGCTATAGGGAGTCAAATGTAGAGCCTGAAATACATCTTTTTCTCTGGGATAGATCAGGGTTTTAGCGCGTTGGCTAGCAACAAAATTTTGGAGTTCGGACCAATATTTTTTATCAAACTCATCTCGGAGCAGAGGGTTCCAATCAGTTTTCATTCACTACTTCTCTGTGCTTAGGCAAGGAGCTCAGCAGCCTCTTGACTCATAGTGATGCTTACTCCTATCCGTTCTCGATAGTAATCAAGGTCAACTCCATCTGTTGGTTTTTGTCCTTGCATATAACGGGAATAGACACCGTGGATAATGCACGCCGTCTTAAAGTGATTAAAACTTAGATAATACGGAAGATCGCTTAGATCACAGTTAGTTTTAGACTCGTAGCGTTCTATGAGCCTAGTTCTTTCGCAGAAGCCCTCTGCATTAGTCGCAGCGTTCTCGCGATTAACCAAAACATCGTCTGGCTCAGTCCATGTATTGAGTGCATAAGCAAAATCTGCCATGGGGTCGCCCAGAGTTGAGATTTCCCAATCTAAAACCGCGGTCAAGTTTCCATTTTTGTCAACCAAGCAATTATGCAAACCATAGTCTCCGTGCACAACTCGAGCTGGCCCCTGTTCAGGTTTTCGATTGCTAAGGTAGCCATGGAGTTCATGGAGTATTGGATCATCATATTTAGCCCCTTCTGCTGAAGCGAGCCAGCTTCGGTACCAGGTTTTTATTTGCCTTCCGACGTAGTCCTCTTTTTTCCCGAGGTCACCTAAACCAACTTCATCCGGGTCGATTGAATGCAACTCCGCTAGAACATCCATGAAGGAATCCCCTACCCGACCACGCGCTTCGACTGTTAGATATTCTTCCGCATCTTCTGATTCAAAAAGGGCTCGACCTTCAACCTGACTCATAACATAAAAATGGGCACCTGTAACAGTCGAATCCTGACAGTATCCATATGCAATCGGGACTGGAACTTTAGTTCCGCCTAAACCGCTAATAATCGAAAACTCACGCCCCATATCGTGAGCCTTTGGTAGCAGTTCACCGAGGGGTGGCCTTCTGACAACTGCTTGCTGCCCGTGCGCATCTAGCAATGCATAGGTGAGATTACTGTGACCCCCTTCAAGGCGAGTCCAGCTGAAAGGTCCAGTGAGACCCTGGGTGTTTTCTGATATCCAGCTTTCAACAGCTTGAATGTCATAACCTGCAATCTCATTTTTTTCGTTCATAGTTTCCTTCTTCACCCATGACCAGTAGCTAGCATGTAGACGACATTACCGTCATCTAAATCCCCATGACGTCATATTGATAGACAGTTACGCCTTTTATCCCCTGAGAAAACAGTAAATACCAGTTGTGATACGACATTAAAAGGCAGCTGGCTGCGACCGGAAAATCTACGGCTCGACTGTGGCTTTACTTCGGCAAAGGTGTGTTATGCCAAGCAAGAAATTGCCAGCCGCTATCGGTATGTTTCCAAAGACAGGTATACCGGCAATCTAGCGTGAGTTCGCGACCGCCTGCTAGCACTGAAATTAACGCCTTGCCGTTAACAAGGCCCAAATCATTTTCACCAATTAATTGGATTTCTGTATCTTTGGTCTCAACATTCCTATAGTCAAAGACCTTATTCTCAATCGCAGTAATGTAACTATCTTTAGTATCCACTGTTGCATTCGAATGGGTATACCTCATCTGAGAGTGAAGTAAAGTCTTCAACGCGTCAATATCATTATCGATCATCGCTTGCCAGCGGCGTTCTTCCATCAGTTCTATTTCAGCTGTCATTGACTCAACATTAGTAGTTTTTGCACCCTTCGATACTCGAAGTGTGTTTAAGCATCTTCAGACAATGTCAAACTTTGCAAGTTTTTAGAAGCCTCCGAAGTCCTTTGTCTAACCAAAGCAGCACCCGGCTACCTGCCTCGAAACTCTATGGGTTAGTGCAGATCAGGCGTGAAGGGAGTCTTAGCGTCATGCCCTAGTTTGTAGCTTGCTCTTGCTCCCATTTTCCAGGCCTTGTACATATTGCCCTGCTGAGCGCTGGAATTAACAGTTACCAGTTGTTGGTGTTTGATTTAGCTAGGCTCCTACTCATGAAAAGAACTGTGCTGATAGTGATGAGCGTCGTGACGTTGTTGGCTGCGTGTTCATCCAATTCATCACAATTAGCTACCCCAATTGTTTCAACAACTACTGCGCCAGAATCATTAGAACCAGTCGAAAAAGCGCCTGAACAGCAATTCATTGAAGACATGTGGGATCAACAAGCGGCACGACCAGGTGCCGATATTGAAAAGGTTTTTCGGTTATATCAAGAGAAGGCCGCAATAGGCCCAAAAAACATGGCGTGCTGGGATCCGCAAAACATCGAGGCAGATGTTTGTACTGAGTTAGTCAAGTCAATGGTGCTTCTTGACGTCCATCTGAAGGAGATAATTCCATTGCTTGATTCATTGGAGTTACCCTGGCGTCTTGTTGTACGTGACTGTGAGCCGCAAGTTGTGACAAAAGATATTCAAGCTGGTCGTGTCAACCTTGAAACTATCGATGATGTCATTACCGGTTACTTTGTTGAACGAGCCGAGGGTTCCTGGTATAGCGAAGTTGTTGAGCCACCGAGATGTGGGAGTAGCTCTGAGTAACTACTTGGATTAATTTGTCTTTCCTGCGATCCGTAATGATCCGGTATTCGTCGTATCCAGCAGATTAAACACACAAAGGCCAAGGTCAGCATCGTGGAGCGATGCCCAAGTGATTATTAGGGCTACACAAACTCGATGTTGGCTCTCAGTAACGCATCGAAGATTTTCTATTACATTTTTTGCATTGGCTATCACTAAATTAATCTGTTGGTGCAATTTAAGGACCGAGCATTAGCCTCAGATTCATCTTCTAAAACTTTGATTGGATAATTATGTCGAGCGATGGCCCTGACCATATGTCTTCCCAAGACTTCCGCCGACACGGGTACGCCCTCATAGATTGGATAGCCAATTATTGGGAAGGAGTCGAAAGCATGCCCGTTCTTGCTGACGTTGCGCCTGGCGAAATTCGTAGCCGGTTACCCAATTTCGCCCCTGAGGCGCCGGAACCATTTGAAAGCATTCTGAGCGATCTTGACAAAATTGTTCTTCCCGGAATAACTCACTGGCAGAATCCAAACTGGTTCGCCTATTTTCCCGCTAATAGCTCTCCCCCGTCGGTATTAGCAGAACTTGTCTCAGCCGGACTTGGTGTCCAGGGGATGCTTTGGTCCACATCTCCGGCAGTTACAGAAATCGAAACTCAAGTAATGGATTGGCTAGTGGATTTACTTGACTTGCCGCAACCCTGGAAGACCACCAGCGAAGGCGGTGGTGTTTTGCAAATGAGTGCGTCCGACTCTACTCATACGGCGCTGGTAGTGGCTCGCCACAAAGCCTCCGCTGTCAACAACGTCGATGCCAGCTCAATGGTTGTTTACACGTCATCTCAAGCACATAGTTCAATCGAGAAGGGTGCGAGAATTGCCGGTTATGGACATATCCGGCTAATCGAAGTTGACGCAAACCAGGCTATGGTCTCCTCGGCTCTCGATGCAGCGATACGCAAAGACTTAGATTCTGGATTAACACCGGTTTTCGTCGGAGCTGCAGTTGGCACAACAGGAACGACCGGAGTTGACCCAATTCGAGAAATTGGAATCATAGCTGCTACCCACAACTTGTGGTTACACGTCGATGCCGCTTATGCAGGTTCAGCAATGATTTGTGCCGAGTTTCGACATCACCAAGATGGGCTGGAACTTGCACATAGCTACACATTTAATCCGCACAAATGGATGATGGTCAATTTCGATTGTTCGGCTTTTTTTGTTTCAGACCGGAAGCCACTCATCGACTGTCTTAGTATTTTGCCACCATATCTCAAGGATGAAGCTAGTGAATCTGGCGCGGTGATTGATTACCGAGACTGGCACGTTCCACTCGGAAGACGATTTAGAGCTCTCAAACTCTGGTGGGTCTTAAGATCTTATGGAGCCGAAGGAATTCGAGAAATGATCCGACACCATGTCTCTCTGGCAGATTATTTTGCATCACTCATAATAAAAGACTCAAGATTTGAGCTTGTCGCTCCGCATCCATTTGCTTTGGTTTGTTTTCGTTGTACCGCAGGTCGGGACGCTACACAAGCATTGACAGCAGCGGTCAACGCCACAGGAAATTTCTACTGGACGGGCTCGACTCTTAATGATGAGCCAATGATCCGAGTTTCCATTGGGCAGACCAAGACGACAAAGGAACATGTTGACCGATTATGGAAAACACTGTCTGATTTGGCTTAAGACACCGAACGTGCAGAATAACTAGCGTTGAACGAAGTGCCTGAAGCATTCGAAAAGTACGTATTAATTGAGTGGGTCGGCTAGGCACCTACCAAGCATGCAAAAATGCTGCTCTGGCGATCAGATGGCGAAACCACCAGTTTTGGTTTCCAGGTATTCCGCAATCCCTTCATGGCCACCTTCACGTCCGATTCCTGAATCGCCCATGCCTCCAAACGGAACAGAAGCCGAAGTTGGGTTGACATCGTTGATACCAATTATGCCGAATCGCAACCCTTCGAATGCTCGCATAGCCACTCCTATTTCCTTCGTGTACACGTATGCTGCTAGGCCGTAATTAGTGTCGTTCGCCATCTCGATTACCTGTTCGGGGTCTTCATAGGTAATCACCGGTGCCACTGGACCGAAAGTCTCTTCCCTGTAGATGTTCATCTCAGGCTTTATATCTGTCAAAACAGTCGGTGCATAGAAATGGCCATTCCTATGCTCGGCGTCAACGAGACGCATTCCTCCGACAGGAATACCCGCTCCCTTACTTCTAGCATCTTCCACTTGCGTCTCAACTTTAGCCACAGCGGCTTCGTTAATCAGCGGCCCAACGCCTACACCATCGTGCAGGCCGTTTCCGGTCTGGAGTCTGTCGACACGACTACAAAGAGTTTCTTGAAATAAATCAGCAAGAGACGATGGCACATAGAGTCTGTTCGGACTGATACACGCTTGGCCTGCATTCAAAAACTTTAACGCAGCAGCTCCTTTCGCCGCATGAACCGGGTCTGCATCGGGAAAAACTATGAACGGGGCGTGGCCACCTAACTCCACTGAAACTCTTTGGAGGTTCGAAGCCGCTTTCGCAGCAAGAACTCTTCCAACCGCTGTGCTCCCGGTAAAGGTAAGTTTCGCAACCCTTGGGTCACTAGTGAATATGTCTCCAACGGGAGCAGGGTTTGATGTGGTAACCATATTGATTACTCCGTTTGGGAGTCCGGCATCTGTGAGCACATCAAGAGTCGCTTTAGCGCACAACGGTGTTGCTTCAGCGGGTTTAAGAACAACTGTGCAACCAGCAGCAAGAGCGGGGCCAATTTTGCGTGTCAACATTGAAATTGGATAGTTCCATGGCGTTATTGCTGCCACCACACCAACTGGGACTTTCACTGACAGAAAGCGCTGATCCGGGCGCTGCGACGGGAGCCACTCGCCTACGACGCGCTTCGCCTCCTCAGCAAACCACAGTAAAAAATCAGAAGCGTACTTAACTTCAGCCTTAGCTGCCTTAAGGGGTTTACCCTGTTCGACTGTCATGAGTTGGGCTAGTTCATCTGATCGGCTGACCATTATTTCCCAAGCTCGGTACAAGACAGCGGATCTTTCATATGCAGTGGTTTTGCTCCAGGTTTTGAAGGCATCATGAGCCGCCGCAATCGCAATTAATGCATCTTCAGCGCCACCATCTGCAACAGACCCGATTGATTCTCCAGTTGCCGGGTTCAAAACTTCAAAACTCGACCCGCTCCGAGCTTCAGTCCACTCGCCATTAATAAGCATTATCTCATCTCCATTATGAATGTTTTAATCGACGCGCCTTTATCGGG
>MDSW01056960.1_pt1 | contig 11752 bp, 8 predicted proteins | sample 811171 | NCBI WGS metagenome assembly MDSW01 (sample SAMN05326641, study PRJNA326480) | marine metagenome | isolation source: seawater | place: Atlantic Ocean: North West | collected 2012
TAAAAAATATGATGCTATTATCATTGGGATGGGAATTGGTGGTGGAACAATTGGATATAGTTTAGCAAAAAAAGGATTAAGTGTTTTATTTATTGATAAAGGTTCTAATTATGATTCTTTAGAAAGCCTTAAGGGAAACTATTCTGAGTGTTTTGTAGATAAAACTTATGATGAGAAAGAAAGATTACGTTTATCAGGAAGAGCTTTTGATCAGATATTAGAAAAATCTGAATATAAATACCCATTTATTGGTTCTGGAACTGGTGGCTCTTCAGCACTTTATGGAATGGCGATGGAAAGGTTTTTCCCAGAAGATTTTAATCCAAGAGAAGTTACCAATAACGACGTAAGTCTTTCAAACTTACCAGTTGATGGATGGCCATTTTCTTATAAAGATTTAGCGCCATATTATACAATGGCTGAAAAACTATACAAGGTGAGAGGAAGCAATGATTTTTTGAAAGGTAATTCTAAAAATGGATTGTTACCACCCCCTCCCATAAATGATATAAATAAGAAGCTTTATGATTTTTTAGTACTTAAAAACTTGAATCCATATATATTACCTAGAGCTTCTAATTTCAAAGAAGATTGTATCGAATGTCAAGGGTTTCTTTGTCCAAAAAATTGCAAAATTGACAGTTTTAATGCGTGCATATTGCCAGCAATAAAAAATTATAAAGCGAGTATTATGACAAATAGTGAAGTGATGAATATTTCACTTAAAGGTGATAGTGTTAAAACTATAACTATTAAAAACAATAATAAACTTATCAATCTTAAAGCTGAAATGTTCATTCTTGCGGCTGGGGCAATTCATACGCCCTATATTTTATTAAAGTCTAGAAATAATAGTTTTCCTGGTGGAATTGCAAATAGCTCAGGTCAAGTTGGAAAAAATTTGATGAGGCATCTAATTGATCTATATATAGTCAAAACTGATAAGAAAATAAATCCCATCGGTTTTATGAAAGAGATTGCTTTTAATGATTTATATAATTTTGAGAACGGTAGATTAGGCACTGTTCAATCGTTTGGAAGGCCCCCCGACATAAGTATCCTTACAGATACAGTATTCAATAAGATCTCAGATTATTCATTAATCAATAAAAAATATTTTAAAGTTTTCAAACCAATTGTATCTGAATTAATTAATAAATATTTTTCAAAAAAAGTATTGTTTAATAGTATACTAGAAGATTTGCCCTATTTAGAAAACTCTATTAATATTGACAAAAATTTTAAAAGTCCAATAATTAATTTCAATTTATTTCCTTATGAAAAAAAATTAATAAATAATTCAAGAAGAGTTATAAAAAATATCTTCAAAGATATTGGTGTTAAAGTTGTTAAGCAAGCTGAAGATAATAAAAGATTAGCACATGTTTGTGGTACCTGTAGGGCTGGAGATAACCCAAAAGTTTCAGTTCTTGATTCAAATTGCCGTTCACATGACATTAAGAATCTATATATAACTGATGCATCGTTTTTTCCTACTAGTGGTGGAACAAACCCAGCATTAACTATAGCTGCAAATGCTCTAAGAGTAAGCGATAAAATAATATAGATGTCTAAAATCTTAATTATTTCAAATAAATACCAATATTTTGGTGGAACAGAGCAAGTTGTTATTAATGAAATTGAATTATTAAAAAAGAATGGGAATCAAGTAAAGTTAATTGAGTTTGATAATAATTCAATTAAAAATTATAATTTTATAAAAAAAATATTCTTTCTCTTTAGTTGTTTTTATAGCTTTAGTTCAAAAAATATAATAAAGAAAAATATTGATGCATTTAAACCTGACTATATTCACGTTCACAATATATTTCCCTTAATTTCTTTATCAATTTATAGTATTTTAAAAAAATCTGATGCGTTGGTATTTCAATCAATTCATGATCATAGATTAGCTGGGCTTTGCCCTCAAGGGAATGCTTATAAAAGTGGAAAATTTTGCGATAAATGTTTTGATGGTAATTATTTTAATGCAGTTTTTTATAAATGTATAAAAAATAATATAATATTAAGTGCTATTTATGCTTTTAATATATACATAAATAGAAAATTTAAAATAATGGAGAAATCTATAGATTATGCAATTGTTTTTAATCAATATCTTAAAAATAAATTAATTGAAACTGGGTTTGATAGAAAAAAGATATTTGAAAAGCCCCACTTTATAGATATTAGTACAATTGTAAAAAAATCTAAAAACAGTAATTATTTAATTTATATAGGTGCAATCAGCAATCATAAAGGAATCTTTACATTAGTTAAGGCATTTAATTTATTAAAAAATAAGATTTCACTTAAGGTTGTTGGAGATGGAGATTCATATGAAGATTTAAAAAAATATATTCAAGATAATAATCTTAAACAAATTACTCTTTTAGGCGAAGTTAGAGACTTAAATAAGAAGTTTAATTTAATTGGAAATGCTTTAGCAACAATCATCCCCTCTGAGTGCCCTGAGACTTTTTGTTTAGCTGCTATTGAAAGTATGGGTGTGGGTGTTCCAGTAATTTGTTCTAAAATTGGATCTTTGCAATATTTAGTAACAAATAAGTATAATGGGTTTAATTTTAGACCTATGGATTATATTGAATTAGCAGAAAAAATAGATTTTTTAATTGATAATTATAAATATGATTCAACTTTGAGCATTAATGCAAAAAAAGATTTTAATAAATATTATAATTCTGAAAAAAATTACAAATTTTTTGAAGAACTATTTTTGAAATCACATCAAAAAAGAAAGTGAAATTGAATTCAACTAAAAAAATATTAATAACTGGTGGATCAGGATTCCTTGGCTCTCATCTTTGTGAAAAACTTTTAAATGATGGTGCTGAAGTCCTTTGCTTAGACAACTTTTATACAGGTTCAAAAAAGAATATTTCTCATTTATTAGATAATAAAAATTTTGAACTTATTAGACATGATGTTTGTTTACCTATATATTTAGAGGTTGATGAAATTTATAACCTAGCTTGTCCAGCTTCTCCAATACATTACCAATTTGACCCTGTACAAACAACTAAAACATCAGTACATGGAGCAATTAATATTTTAGGTTTAGCAAAAAGATTAAATGCTAAGGTATTTCAAGCTTCTACTAGTGAAGTTTATGGAGACCCTAATATACATCCACAAACTGAGAATTATTGGGGAAATGTGAACCCTATTGGATTGAGATCTTGTTATGATGAAGGTAAAAGGTGCGCTGAAACATTATTCTTTGATTATCATAGACAACATAAATTAAATATAAAAGTTGCAAGGATATTTAATACTTATGGACCTAGGATGCATCCTGATGATGGTAGAGTAGTTTCTAACTTCATAGTTCAAGCACTTACATCTGAAGATATAACTATTTATGGAGATGGGTCACAAACGCGTTCTTTTTGTTATGTAGATGATCTTATTGATGCATTTATTATGTTGATGTCAACAGAGAAAGAATTCACTGGCCCAATTAATCTTGGCAATCCAAATGAATTTACAATGATTGAATTAGCAGATCTAGTTATTGAGCTAACTAAATCAAAATCAAAAATAGTTTTTAAAAAATTACCAGATGATGATCCTAAACAAAGAAAACCAGATATTTCTTTTGCAAAGGAAAAATTAAATTGGGAACCAAAGATTGAACTAAGAGAAGGGCTAAAAAAAACCATTCTTTACTTTGATAATCTTCTTACTCAAAATAATAGTTTAAAATAATATTAATTTAACTTTATTATGTTGATTATAGATTTATTATCATATTTTATTTGCGTGTTCATTTCAATTCTTTTTTATTCGATTCCAATTAATGAAACCATATTAAATATTAATTGGTTATTAATTTTATGTGGTGCAATTTTTTTTATAGTAAGTATAAAAAATTATAAAGGCTATAAAAACTATGAATATTTTTCTCAGCTTAATCAAATCTCTTCTTTATTAAAGGCTTCAATTTTAACAAATGTTTCAGCAATAAGTGCTTTATTTATATTTCAAATTAAGATACCATATTTTTTAACATTCTCTTCAAAAATAGCATTTATTATATCATTAATTGTCATTCCTATTTTATTACGCCAATTATTTAATCAGTTTTTCAAAAACAAATTAAACAAAGAAAATATTTTAATATTTGGTGCTGGAGAAATCGGCTTATCATTTGCAGAAATATTAAAAATAACATCCATAACTCGATTCAAATTAATTGGATTTATTGATGATGCTCATGTTCAAAATTCAATTGTTAATGGATTAAGTATATTAGGTAAAACTGAAGATCTTGAAAATATTTGTGAAGCTAATAACATAAAGAGATTGATAATTGCTTCAAGGCATATAAATGAGGAAAAGTTAATACTTTTAGAACAAAAAGCCTTTGAACTCAATATTAAGATTAGCTATTTACCAAGTATTGAATCTTTTAAAGCAAACCCTTTTAAACTTAAAGAGTTCTCTGGTATTCCATTGATAACTAAAAATACTCAAACTCAATCAATGTTTTATTCATTAGGCAAAAGATCTATAGATATAATTATTTCTATATTAGGTTTTATATTATCAAGCCCATTGTGGTTAGTTGTATCAATTATTATAAAAAATGATAGTAATGGTCCAATCTTTTTTACACAAGAAAGAATTGGCCTTAATGGAAATAAATTTAAAATTTATAAATTTAGGAGTATGAATGTAACTTCACCTAAATATGCTGATTGCCCTGTTGATAAAAATGATTTAAGGGTAACTAGAATTGGGAAATGGTTAAGAAAAACAAGTATTGATGAATTGCCACAGTTAATTAATATTCTTAAAGGAGAAATGAGTTTAGTTGGCCCAAGACCTGAAATGCCATTTATTGTTGAAAAATATAATTTAGTTGAAAAAAAGCGTTTAATTGTCAAGCCTGGGTTAACGGGGCTTTGGCAGGTCAGTCCTTATAGAAACTCTCAGATTAACCATAATCTAGAATATGATTTTTATTATATACAGAACCAAGGGTTTGTTTTAGATATAGTAATCCTATTTATGACTCTTTTTTTTGTATTTCGTGGTATTGCGCACTAAGATTTTAAAAACAGATTTTAATCAATCATTTAATTTTTACTTCAAAACTATATGTTGGATACCATTCACCAAAGTCAGGTTTCCACAATACGGGATTAAATCCACCAAATGTAAATCCTAGTTTGTATTCATTATTTTCATAAAAATCAAACATCATAAATATATCTTTTGCTACGCCTAAATTTTTATTCTTTTCTCTTATGTTAACAAAACTTCCACCAATACTCAATCTATTATTAATTTTTAAATTGTAAAGCAATTGTGGAATAAAAAAATTAGATTTTGTTTCATTTGTATATTTTCGAATACCAATTGCTGTAGATAAGTCTAATCTATTTGACTCATAGAACTGGTATAAAGCGCCAAAATAATAATTGTCTTTTCCATTATGTAAGTATGAATAATATGTTTGAAAATCTATTTGATCATTTATGCCATAACCAATTATTATATAAGATTGACCATTATCAAAATAATTAAATGGATTTATAGTTAGTGAAAAATCCAAAAGGCCTTTGCCTGCAGATGAGCCATTATCATATCCACCAGATGCAAATAGAAAGGTGTTAAAGAAAAAGAAATATATTAACTTTGATTTCATTTTGTTAAAAAATTATTATGGATTGATTTAATTTATCTAATGAAAATTGCAATTTACTATTTATTATTACTCTCTATTATTTTTTCACAGAATTATATTCCTGCTGATCCTTATTACCTTCTTAGTTATGAACTTAAGCAGTTTAATAAACTTATGCCTATTCATTCAACATCATTTAGACCTTTTTATATAAAATCTAATAAATTGATTTCTGTAGCAATTAATAATGAAATATATATAAACAATAATGTATCCAATCAAGAGAATATGGATGTAAGATATATTGGAAAGGGTATTGCTAATTACACAAGTCTTTCAATTTCTGGTTATTCAAGATTTTTAGCATTTAATTTAGAACCTTATACTTTGAACGATAATTATAAAGATATAGAAACATACAATAGGCCGAACCCATTTAAGTTTTTAAATGATTCAAAAGAAAAAAAATCAAATGGCGTAGGTTTTAGAAAAGCTGATCTTTATCTACATTATAATGGATTTGGTATAGGAATAGCTAATAGTAATATGTGGTGGGGGCCAGGATTACAAGGATCTTTTTCAATGACTAATAATACTGTTGGATTTAAAAATTATATGCTGGGAACCATTAAAGAGATACGGTGGAAAAAAGTAGGTTTTATGGGAAGATATACATTCTCAGAATTAAATAACAAAAAAGACTATGAAGCTACTTACTTCACATCAATTACAAGTCAAATAACAATATATAACGAACAAATAATATCAATAGGTTTTAGTAGAAATTATTTGACTGGAGGCGTTGATGTTGGTTATCCATGGAGTAAAGAAGATGCTCAAAGAATTGTATTTGAAGGAGTATTTATTAAAAACTTGCAGCAATTAGATTATACAATAGCTGGACATGATCCATGGGATCAAACTATTTCAATATGGACGGATATTTCATTTCCAAGAAATAAATTTAAGATTTATTTAGAATTAGGGTTTAATGATAATAGATTCAATCTATGGGATTTTATTGTTCATCCAGACCACGCAATGGGGAGTATTATTGGTTTTCGTAAATATGGTTTATTTAATAATAAGAATCTATTATTTGGCTTTGAATATGCTAATTTAATAAAAGGTAGACATCATATTTTTAGAGCAACTCCAAATTGGTACGAACGTAATCATTACGATGATTTTAGTTATGAAGGCAGAAGGTGGGGAGCTCATAGTGGTTCTGACTCAGATGATCTACTAATCTTTTTTGGAATAATAAATAATAAATGGTCATTTATACCTTCACTTAATTTTGAAAGACATGGAGTCTCAACCTATAGACCTCCTGAAATAAAATCTGAATTTAGATTAGACGTAAGATATAATATTAAGAAATTTGAGATTGGCCTCGTATATGAGAATCAATTTGAGGCTCATTTAGGCTTTCCTCCTGATCAATATTTCTTAGATGAGATTTCAGGTAAAAGGAGAACCAATACTTTTATGATTAAGCTCCGTAGAGTTATTTATTAAATTTTAATAAAAGATAATAAACATTAATTATTTCATGATTTATATTAAATTATATTAAGAATTATATTAAGAATAGTTAAAATTTGACGAACTTATAAAAGTTAAGAAATATGAAAATAATTAAATTAATAATCTTTATAGCATTTTTTATCTCATTTTCTTCTTCGCAAACGTATGATGAGATAATAAAGCTGCGTAAACAGTATGATCAGTTAAAAGAATCTCAACTACAAGATGAATTAAATAATGAAGGTGAGACTTTATTGAAGGGTCAAGAAGACAAAGGACCAACACGAGTCATTTATAAACCCGAAGATTTAGAAGAATTTTATCGTTTACAGCTAAGTCAATTAATAAAAAGCCTTGAAGAAATAAACTCACTTAATTCATTTTTTGATTCAACTAAAAAATTATCACATTTTGGCTACAATTTATTTACTAATAGAGATACAATGTCTTTTTTTGACAATATGCCTTTGCCATCTAATTATACATTAGGATCAGGTGATGAATTAATAGTCTCATTATGGGGGGAAGTTGAAAAAGAAGAATCATCAATTATAAATAGAGATGGAAATATTTTTTTTGAAGATATTGGAATAATTGAATTAGGTGGTTTAACGTTAAGTGAATCAAAAATTAAATTAAATAATGCTTTTAGTAAAACTTATTCAACTATAAAAAATAAAAATCCTTCAACATTTTTAGATATAAGTCTTGGACAATTAAAAGGTTTAAATATTCACATTTTAGGTTTTGTTAATTCTCCAGGTGTTTATGCTTTACACCCTTTTTCAGATCCATTTACAGCTTTGTTCTATGCTGGTGGAGTGGATACTACTGGTTCTTTAAGAAATATTGAAATTTATAGAGATGGTATAAAAGTTGACTCTGTTGATTTATATAGTATCATAAATGGTGGCTCATTGAACAAACAAGTAAGATTATTAGATCAAGATATAATCTTTGTACCATCTAGGAAATCAAAAGTTATCATAAACGGTGCAGTTCAAATCCCTGGTTATTTTGAATTGATTAAATCTGAAACAGCTAATGATTTAATTAATTACAGTGGTGGTTTAACTTCAAAAGCATCAAATTTAATAACATTAAAAAGAGTTAATTCTCCACATAAAAGAATAAATGATGATTTGGCAATTGATTTTTTCCTAATTCCAATAGATTCACTTAATAGTTTTGAATTACAAAATGGTGACAGTCTAGGAATTGCCTTAATTTCAGATTACTTTCCAACCATTACAATAAATGGGTGGGTTAAAAGACCAGGTCAATATCCATATGTTAAAGATATTAACATACTTGAATTAATTGAAATCGGAGGTGGATTAAATGATAAAAGTTGGTTTTTGCCATCTCAAAAGCGAGTTATAACTTTAAAAAGATATAATAGCAGCTCTAAAGATGAAGTTCTCACTTTTGACTATGATAAATTAATTGATGGAAGCCAAAATGTTATTTTAAATCCTTTTGATGAAGTACAAATTATAAAGAATAAATCTAATAATTTTAATAACTATGTTTCAATTAAAGGTGAAATTAACTCTGAGGGAATTTATTCAATTTCAAATAGAACTTTAAAAGATATAATTAGTGGCGCAGGAGGCTTTACGCCTAATGCATTTATTAATGGTATTGAGGTTTATAGAGATACTCTTAAAGTTGGTCTAACCAGTTTATCAATGGTCCCTTTAAATGGTGACAGTATTTTTGTGCCACTTAGACCGGGAAGTGTAACAATTCTTGGCTCAGTAAATAATCCTGGACCTATCTCATTTGAAAAAGGTTTATCAATAAATGATTTTATTGATCTAGCAGGTGGTTATACTATTTACGCAAATAAAAGAGATGTTTTTATTATTTATCCAAACGGGATTGCAAAGAAAAAAACCAGATTAAGCTCCCCAAAAGTTTTAGAGGGGTCAACAATTATGGTCAGTGCTAGTCAGCTAGTTACTCAACCAACAGATTATTTGGTAGTCTCACAGCAGATAGCTTCAATAATTAGTTCATTAGCAACAGTAGCATTAATAATAAGTTCACAAAACTAATGAGAATCAAACTAACCATAATTTGTTTATTCTTTGTTTCTTGTGATGATATTGGTATCCAAAATCAAAATTTAGTTAAGAATCAAAGCTTTATTAATGCTTTTGGTACTACATGGTATGAATATGGTTGGGCGATAACTCAATTGCAAGATGGTGGTTTTGTGATAACTGGTAGGAAAGAAGATAAGTCAGCAAATTCACATGATATGATAACAATAAGAACCGATGAAAATGGAAATGGCATTTGGCAAAAAATATATGGAGGCTCTCTCAATGAAGAAGGATATAGTGTAGTCCAATTGTCTGATGGAAATATATTATCTGTTGGTTATTCATGGTCATATGGTAACTCACAAGAAATCTTTGTTGTAAAAAGTGACCTTTCTGGCCGAAAATTATGGCAGAAGACATATGGTGGTAGTAATAGAGAGATTGGTCATAAAGCAATAGTAGTAAAAGATGGTAATGTTGTAATTGTCGGCCAAACTAATTCCCCAGGAATTGCTTACGGAAACGATGATGTCTGGTTAATAAAAATTGATTTAGATGGAAATGAATTATGGAATAAATCATATGGTCGTCAAAATCATGAAGTTGGTTTTGATGTTGTCGAGTTAGAAAGCGGTGAGTTTATTATTGTTGGTTATCGTGAATTCTATGATCAAGCTGGAAAAGACATCTTAATTATTAAAACGGATATAGATGGTAATAAAATTTGGGAAAAAACTATTGGATCAAACGGTGTATTTGAAGATATAGCATATTCTATATCAAAATCCAAGAATTATGGTTATTTAGTTACAGCTTCAACTAATTCCAACGGTAAAGAATGGTATGATCCACAAGTTATAAAAATAGATTTTGATGGAAATATTTTTTGGAATAAAACCTATAATGGTAGTGGTTTAAAACATACTCGATGGGTAGCAACATCAACTCATGATGGTGGAGGTGCAATTTTAGGAACAACAAATTATTATAGAGATCCTGGTCAAAATGAAGATGCTTATGTAATTAAAATTGATCAAGATGGTAATAAAATTTGGGATCATGCTATTCAAGGAGGGAAAAATGATTGGGGTTGGGCATTAATTGAGACATTTTTAAATGAATTGGTATTAGTTGGCTCAACTAAATCATATGGTGCAGGGTTATATGATATATTTATAGCTAGAATAGTTAAATCAGATTCATAATTAATTAAAGTGAATTTTATTTTAGAAAACAATAATTCAGAAACTTTAATTGCTAAAGTAATGAACCATTTTGGCTTTAAGCATCAATATCAAGTAGCAGAATATTTTGGTGTTACAGCTCAAACACTTTCAGGTTGGGTAAAAATTGGAACAGTACCTGATAAGTACGTAATGAAATTTCAACTGGATGCACAGGAAGTATTAAATAGTAAAAATAATAAAGAGTTTATAGAAGATATAAACCAAAGAAAAATTGAAAATTCAAACCCTAAGATGAATTCTAATGAATTTTCATTTACTATATTTTTTGCAAACCACATACGAACACTTATTATTTTACCATTTATCACATCTTTATTTTCATTAATAACAGTTTTTTTTGTTATTAGGCCTGTTTATACCTCTTCGGCAAAAATACTTCCAATAGGTGACGGCGGAAGCTCATTCACAGAAATGGCTGGTATGGCTTCTCAATTAGGTCTGAGTATGCCAATGAACTTTGGTAATGAAATTCCATGGGATGAAATGTTTCCTGAAATTATTAAAAGTGAAAACTTAGTTCTGTCAATCTTAAATGAAAAATTTTCATCAAATAAATATGGTGACAACCAAACTTTATTTTCAATAATTAAGAAAGAATATAACATAAAAAACAAATCAGCAATTTTTCTTGAAAAAATGCTGATTTATGAGTTTAATGGTATGATAGAGGTTTCAAAAAGTCGTCTTTCGCCAATAGTTACAATAGAGCTTGATTTTTTTGAGCCCCAGGTTGCCGCAGATATTTTAAGAAAAGTCATTGAATTTGCAGGTAAAAAACAAGTGAGAATTAAATTGAAGCAAATATCTGAAAAGAGACAATTTGTAGAAGAAAGAATATCTGAAGTTACAAAGGCATTAAAAACTGCTGAAATTAAACTAAAAGAATTTAAAGAATCAAATCGAAGAGTTGAGAGATCTCCTTCATTGAAATTAGAGGAAAGCAGACTAGAAAGAGAAGTCTCTCTTCAAACCACATTGTATATGACTCTAAAAAGTCAATTTGAGAATGTAAAGATAGAAGAAGTGGAAGAAGCCGCTATGATTGAAGTTATTGATGGCCCCATTGTCCCATTTAAGGTTACAAGTCCTAAAAAAGTATCATCTGTTATTTTTACTTTCATTTTTACTTTTTTTAGTCTCTTTTTCTTCATTTATATAAAAGATTACAATTTATCTGGAACTAAAAAACAGACTTTAGATCGAATAGAAGCAAGAAGCAGGTTATTTAAAAATATAAAATCATTAATTCCATTTATTCAAAAATAGATAAA
>MDSW01157519.1_pt1 | contig 11752 bp, 9 predicted proteins | sample 811171 | NCBI WGS metagenome assembly MDSW01 (sample SAMN05326641, study PRJNA326480) | marine metagenome | isolation source: seawater | place: Atlantic Ocean: North West | collected 2012
ACCTTGTGGTTCAGGACGGCTTCGATGTTCGGTCCCAGGCGCCCTTAAGTTACCGCAACAACTTCAGGAAAGGTTAGGTTCCACTTGGTTGATATGTAGCCAGATTGGCGAGGCTTGGCTTCTCTGTGAAGGATCTGTTGTCGGACCGCTGGCTTGCCTTCGACCGGTGGCCGATGATGTCTGGCTGAAATGGGAACAACCGATATTGCTGGACGCAGAGCCTACAACCCCCGTTTCAACTGAAGCCCCTTGCGAGCCGAGCGGCGGCTGGACAGCGGGTGTCTCCAACGAGAAATGGGATTTCAAGGCGCCGGTTGCGATAGGGAGAAGCCCTGACTGCACGATTCAGTTATCAGCGGCATCAGTCTCCAGCGTGCACGCCTTGGTGGTCCCGGGTAAACATGCCCTTAAATTTTACGACCTAGGCAGTCGCAATGGCAGCCGTATTGGCGGCGGCATAGAAGTCAAAACTGTCAAATTAACCCATCAAGATACCATTGAATGCGCCAAGCAAAAGATTACCTTTGAGTCGGATGTCATCCGGATGCGGCAACCTGAGGCATTTCCATCGCCCGCCATGGCTAAAATAGAATCGTTGATTATGAGAATCGCTCCGACTCGAGCGCCAGTCGTGGTTACTGGAGAATCGGGCTCCGGAAAAGAATCCATTGCTCGATCACTGCACGAGCAGAGTGGCCTGCCAGGAGCCTTGGTATGCGCGAATGCTGCCTGCTTCACACCCCAACTCGCCAGAAGTGAACTCTTTGGCCACCTCTCTGGCTCATTCACCGGCGCCACAGAAAATAAGGAGGGCCTATTTTTGGCGGCCCACAATGGCACACTCTTTCTCGATGAAATAGCAGATATGTCGCTAAGTGTTCAGGCCGAGCTTTTGCGAGCGTTGGAGACAGACCAGATTTTCCCAGTAGGAAGCACGCAACCTATTCATGCGAAACCTAGAATCATAGCCGCTACCCATAAAGACCTGGGCAACGAAGTAAAAGAAGGAAGATTCCGTGAGGATCTCTTCTACCGGCTTTTTGTTGTAAACATTGCCATACCCCCACTGCGCGAAAGGCCCGAGGACATCTTGTTTTTAGCCCGAGTATTTTCAGACAAGTTTTGCCAGGGTGCTGACCTATCCGCCGAAACCCTTCAATGGCTCAAGGTCCAGTCATGGAAAGGCAATATTAGAGAACTGAGAAATCTGTTCTGGAAAGCTTCTGTTATTTACGAGGATGCACCAACCAGCCTCTTCAATCTACGTAGACTCAACAAAAACAAAACGAACAAAAAGCCCTGCAAGGATGAGGTGCTTGAGGTGTATCATCGATTCGATGAAGACATTCAGCGCACGGCTGAGCACTTAAGGATCCACCGCTCCACTGTCCATCGTCACTTAAAAGCCGCAAGAGTAAGCTGCCGAGTCGCTGCGTAAACCGGCTTACTCGTGAATGCCTGCCTTGGCATCCCGCTCTGCATTCCAGGATTCCCAATCGTTACTCGCGGCATCTGCCATTACAAAAGAACTAGGAGGCTGCATTGCGCCAGAGGAGGAAACTTTTACGATCTGCATTGCCCCAGCAACCAGCTCTTTCCATTTCTTCTTGGATACCAGCTGGGGTCCCGCAACCTGAACCCGCTTCTCTTTGGTGTGCCCTTTGACAGCGTAAATTGGCTTATTCGATACTAAGACCGCGCCGGAATAGACCTTAACCGACGAACCTGTTTTGGAGGCCGTCGTTTCGAACCGCGTCCCTCGAACACCGGCTACTGCGTGATCCGTGGTCACTGTGAATTCTGTTTCTGCGCCCACTGCCTTTTTTACCCCAGCCCATATTTTACCAAAGAAGAGCTTTGCCTTTACAGACTTCCGTTGGCCTTTATCGTTGGTAACTACTTTCTTTAGGCTCAGCTGAGTATTCTGTCCCAAGCGCACCACCGAACCGTCATTTAGAGTCGCCTCTACCCTTGCCGACTTCTTAGTCTGCAGCCGGTCTCCCTCGCGCAATTTCATCTCGGCTTTAAGTGGACGCCAATTGCTACTGCCCGGCGCAGAACGGAAGACTTCGCCACGAAGGTACGTGACCGTGCCAATAACGGGATTCTTCGCCTCAGCAGTATGCTGAACCACAAAGGTCACCAGGACACTTGCGCCAACGAATGCGGCTGCCAATATAGCTGAACGAATGGCTACAGTTTGGTTCATGTTCGTTCCCTGCCTCTACTTTTTCGGAATAAGTTTAGCGACCACGCGGTTGGCTGTAATCTCAGAGATCTCAATATTAAATTTTGGAAATCCCTTCTCCTCTAGCTCTTCGGCTAAATCTTGCGAAGTGCCCTTCATTTCAATCTCCAAGTTGGCCGCTTTTGCCTTGAAAGAACGCTGCCGAACTTCACCAATGCCTCGTACTTGATTACGAAGGAAAGTCGCAATTTGACGCAAAAACTTGGATTTATTTACGCCCGTTAATCTCAGGGAAATGGTAGCCGGCCCAGAGATCTCTGATTGCCAAGTTGTCAGAATCTTGGTCAGCAACTCCTCACTGGCTTTCTTCGCAACGTTCTTAAGCGCCATGTGACCTGCAGTGACTTCATTGATATGAGCACCAGCGCCTGCCAAAGTAGCCGTTGCGAGAATACTTCCATCATCAACATTCAAAACTCGTACAGAGATCTGAGCGTTAACACTGTACATCGGCACAGACGTCTTCAACGGAATGGTCGTGGACTTGGTTGCGATTGCTTTTCCAATGACCACAATTTCGGCGCCAGACATCGCGCCAAACTCTTTGGCAACATCGTTTTGCAGGTCAGTTGTGGCAACGGCTCCCACTCGAATCTTGCCATCCAATACTTGGCGCTCAACAAACTTAACGCCCTTGGGCCGCCACTCATCGATAAGCGTATTCTCCGCAACATCCATGCTCACAGATGCCCCTGGATTGGTCCACCAGGCAGAGGGTGCGCCGCCAATGTTTTGTTCGGTAATCATAACCAGAACACGCGGCATTTTCTTCGCTTGCAAAATAGCCAAGACACCTTGAAGGTCGCTGTTGAGAACACCGGATTGCACCATGGCTTCCATCTTGACCTGATAGATACCCTCATCGGTGGCCCCCTCACTCAAAATCTTATACCGGCGCACATAGCCGCTGGACTTGCTTAAAATCTTGTCGGAGATCAGCTGAAAGTTCTCGGTAACGGTCTCACTGGAAACCATGGAACCGATCGCCTGCTCAACCGCTTTACGCTTGGCATCATCGATCGCCTTGTCCCGTGCTTGAGATACGTCCTTGTTGTAGACCGGTGCCTGCCCCATCGCCTCAACCGTAACAGCCTCACTCGCCAATGCATCCGACGCAAAAAGGAAGGCAAGCGCTGCGCAAGCAACGACAAATTTATTTCGACCGTAATTTAGCATTTCATGCTCCCAACCAACTCGGTTTATCAACTTCTCAATCAACCACAATAACCAGTCGGCCCTGTTGCAAGGCTGACTTAACTGAAGACACCTTTGCGAGGTCAGCCGCAGCGATGACCAAGTCGGAGCTACCTGGCGCCGATAGCTTAAGGGCTTTGACCAATACAGGCTTACTCGCTACACGTTTCGACTTCGTCGCAGCATCTACACTCTTATGATACGTCGCAATTCCTCTTTGGAGTGCTGCATCCCGGTTCACAAAGGACTCCGAGTAAAGCACATTGCCTTCTTCATCGACCAATCGCGGCGAGATAGCAGGCGTCAATGCTAAGCCTCGTGCATTGATCACCAAACCGGAGTGCTCTGAGACCACACCCGCGGCCTTCTCTTCTTTGCTGCCGGCCTTGGGTAAAAGTGCATCCAAGATAACGCCCGTCAGAGGGACCTGAACCACAACATCAACGCCGCCGTCAGAGTAATAGCGCGTGTCGACAACCTTAAAGCTTCTCAATACGCCTTCCACTCGGCTCTTGAGCTGCGGGGACGAATCCATCATCGCTGATACCGATTGGCCAGACGTCAGCCGAACGCCTTTAACGGTTTCCAGGATATTGCGAAACGCATCCATTTTAGCCGCCCGCTCGGCGCCCAGTCTTGCCACGGCTACATTGGCAGCCTTCAAGCTCGGGGCTCCACTGCCAGTAGCGGTAACAGTGTTATCTCCCCAATGAACTTGGCCATGCCCCACAGACTGAACGACATCACTGTCGCTGGCCCATGCGACAGCAGCAAAGAAGCTGACCGCAATCATTGTTAAGAGTCGATTTATTCGCTGTGAAGTCATAACGTAGTACCTCCCGCAGGTATTCGATGCGCCGGCGTTAACTTTGACACTGTTTCGGTGGATTTTATTTAACCCGATTCGGGCCAATAACTCACGGAAATTCGAAGACTAATCGAGTTCTCGGATCATTTATCAACAATCAGCATGTCGCCTTTAAACTGGCCAAAACCCATGCCCCCCAAAGTTAAACCCTATTTAAATCAGCAAGTTAGTAAACCTGCGCAAAACGGTTCCTTTTCTGGAATCGTTGTCACACGTCAGAGACGAGCTAAAATCGACTAAATTCAAGCTTTTAGATGATCAACAAAAGCCTAGAAAGCGGCCCGTCGCCTAACTGAACAAAGTAACGCAGCGGTTACACCGTGGTAAGTTTGGACGCCGACTTATTCCCATTCAATGGTTGCCGGAGGTTTACCCGAAATATCATAAACCACCCGTGAGACCCGTTCATTCTCATTGATGATCCGGTTAGAAAGTGTACCCAGAAGCTCGTATGGCAAGTGTGCCCAACGGGCGGTCATAAAATCCACTGTTTCGACGGCACGCAAGGCAATCACGTACTCGTAGCGGCGTCCATCGCCGGTCACCCCAACGGACTTAACTGGCAAAAAGACAGCGAACGCCTGAGAAACCTTGTCGTAGTAGCCCGAGCGCTCAAGTTCTTCCATAAAAACAGCGTCTGCTTGACGAAGCGTATCCGCAAATTCCTTCTTCACTTCGCCAAGAATTCTTACGCCCAGTCCCGGCCCGGGAAATGGGTGACGCATTAACATTTTGCGCGGCAAACCCATTTCAATGCCAATGGTTCGAACCTCGTCTTTAAACAACTCACGCAAGGGCTCAACCAGCTTCAATTTCATGTGCTCAGGCAGGCCACCCACGTTATGGTGCGACTTAATAACGTGCGCCTTGCCTGTTTTTGAGCCGGCAGACTCAATCACGTCGGGGTAAATTGTTCCTTGCCCAAGCCACTTCACTTTTGGCAGTTTTTTCGACTCTTCTTCAAACACCTCAACAAAAGTTCGTCCGATGATTTTACGCTTGGCTTCTGGCTCAGGCTCTCCTGCCAGTGCATTCAAGAACGCATCTTCGGCATCAACCCGAATCACTTTTACGCCCATGTTTTCAGCGAAGGTCTTCATCACCTGGTCGCCTTCGTTCAGTCGCAGCAAACCGTTATCGACGAAAACACATGTTAAGCGATCACCAATGGCTTCATGCAGGAGAGCCGCTGTCACCGAAGAATCCACACCACCGGATAGACCCAACAAAACCTCGTCATCGCCCAGGTCCTCTTTGAGACGGGACACAATGTCTTCGATGATGTTTTGCGGTGTCCATGAACCGGCGCACTCACAGATATCGATCGCAAATCGACGCAGGATCTCTGAGCCTTGAGCGGTGTGCGTAACTTCTGGATGAAACTGGAGACCAAAGATAGGCTTGTCGGTGTGCTGAACTGCTGCAACCGGCGCACTCGCCGTCGTTGCCAACACTTCGAACCCCTCGGGAACCACCGTAACCTTGTCACCATGGCTCATCCACACGTTCAGAACTGACTCACCTTCACGGTCCGTAAGTCCTTCAAACAACCGCCCTGGCTTTTGAATGTTCACTTCCGCGTGCCCGAACTCTCGCATCTGAGAAGGCTCGACCTTTCCACCGTGTTGAACCGACGTGGTTTGAAGCCCATAGCAAATTCCTAAAACAGGAATATCCATATCAAAAACGATTTGAGGGGCTCGCGGAGAACCTTCCTCAGTCACGGACTCAGGTCCACCGGACAAGATAATGCCTTTGGGAGCAAATTCCTGAATGAATGAGGGATCAACGTCCCACGCATAAATCTCGCTGTAGACCCCTGCCTCACGAACGCGTCGCGCGATCAGCTGAGTGTACTGTGAGCCAAAATCGAGAATAAGAATGCGTTCTTGAGTCACGGAGTGCCTCTCTTCATAAATAGGTTATGGCCCTCTAGGAGCTTATGTATGGCTTACGTCCGGTAGTTTGGCGGCTCTTTGGTCACCGTCACATCATGAACATGGCTTTCACGCGTGCCTGCCGCAGTGATTCGATTGAATCGCGCATTGTCACGAAGTGTCTTAAGGTCCGGAGCACCCAGGTATCCCATGCCTGCTCGTAGACCGCCTACCATCTGGTAAACGCTTGCGGCCAGCTCACCCTTATAGGGGACCAAGCCTTCCACACCTTCGGGCACCAATTTAGATGCGCCCTGATTGGCCTGAAAATAGCGATCTGCACTGCCCGCCTGCATGGCGCCCAGGGAGCCCATGCCTCGGTAAGATTTGTAGCTACGGCCCTGATACAAAACCACTTCGCCCGGAGCTTCATTGGTTCCAGCAAACATACTGCCCACCATGACCACACTTGCACCGCTGGCCAACGCCTTCACAACATCACCAGAATGACGGATGCCACCGTCCGCAATCAGACGTGCACCGAGCTCTTTGGCTGCGGCGGCACAACGGAAGACCGCTGTAAGCTGCGGAACACCGACTCCGGCCACAATACGTGTTGTACAAATTGAGCCAGGACCAATCCCAACCTTAATGGTGTCAGCGCCAGCCTCAACCAAAGCTCGGACTGCACCTTCAGTTGCCACGTTGCCTGCAACGATAGGTAAGTCTGGATGTTCCTTCTTGGTCGCCTTGACCGCCTCAATCACCGACTTGGTATGCCCGTGAGCTGTATCCAAGGCGATAATATCGACACCGGCAGCAACCAATGCTGCCACACGGTCTGCTCTGTCTGCACCAACACCGACAGCGCCACCAACCCGCAAACGGCCGAGCTTGTCTTTCGTTGCATTCGGGTAATTTTCACTCTTTTCGATATCTTTGATTGTAATCAGGCCCTGAATCGCACCATTGCCATCAACAACCGGAAGCTTCTCGATCCGATGTTTCTGCAAAAGTCGCTTTGATTCTTCGGTGGTAATACCTTCAGGCGCCGTTACAACCTCGGCCGTCATGGCTTCTCGTACCTGGATAGAGGCCCGGTCTTCGAACCGAAGGTCACGGTTGGTAATGATTCCAACCAGTTGGTCCTCTTCGACTACCAAGATACCACTGATATTGTGGCGGCTCATCAGCTCACGTGCCTCACCAAGCGTCTGGTTCGGGCCGATGGTGATCGGGTCAACAATCATTCCCGATTCGCTCTTTTTCACGCGTAGAACTTCTTTTGCCTGTTCCTCTATGCTCAAGTTCTTGTGCACGAACCCCAGGCCGCCCTCGCGAGCCATGGCTATTGCCAGCCTACTTTCCGTAACGGTATCCATAGCGGCCGAAACGATTGGCACGTGTAACGAAATACCGGGCGCAAGCTCGGTAGCCGTATTCACTTCGGTAGGAAGAATTTCAGAATAACAGGGCTCAAGAAGAACATCATCAAATGTCAGAGCCTGCGGAATGTCTTGATTCATGGTCGAACCTCCCCACTGAGTAAAAAGTGGAATCAGTTCGGGCTCTTCTAACCATTAGTTGAGGGATTGTTCAATACGTTCAATGCAGTTTCCACTTCCTGGAAAAGACCTGTCACATCATTGAGATCGCCATAGACCTCGTCGGCACCTTCATGAGCACCCAACAGAACCAGGAAATCGTCACCAAATGGCCAGCAAACCACTAGAATTGCTGGAGAAACCCCAAACCCGACCCATTCGATCAGTGCTGAACCGCCCGGATGCTCGCCCGGAGCACCATAAAACGGTTCTTTTGCGGGAACAAATGCCTCTAAACACTTGGAATGCAATTCTCCCGGACTGGTTTTAGCGAAGAGAGTCAACTCAGAATCACTGAGACCGAACGAAGCAACATGAGGAAAAAAATGGCTGAGGGCACTCGCCGCTATCGCACCCAAACTGCCAAAATCAGGGGCCTCGAATAGCGCCTCACTGGCCTCATAGTAACCGATTCGGCACATTCCAAAGCCCAGATCCTCGTCTTCGGCCCCGACTGGAGCATCGGGAATCGACTCGGCCAGGGAATTCGACGTATCGGCTGGCTCCGGTTCACCACTAAGAATGGCCCTGCTCGCCTTAAAATCCAACTCGGAAACCACATAGACTCCAAAGTCCAACTCAACCAACCTGTCGAACTCTAAAAGTTTATGGATAGCCCTGGCATCCGTAATCGCCAAATAAAGAACTCCCTCATGTTCGCCTATCACCAGAGCATCAAGGGTCGCCTCAAGAGCCACCCACGCTTCAGGTCTTTGCCCGGGTTGCTGGCGCAATAATTCAGGCAAAAGGCCACCTTCAAGGCGCTCGCAATGGGCCTGAATAGCCAAAGCCTGGGTCAAGCTATCTTCGTCCAATAAACCGAGCTGATGGAGTGATTTACCGAGTGGCTCTCCGGTACGCTCGTGTTCACGCAGGCCTAAATACAAATCCCCTCGAGAGATAAGGCCCTCACCCACCAATATAAACCCCAGTGCATTGGGCATTATTTTCAAGTGTTCCATGACACCTCAGAATGTATCAAAGAATAGCATCGTCTGGTAATTCGCGGCGGGATAACTGGAGTGCTTGACCCGGCTAATCAATATGATAGACCGCCGTCACTAACTGCTTAGAAAATCGGAGTATTTTATGCGTTGGATATTTATTGCACTGAGCCTCATGGTTGCTCAGCCAGTCATGGCAGCAGGAACAGCAACTAAAGTTAAAATCGGCTTTGTTGACTACGAACGACTTTCACGGGAATTGCCAGATACCAAGCGGGCAATCACGAAGCTCAAAACTGAGCTCGACAAAAAACAAAAGACCATCAACAAAATGCGTCAGCAGTTTGAAGGTGAAGTAGAAGCCTACAAGAAGCAGCAATCTTTGATGGCCGCAGACAAGCGTGCACAAAAAGAAGAAGAACTGCGTCAAAAACAAATGGACCTCGCCAACAAGTTCCAGAAACTTCAGCAGGAACTTCAGCAACGAGAAGCTGAACTCATGCAAAAGCTTGAGACTAAGGTTGTGAACGTCATCAACAAGATTGGTGACCGTGACGCCTATGACATGATCTTGCGCGTTCAGCCGGGCGTGCTTTACCGCAAGCGTCACCGTGACATCACGGACGAAGTCGTGAAGCTTTACACGAAGCAATACGGCACAAAGTAAGACAGTGACCACCCTCTTAGAATTGGCCAACTTGGTCGGAGGGAGCGTGGTTGGAGATCCCGATTTTCGCGTATCAGATCTTCGGGAACTCCATCGAGCAGGTCCAGATGACCTAAGCTTTTTCACCAACGCCAAATACCGCGAATCGTTCGAGAGAACGAAAGCCGGTGCAGTGTTGGTGGCAAGTCCTGAAAAGGACGCACGCCCTCATCAATTGGTTTGCAGCGATCCCTACCTCGCCATGGCCAAGATCTCTCAAGCTTTTTATCCTGCCCCTATTTTTGAGGCCGGGATACACGAAACCGCTTTCGTCAGTGAAACGGCTAACGTCGACCCCACGGCCTACGTCGGACCCAACGCCGTCGTGATGCATGGCGCAACCGTCGGTCCAGGTAGCGTCATCCAAGCACAGGTTTATGTAGGGAACGGATGCACGGTCGGCTCAGATGTACGCATTTATCCAGGCGTTAGAATCCTAAACAGAACAACGCTGGGGGACCGAGTGACTCTTCACTCAGGGGCCGTTATTGGCAGCGACGGATTTGGATTTGCCCCGGACGAAAGTGGCACCCGTCATAAAGTGCCCCAAGTCGGCACGGTTCACATTGAAGACGACTGTGAAATCGGCGCCAACTCAACCATCGATCGCGCCACCCTCGGCGTTACTCGAATAGGTGCAGGTACCAAGCTCGATAACCTCGTGCAGATTGCCCATAATGTAGAGCTAGGCCAGCACTGTATCATGGCCAGCCAAAGCGGCATTGCAGGCAGCACCAAACTGGGAAACAAGGTTATCATGGGAGCTCAGTCGGGCGTAACCGGTCATGTTTCAGTTTGCGACAATACGATGTTAGCAGGTCGCAGCGGGGTTATCTCGGACATCACCAAACCAGGAATCTATTCGGGCTTCCCCTCCATGGAGCACCGTACGTGGCTAAAGTACAAGGCCCAGCGCTCTAAAATGAGCGAACTACGGCGGACCGTGAAACGCCATGACCAATTCATCGCCAACATTAAAACGAACGAACGAGAAGACCTATGAGTGTACACGAGTCAGCAATCATCGGGGAAGGTGCCATCATTCACCCAGGAGCCGAAATCGGTCCATTGTGCGTCATTGGCGCCCATGTTGTGATTGGCGAAAACACCAAACTCATCAGCCAAGTAAGCGTCCAAAATCACACCACCCTTGGTGCCAACAATGTCATCCACCCTTTTGCGGTTCTCGGCGGAACGCCACAGGATCTCAAGTATAAAGGAGAAGACAGCAAGTTGGTTATAGGCGACAACAATGTCATTCGCGAAGGGGCCACATTGAACCTGGGAACCGATGCAGGCAATGGCGAAACCCGCGTAGGAAACCACTGCTTGCTCATGGCATACTCTCATGTTGCGCACGACTGCATCATTGGAGATCGTGTCATTCTCGCCAACTCAGTTGGCCTGGCTGGCCATGTAGAACTCAGCGATCACGTGATCGTTGGCGGCTTGGCCGGCATCCACCAGTTCTGCCGCGTGGGTCGCCACTCATTCGTTGCCGCTGGCGCTATGGTTGCTCAGGATGTCGTCCCGTTTACCATCGTCCAAGGTGACCGCGCACAACACGTTGGTATCAATGCAGTGGGCCTCCGGCGCGCAGGATGGAAGCAGGCACAAGTCGCAGCTGTGCGTACTGCCTTTAAGCGGATCTTTCACCCCGAAAATGCTCGTCTTGTAGCACTCGAACAAACCGAAGAGACACTCGCACAAGAATCAGCCGACGTTGCCGAAATGTGTGCATTTATCCGCAAGGCCACGCGAGGGGTTTGTCGGCCACGCCCCGCACTCCCAAACACTGAAGACTACGAGGCTTAAGCCATGGCGCACACTGAGTCTGTCGGACTCATCGCCGGCAATGGACAATTTCCCGTTTTGTTCGCCCAAGCGGCCCGCGAGCGTGGTATCAAAATTGTCGCAGTCGCTATGGAGGGCGAGACCGACCCGGTTATCACCAACCACGTCGACATTTGCCTCTTCGTCAAAGTGGGACAATTGGGGCGAATGATTCGGTTCTTCCAAAAACATTCGATATCCCGGGCAGCCATGGCCGGCGGGGTTCGCAAAACGAGACTTTTTGGGGGCGCACGCCCCGACCTCACGGCATTCAAGCTCCTAGCCCAATCAGCACTTCGCAAGGACGACGGGATGCTTCGAGCCATCGCTCGAGAGTTCGAATCAAAGGGTATTCGGATCATTGACTCGACCGAATACATGCCAGAATGCTTAGCGCCCGCCGGCCTACTGACGCGCCAATCCGTGGATAATGAAACCAAAGCACAGCTGGACTATGGCTACGAAGTCGCTCTTAAAA
>MDSW01195315.1_pt1 | contig 11751 bp, 16 predicted proteins | sample 811171 | NCBI WGS metagenome assembly MDSW01 (sample SAMN05326641, study PRJNA326480) | marine metagenome | isolation source: seawater | place: Atlantic Ocean: North West | collected 2012
ATAAACTTTCTAGATATTCATCTTTCATTTTATATATTATAACTTTGTAGGATTAGGAGCATCACCATAGACTTCTTTAGGGTCAAAAACTTTTTCTTTTTCTTCAAATTTCAAAACGGTTGACTTATTACCTTCTCCAAAGGGAACACTTCTATAAAAGCAGGACCTATATCCCACATGACAGCTTGCTCCACCCTGAACATCTACACGCAACCATACACAATCCTGGTCATCATCAATTCTTATTTCTTTTATTTTTTGGATAAGTCCACTCGTCTTACCCTTATACCAAAGAGTTTTTCTACTTCTAGAATAATAAACTGCCTCACCTAGTGAAATTGTTTTTTTAAATGCCTCTTCATTCATATAACCTTGCATCAAAACTTCTCCAGAAATAAAATCAGTTGTTACAACTGGTATAAGACCATCATGATCAAATTTCGGAGCTAATTCTGTAGACTCTTCAACTTGTTCAATTGTTTTTCTTTGTTCAAATTTCATATCGCTCATTATTCAATTCCTCATAATCTCTATTTTGAACAATAACAGGCAGAAACCTTTTAGTTATTGCAATTTGTTTTATACACTCAATCATTACGCATTTGAATACCATTTTTTGACATATATTTCTTAGCCTGCTCTATAGTATACTCTCCGTAATGAAAGATACTTGCTGCAAGAACGGCATCAGCTCCTCCATTATTAACTCCATCAACAAGATGTTGAAGATTACCAACACCACCAGATGCAATAATTGGAACCTCAACAAGATCAGAGATTAGTTTGTTTAGCTTATTATCAAATCCTTTTTTTGTACCATCTCTGTCCATACTGGTAAGAAGTAATTCACCTGCACCTAAGTCAGACATTTTTTTTGCCCAACTTACTGCATCTATTCCTGTCGCCTTTCTTCCCCCATGTGTAAAAACCTCCCAATGATCATCAACTTTTTTTGCATCAATTGCAACTACAATTGCTTGGGAGCCAAAACGACTTGAAGATTCAGCAACCAATTCCGGGTTTAAGATGGCTGATGTGTTTATTCCCACCTTATCTGCCCCAGCATTTAATAAGTTTCTGATATCTTCACAGGTTCGAACTCCTCCACCAACTGTAAGTGGAATAAAAATTTGCTTAGCAACTTTTTCAACAATATCAAATAAAAGCCCTCTATTATCGGAGCTGGCAGTAATATCTAAAAAAGTTACCTCATCGGCCCCTTGCTCGTTGTATTTTTTTGCAATTTCTACAGGATCACCAGCATCTTTTAAATCTACAAAATTTATGCCTTTAACAACTCTGCCATCATTAACATCTAAGCATGGAATAATTCTTTTAGCGACACTCATATATTATCCTGTTAAACGCTCAGCTAATTCCTGAGCTTCTTTAAAATCTAATGTCCCCTCATAAATAGCTGTACCAGTAATGACCCCCCTAATACCAATATTTGAAACTTCACAAAGCTTTTCGATATCTTTTATATTAGAAACTCCTCCACTTGCCACAACAGGTATTTTCAATGACTCTGACAGTTTTACAGTTGCATCAATGTTAACTCCTGACATCATCCCATCTCGACCAATATCAGTATAAATTATTGATTCCACTCCATACTCTTCAAATTTTTGAGCTAATTCAATTACATTATGCCCTGTAAGTTTTGACCAGCCGTTAATAGCAACATCGCCATCTTTAGCATCTAAGCCTACAATAATTTGTCCTGGAAATGAATAACAAGCCTCATGAAGAAATCCAGGATTAGTAACTGCCGCTGTCCCAACGATTATTGAATCAACTCCACTATTTAAGAAATTCTCTAAAGTATCTAAATTTCTAATTCCGCCTCCTAATTGAATTGGTATTTCATTTTTAACTTCAGACACAATTGACTTAATAGCATTTTCATTGATTGGTTTTCCTGCAAAAGCTCCATCAAGATCGACTAAATGCAATCTTTTTGCGCCTAAATTGACCCATTTTCGTGCCATATCAGCTGGATTCTCTGAAAAAATAGTTGATTGATTCATTAAGCCTTGCTTCAATCTAACGCATTTACCTTCTTTAAGATCTATTGCTGGAATAATTATCATATTTAAATATTAAGCATCCCACGAAATAAAATTATTCAATAATTGTAACCCTAATTGAGAACTTTTTTCTGGATGGAACTGAACTGCAAAAATATTATCTTTGGCAATTGCGCACGTAAATTCATCTCCATGGCTTGAGGTTGCCATTATTAAACTTTTGTTAGTTGTCTCGGCATAAAAACTATGCACAAAATAAAATCTATGATCTGTATCTATTTTATTCCACATTGGATGTGAATTTATTATAGATACTTTGTTCCATCCCATATGTGGAATCTTTATTCTTTCCTTTTCAAGTAATTTAAAACGCTTTACATATCCAGGGAGTAAACCAAAACCTTTTACATTTCCCTCTTCGCTGGACTCAAATAACATTTGAAGACCTAAACAAATACCTAAAAAAGGTTTCTTTTTAGCTGCTTCAATTACAGATTCTTTGAGACCCAATTTTTCTAAATGTAAAATACAATCAGGCATGGCCCCTTGGCCAGGAAAAATTATCTTATCTGCTTTTGCCACAATATCTGGATCACTAGTGACAATTGATTTAGTTTTTGGTGATATAAAACTTACAGCGTTATGGACTGATCTTAAGTTACCTACTCCATAATCTATTATTGCAATCATAAATAAATTTTAAAAATTATTATAATTTAAAGCGATCCCTTAGTTGAGGGCATCACACCTTTTATTTTTTCATCTAATTCTACTGCTAATCTTAAAGCCCTTCCAAATGCTTTAAAAATAGTTTCAGCCTGATGATGCGCATTTTCGCCTTTTAAATTATCAATGTGCAAGGTAACATTTGCATGGTTTATAAAGCCTTGAAAAAATTCATGTATTAAATCAACATCAAATTCCCCAATTCTTGATCTGGTAAATTCTACACTTAATTCCAATCCAGGCCTGCCAGATATATCTAAAACAACCCTAGATAATGCTTCGTCCAAAGGCACATAAGCATGGCCATAACGGCGGATACCTAATTTATCCCCAATTGCTTTATCGAAAGCCTGTCCTAAAGTAATACCTATATCTTCTACTGTGTGATGAGCATCTATATGAAGATCGCCTTTAGCCTTAATCGTCAAGTCAAATAATCCATGTCTTGAGATTTGCTCGAGCATATGATCTAAAAATCCAATTCCTGTATCTAAATTAGATTTTCCAGTTCCATCAATATTAATATCAACATTAATATCCGTTTCTTTAGTTTTTCTTGAGACTTTTGCTATTCTTTTCATATCCTAATTTTATCATGAGTTTGACTTATTTAATCTTCTGCAACGTTCTGAACAATACTTAACTTCGTGCCATACTTTTTCCCATTTTTTTCGCCAAGTAAATTTCCTTTTACAAACTTGACATATTTTGAAATCAAGAAATTCTTTTTTAATCATAAATTATTTTTTTTAAAATAGAGATAAGTTTCTGCATATCTTTTTTTGTGCCAATAGTAATTCTAAGATATTGGGAAATTATTTTTGGGGTCTCAAAATGACGAACTAAAACCCCAGCTAATCTTAATTGTTGATTTATGTAACATGCATCTTTTAACCTATGTCTAGCAAATATAAAATTTGCTCCTGAGGGTAAAACTTCAAAACCATTTAATATTAATTCTTTTTCTAAAAAATTTCTTGATTGAATAATTTTTTCTCTTGTTTTATTAAAATATTTGTCGTCTTTAATTGCCTCGATACCTGCTATTTGTGCTAAGCGATCAATTGGATAGGAATTAAAACTATTCTTTATGCGATTAAGTGCTTCGATTAAACCTTTATCTGCAAAAGCATATCCCAATCTCATCCCAGCTAATGACCTTGATTTTGAAAATGATTTTGTAACTACTAAATTTTTATACTTTTTAACTAATTGAACAGCTGACTGTGTTCCAAAATCTACATATGCTTCATCAATTACAACAACACTATCTTGATTAAAATTCAATAATTTTTTTATATCAATTAATTTTTTTGGTATTCCAGTTGGGGCGTTAGGGTTAGGAAAAATAATACCTCCGTTTTTAACTAAATAATCATTTAAATTAATATTAAAATCTCTATTCAAAGGAATTTTTTTATATTTAACATTATAAAGACTGCAATAAGCAGGATAAAAACTATACGTTATATTTGGAAATAAAATAGGGTATGTTTTTTTTAAAAGTCCTTGAAAGATAAATGCAAGAATTTCATCTGATCCATTACCAATAAAAATATTTGATTTGTTTAATTTATAATAATTAGAAATGACTTCTTTTAGCTTCATGCTATCAGGATCTGGGTACAATCTTAAATTATCCTTAGTGCTTAATTTGATAGCATTTAAAACCCTACTGCTTGGACCATATGGGTTTTCATTAGTATTGAGTTTGAGTAAGGTTTTATCTTTTGGCTGCTCTCCAGGTGAATATGGAGTTAATTTGGTAACAATATCACTCCAGAATTTATTCATTTTTTTTAAAAATTCTATATTTAGCAGATTCTGAATGTGCTTCTAATCCTTCGCCATCTGCAAGAGCTGATGCAACATATCCTAAATTATTAGCTGTTTCTTTTGATAAAGAAATTAAACTAGATCTTTTTTGAAAGTCATAAACACCCAAAGGCGATGAAAATCTTGCAGTACCTGAAGTTGGAAGCACATGATTTGGGCCAGCACAGTAATCACCTATCGCCTCACAAGTATTTCTACCCATAAATATAGCCCCGGCATGGTTAATTTGTTTTAATAATTCTTCTGGATTTTCTACTGAAAGTTCCAAATGCTCTGGAGCAATATAATCTGATATTGCAGCCGCTTCTTTCAAATCCTTTGCAAAAATAAATACGCCTCGATCTTTCAAAGAAGTTTTTATCACTTCTTTTCTTGACATATTAACAATTAATTTATCGATACTTGCCATAACTAAATCTAAAAAGCTTGAATCAGTAGAAATTAAAATTGATTGAGATAATTCATCGTGTTCAGCTTGCGAAAATAAATCCATTGCAATCCAGTCAGGGTTAGTTTTGCCATCACAAATAATTGTTATTTCTGAAGGCCCAGCGATCATATCGATTCCTACTTTACCAAATACTTTTCTTTTAGCTTCAGCAACATATGCATTTCCAGGGCCAACAATTTTATCTACCCTTGGTATTGTTTCTGTTCCATAAGCTAAGGCTGCAATTGCTTGCGCCCCTCCTATGGTAAAAACTCTATCAACATTTGCAATTTTTGCAGCAGCCAATACCAAATCGTTTTTTTCTCCATCAGGTGCAGGAACAACCATTATCAAATCTTTTACACCAGCAATTTTTGCTGGAATAGCATTCATTAAAACTGAGGATGGATAAGCAGCTTTTCCTCCAGGCACATATAAACCAACTCGGTCTAATGGGGTTATCTTTTGACCATAAGTTGAATTTTCATTGTCTTTATATGACCAGGATTTATTTATTTGTTTAAGATGATATTGACTAATTCTTTTTGCAGCAATTTCAAGAAATTTTTGCGTTTTCTTAGGAATGCTGTCATATGAATTTAATAATTCATCTTTTTCTATCTCTAGACTTTGAAGGCTATTGGTAGCTATGTTATCAAATTTTTTTGTAAAATCCAGAACTGCCTTATCGCCATTTTTTTTAACTTCATTAATAATGTTATTTGTAGTTTTGATAATTTCTTCATTTTCACTACTATCAAGAGTTAAAAGATTTTTAAGTTCTGATAAAAATTTATTGTCAGTTGATTTTAATCTTTTAATATCCACAATCTATATTGAAACTGCTTTAGAAAATTTATTAATCATTGGTTGAAGAATATTACGCTTAATTTTTAAAGAAGCTTTATTTACAATTAATCTTGAGCTAATTTCTCCTATCTCTTCAACAGGAACTAATTGATTAGCTTCTAAAGTTTTTCCTGAGCTTACTAAATCTACAATTACATCCGATAAGTTTACAATTGGCGCCAATTCCATTGATCCATATAATTTAATTAAATCTATATGTAAACCTTTTCTTGCAAAGTGATTTCGCGCCGCCTTTGTATACTTAGTAGCAACCCTTAGCCGCATCCCTTTTTTTGCATTTTCTTCATAATCGAAATTTTTCCTACAGGCAACCATCATTTTACATCTACCAATATTTAAATCTAAAGGTTGATAAAGTCCTATACCTTGATATTCATCTAAAATATCTTTACCAGCTATTCCTAAATCTGCACCACCCCATTCAACATATGTTGGTACATCTGAAGCTCTAACGATTATTAGCTGAACTTCTTTATCATTTGTTTTTAATAATAATTTTCTAGAAACTTCTGGATTTTCCTCACAGGAAATACCTGCTGTTTTGAGAATTGGCATAGTCTCAGAAAAAATTCTTCCTTTTGATAAAGCAATCGTAATCATCTTAATTAACCCTTTTTATATTTGCACCAATTTGGTTAAATTTTTTCTCTAAATTTTCATAACCTCTATCTAAATGATAAATTCTATCAATTATAGTTTCACCTTTAGCAGACAAGGCGGCAAGAACCAATGATGCAGAGGCTCTTAGATCAGTGGCCATAACATTTGCACCTTCTAACATTTTACCACCACTTATTAAAGCTGTATTTTGGTTAACTTTAATATTAGCCCCCATTCTTATTAATTCTTGAACATGCATAAATCTGTTTTCAAAAATAGTTTCTTTTACTTCACTATTTCCATTAGCAATTGTATTTAATGCCATAAATTGAGCCTGCATATCAGTTGGAAAATCTGGATACGGGCCAGTTTCTATATTTACAGAATTTAATTTTCCATTACTTTTAATTTTAATTACTTTATCAGAAACTATAACTTCGACTCCTGCATCTTTTAATTTATGAAGAATACTAGACATCTTATCTGGTTCAACTCCAATACAATTTAATTCTCCGGATGTCATAGCAGTGGCTATCATATAAGTTCCTGCTTCAATTCTGTCAAAGATAATAGAATGTTCTGCTCCATTTAATTCTTCAACGCCTTCAACTTCAATTATATCAGTACCCAAACCTTTAATAATTGCTCCCATTTTAATTAGACAATTTCCTAAATCAACAACTTCAGGTTCTTTAGCAGAGTTTCTTAGAATAGTTTTACCTTTCGCAAGACAAGCTGCCATAAGCAAATTCTCCGTACCAGTCACTGTTACTTGATTCATTACAATCTCTGTACCAATTAATCTATTTTTAGGAAGTCCTTGAGTTGATGCAACTATATCTCCATTTTCAATATTTATCTTTGCTCCCATTGCTTCCAAACCATCTATATGAATCCCAACTGGTCTAGATCCAATAGCACAACCTCCTGGTAACGAAACTCTTGCTTTTCCGAATCTAGTTAATAAAGGGCCCAAAACCAAAATAGATGCCCTCATAGTTTTAACTAACTCATAAGGAGCATTAAAATCATTTATTTTCTTTGCTTTAAGAATTATTGTTGAACTAGTTTTTGAAATTTCTACACCTAGAGCAGATAAAAGTAATTCAGTTGTTTTTATGTCAAAAAGATTAGGGACATTTTTTAATTTTAATTCTTCCTCAGATAACAAAGAAGCAATTAAGATTGGTAATGCTGCATTTTTAGCTCCTGAGATACATACATCACCGTATAGTTCTCTTTGGCCATTTATTATAAGCTTATCCAAGATTCAGCCTAAAAAAATTAAGTTAATTTTACGAGCTCCCCAGATTCATACATTTCTTTTATGATATCTGCTCCACCAATAAATTCTCCCTTAATATAAAGCTGAGGAATAGTTGGCCAATTTGAAAAAATCTTAATCCCCTCGCGAATATCTGGATCCTGAAGAACATCAAATGTTTCATATTTAATTTCGCATGCATCTAAAATCTGACAAGCTAAACTTGAAAATCCACATTGAGGAAAATTTGGATTACCTTTCATAAATAGAAGAATTTGATTATCTTCAATCAATTGCTTAATTTTTGTATTTTCAGTCATTTTTGTTCTCCGCTATAATTTTTTACTATCCCACTGCTCTGGAATAAATGTTTTTATGGATAAAGCATGAATTTCTTTCTTCATCATGTCACCTAATGCCTCATAGACTAATTGGTGTTGTTTGATCATTGATTTATCTTTAAAAAGATTACTAACAATAATTGCTTCGAAGTGAGTACCATCATCTCCTTTTACTTTGATATAATCACAATCTAAATTTTTCAAGATAATATTTTCTATTTCACTAGCTTGTAACATTTACCCTCTCAGCTTATAACCAGATTTTAACATTTTGATAGTCACAAAAGATAAAACAATAAAGAAAAAACTAACAATACTCAAACTTAAAAATGGAGACACATCTGATTGTCCAAAAAATCCATATCTAAAACCATCTATCATATAAAAAAATGGATTTAGTTGCGACACCTTTTGCCAGGATACAGGCAATGAATGAATTGAGTAAAATACTCCAGATAGCATTGATAAAGGCATAATAACAAAATTACCAAAAGCAGCCATCTGGTCAAATCTGTCTGCCCAAACTCCAGCAATTATTCCAAAAGCACCCATAAGACCGCCACCAAAAAAGGCAAACCAAAATACTATCCAAGGATGAACAATTGGCAAATCAATATATAACATTGCAATTAAATAAATACAGATACCAACAAAAATACCTCTTGCTATCGATGAAATAAGAAATGCAAAAAATAACTGCATATAGCTTAAAGGAGTTAACAAAAGAAATACAATATTTCCCATTACTTTAGACTGTATTAAGCTTGATGAGCTATTAGAAAAAGAATTTTGCAAAAGAGACATCATTATTAAGCCTGGAATCAGAAAAGCCATATAAGGAACACCTTGATATACTTCAAGTCGACTATCAAGAACATGGGAGAAAATTAGAAGATACAATATTCCTGTAATTACTGGAGCAGCAACTGTTTGAAAAGCCACACGCCAGAATCTAAGAAGTTCTTTTTTAAGAAGAGTCCATGTCCCTATTAACTGATTTTCTAGATTATTCATTTTAAGTTTTATTGCCTGTTAATTTCAAAAAAATATTCTCTAAATCCTGATCAACAGTTTCCATATCCAAAATGTCTATTGGTGAGTCATTTAAGGCTTCAATAATTTTACCAATATCAGTAATTTTTTTTAATTCAAAAGTATAAAAATCACCGTCAATTGAAAAATTAATTCCCTTAATAATTTTTGATACTTGAATTGCGTTTTTTGAAAATAATCTAAGTTTTAAATTTTTAGAAGCAAATTTTTTAAGAAGATTACTAGTTGTATCCAAAGCAACAATTTTTCCAGTTCTAAGCATCGCAACTCTATTACAAAGTGCTTCAGCTTCTTCTAAGTAATGTGTTGTTAAGACAATTGTATGCCCTTCTTTATTTAATTCTTTAATAAAAGACCATAACCTTTGCCTTAATTCAACATCAACCCCTGCGGTTGGTTCGTCTAATACAATCACTGGTGGCTTATGAACTATTGCTTGAGCTATTAAAGCTCTTCTTTTCATACCGCCTGATAACATTCTCATATTAGTAGAAGCTTTTGATGATAAATCCAAACGTTCAATAATTTCATCAACCCAAACATCATTACTCTTTCCTTTTCCAAAATAACCTGCTTGAAACCTAAGCATTTCTCTTAAATTAAAAAAAGGGTCAAAGACTAATTCTTGAGGAACAATACCTAAAGAATGTCTAGCATTTTGATAATCTTTAATAACATCAAAACCCATAGCTTTTATGGTTCCAGATGTTGGCATAACTAAACCTGCTAACATATTTATTAGTGTAGACTTTCCTGCCCCATTTGGTCCAAGCAAACCAAAAAAGTCGCCTTCTTCAATAGACAAAGTTATTCCTTTAACAGCCTTTAATTGACCGTAATTCTTACTAACATTTTTAAATGCAATAGCTTTATTCATCAAATATTGATTGATTTCTAATTAATTTAATTATGTTGAAAATATTATTATGAAATAAATTCTTCTACGCCGTATAGCTTAGCCAAACTTAATAAATTTGCAGGAGTATTCTTAATCTTCACAGTTTTATTATATCTTTTTGCTTGTCTCTTTAGCTCAAAAATCAATCCTAGAAGCGAAGTGTCAACTTCTTTTACCTCTACTAAATCAATAGAGATAGAATTCTTCCATTCATAATCATTTGTGAATTTCATAATACTAGGAACCTGAATCAATGTTACATCCCCGCTAATTATCCAATTATTATCTTGAAATTTAATTGGCTCCATCATTTTTTTTACCTTTATTCTTTTTTGCCAATTTATCAATTAAAACATCAATTCCATTCCGTTTAATTTCACTAGAAAATTGGCTTCTATAATTTGTTACTAAACTTACTCCTTCAATAACAATATCGAAGACAAGCCATTTTCCAGAATTGTTTGATAATGCATAATTAACTTTTATTGGTTGTCCGCCATTTTGAACAATCTCGCTTTTAACTATTACTATCTCATCTCCCTTTGACATCCTAGTTGGTTTAAATACAATTTCCTGATCTTTATATTTTGACAAAGCAACTGCATAAGTTTTTAGTAGAAGAGTTCTAAATTCTTTAATAAATCCTTTTTTTTGATTTTCATTCGTCTTTCTCCAAGCTCTTCCAAGAACTAAACGTGAAATTCGTTCAAAATCAAAATTCGGTAAAATTTTGTCCTCTGCTAATTTATAAATCTTTTCTTTATTTCCTTTTTGTATTTCTTCATCGGCTTTAATTGCAAAGATAACATCTTCAGCAGTCTTCTTTACCAGCTCATCTGGGGCTAACGCAGCTATAGAATAGAAGGGAAAAATTAATGCAATTAAAAAAATTAAATTAATAAATAATTTTTTCAATTTCATTCTTCCTCGGATGCTTTAGTGTATAAAAATTGACTTATTAATTTTTCTAAAACAACTGCATCTTGAGTCTGAGTAATCCTATCGCCTTCAGACAAATTCTTCATATCACCACCCGCCTCCAATCCAATGTATTGTTCACCTAAAAGCCCTGCAGTATAAATATTAGCGAAAGTGTCTTTTGGAAATACATACCGCTTATCAATATCAATTTTAACAATTGCATGATAAGCCTCTGTATCAAAAACAATCGATTTTACTCTTCCAACAACAACCCCTGCTCCTTTTACGGGAGCTCTTGGTTTAAGTCCCCCTATGTTTTCAAAATGAGCTATAACTGAATATGTTTCTCTTATATCGTTGGAAGTCAAGTTTCCAACTTTCATAGCTAAGCCGAGCAAAGAAATTACGCCAATTGCTACAAAAATTCCAACCCAAGCATCAAATTTAATTTTATCCATAAATTTTCCTTATTTAAATCAGTTTAACCACCAATCATGAAAGAGGTCAATATAAAATCAAGTCCTAATATAACTAATGATGATGTAACTACCGTTCTTGTAGTTGCTCTACTAACACCTTCAGCGGTTGGTGGCGCATCATATCCTTCAAAAAGGGCAATTATGGTACAAGCCACACCAAACACTAAACTTTTTATAACACCATTTACAATATCATATCTAAAATCAACATTCGCCTGCATTTGAGACCAAAATGCGCCTTCATCTACTCCGATAACGATAACTGCTACAACATAACCACCTAATATTCCTACCATTGAAAAA
>MDSW01088299.1_pt1 | contig 11748 bp, 9 predicted proteins | sample 811171 | NCBI WGS metagenome assembly MDSW01 (sample SAMN05326641, study PRJNA326480) | marine metagenome | isolation source: seawater | place: Atlantic Ocean: North West | collected 2012
ATATTATTTTTTATAATGTTAACAAAGACTTAACTCCAGATTATAAAAAATTAGATGATATAGTTAAAATTAAAAAGGTTGATGTAATGTTACATGTTCATTATTTTGGCAAAATAATGACACAAGAAAATAGTAGAGATTTTTGTGATAAAAACAACATTGTATTAATTGAAGATTGCGCCCATGTAATACATCCGTCTGTATCAAATATTTGGGTTGGAGATTATTTATTTTTTTCTCTGCACAAACATTTTCCTGTAAAAAATGGAGCTATTTTGTACAGTAAAAATGATTTTAAATACGAAATATCAGGAAGTAATATGACATTCCCGTATGTGTGGTATATGAAAAATATTGCAAAAAAAACTTTATTGTCTTTCAAAAAAGTATATAAAACTTCATCTCACAAAGTTTTATTTTCAAATATTAAAATAAAACCTACATATAAACAGCCATCATTAAAAGAGATTAATTATTTAAATAAGTTAGCAAAAAATTTAAATGAGATAATTGATACCAAGAGACAAAATTTTGAAAAGTTAAAAAGACTTTTAGAATCTTATGATGGATGGAGTTCACTGGTTGACTTTCAAAAAGAAGATTTGCCATACGTTTTAGGTATGAATTGTTATGATAGTGATATAATGTATAAAAGATTTAAATCACTAGGTAAGCTGGGGTGTCCAGTAATGATATGGCCAGATTTACCTGCTGAGTTGAAAAAGGATTTAGACAGGTATTCAGAGGATGTTAGAAGAGTTAAAAACACAATTTTTTTCTTTCTACATCATCAATTAGATATAGACATATATATGGAGGATGTACAGCGCTCGATGAATAATGAATTTAGCGTGAAAGAGATAACTTATTATGATGAATGGATAAAGTTATGGGAGCATGTATCGTTTGCAAATCTAATGCAAAGTTGGGAGTATGGAGAGGCAAAAAGAATTCAAAAATGGAAACCAATTAGATTCGTAATTTTAGATCAAAATAATAAGCCACAAGCAATGTTTCAGGTCTTGTTTAAAGGATTACCATTAATCGGTGGTGTAGTTAGGTTAAATAGAGGGCCTGTTTATTTTGAAGATTTTATAGATGAACCACTTGAACATAAAATAATTAGTAAGATATTTAAAACAATAAAAATATTAGCAAAGCAAAGAAGATGGTGGTATATTTCATTTTCTCCAGAACTAACTTACAGTAACTACAATAAATTATCCTTAGAGTCCATAGGAATAAAACAAATCACAAAGCATATTACTTACGGGAGTATTAGATTGTCATTGAATTCACCAGTTGATGTTATATTTATGGGCTTAAAAAGTAAATGGAGGAATTTGCTCAGAAAAGCTCAAAAATTAGAGGTAGAAGTTCTAGAAGTTTTCAATAGACAAGATACAGATGAAATTATTGATATCTATATTAAATTTCAAGAAGAAAACAATTTTAAAGGCATACCAAAAAAATTATTAGTGTCTATGCTTGGTAATCAAAGTGAGTCTACAAAATACAAAGTATATAAGACATTATTTGAAAACAAAATAAGTGGTTTTGTCTTTATAGCTTATCATGGTGATACAGCAACATACCTAATAGGCTGGAGTTCATATGAAGGTCGAAAACAAAATGTAAATTATATTTTACTTTGGAATGCTATTTGCCAGGCGAAAGAGTTCGGTTTAAAATGGTTTGATATGGGTGGGGTTAATAAAAATACTCCCAATGGAATTAGGCATTTTAAGGAGGGAATACAGGGATATGAATACACTCTGTGTAATAATATAAAATTATAATAATTAGATAATGAATAAAAGCATAAGATTTTCACAAATATTAACCTTATTTAATTTGTTTTTTATGCTTTTATTTATTTTTTCATATTTATTAATTGATAGTCACCCATACATGAATTGGGCTTCAATTTTTTTAATTACAAGTATCCTTATAGTAAATATATTTATTTTAAATATAGGGTCTAATAAGTTAATAGTTTTACGAAATTTAACAGTTATTATTATACTAGTTTGGTTTAAACAGAGATTATTATTCCTTCTTTTTTTTCCAGATGATATAAGGTTCTCAAGTTTTATAGATTATAGTTTTTATATTACAAATACAACATTGATATATATTCTTTTGTCCTTATTGTTTGTTTTTGGAGCATTTCTTTCTGTAAGGGTAGATAGATTATTTCAGCTAAAAAAAAATTATGAAAAATCAATGCTAAGTAAAATTAGTTATAAAAGTATTTTTATAATCTCATCCATTCCTTTGTTTTTTGCTGTATATCTAAGTTTGGTTTATGATCAGGGTACTTATTATGGAAGTGTTCCTAAAGTATTAGCTATCCTTAATATGCTTTTGAATAAAGATATATTTATTATGATTTTTGTTTTGTACTCTGTACATAATTGGCATATTCTTAGAAATAAAAGTTTATTTTTTATTTATTTATTACTTGTCATCATAAGTGCTACTGTTGTAGGAGGTAAGGGCGGGATATATACTGTAGCGATAGTATTTTTATATAGTATTTTTATTGTCTACGGAGATTTTAAGATTAAATTAAGCAATTTGTTTAAAGCAAATTTTTATCTGATTATTATAATTCCTGTAGCATTGTTTTTATTTTCCATAGGTGATGGTGTAAGATATGCTAAGTTTGCTAAGAGTAATGCAGATATGACATTAGTTGAATTAATTGAAGTAGCTCCAACTTATTCTAACTATACGAATATTAATGAACAACTAACAGCAATTAGCAGGCGGTTTAGCCACTATGATTATATGCCAATAATAATTCATAATACCGATAATTATGTGCGAGATGTTGTTAATCTTGGTGGAAATGTAAAAATAATATTGAATTTATTACTACCTGGCACCCCCTATATTGGAGAAAGATATTCGCTAGAGCTCTTTAAAGTAGCATATCTTGGTGTTCCTTTATCGGATGTAATAGATGTAGATGTGGGTCAAACTCACGGCGATCATTGGCCAATATTTGGTATAGTTTGGGTTTTGTTTAATCCTTTTATTTCCCTCATAGCTATTTTTATTATATTCAAAGTTATATCTTATTGTTATTTGCGATTTGTGGAATTAGATAGTAAGTATGGTTTAGTATGGTCATCAGTGACGATATTTACGATAAATGCTTCAATTAGTGATGCGTTTGGTATTGATCATATTTTTCAAAAATTAATAATATATACATGTTCAAGTCTCTTTTATATTTTGATTTTAAACATACTTTATAGATTTAGTAAAATAAGACTTATTTCATGAATATACTAATAATCCAAGGAGGTTCAAATCCACACTTGCCATCTGGAGAAAAAACCGTGATATTGAATGAACAAGAATATTTATCAAAAAATCATAATGTAACGGTTGAGTATATAGAAATGAAAAATAGTGTACTAGGAAAATTAACTAGTCTTATCTGGTCATTTAGTAATTATTTTAAGACAATAAAACTTGTAGAGAAACATAATCCTGATATAATTCATTTTCATACAATAGTACCGTATATAAGCCTTTCAGTACTTTATGCGGCAAAAAAAAAGAAAGTAAAAACAGTACAGACATTGCATAATGGAAGATGGCTATGTATTGAAGGTGGATTTTTTAGAAAGGGTGGATATTGTGATATTTGTGTTGGCTCCAAAGGATTTAGTGGTTTAAGATATGGATGTGGTCATGGTAAGTTAATGTCATCTTTATTAGTAATGATTAATTATTTTGCGAGGTCCAATGAAAGGTTGTTTAAATTGGTTGATAGATTTATTGCTGTATCTGAATATGTGAAAGAACAGCATATAAAGTCCGGGTTTCCAGAAGATAAAATAGTAGTAAGAAATCATGGCATTAAAACAAATTTGTTAAACAAATCATATTCATATAATAGTAATCAAAGACGAGGTTTAGCCTATGCAGGAAGAGTTTCGATTGCCAAAGGTTCAAATGTACTTAAGTATTTAATGGCTAGGATAAAAGATGATTTTCATATAGTTGGAAGTGGACCTCAATTAGAGGAGTTAAAAATATTTTGTCGCCAAAATGATTTTAAACATGTGAGATTCTGGGACAAACAAACACATGAAAAAACTATAGAAATATTAAGTTCAGTTATATGCACTTTAGTACCATCACAATGTGGGGAGACTTTTTCTCTAGTTGCTGCTGAGTCTATGATTGTAGGCACACCTGTTATCGCTTCAAAATTAGGTGGACTTGCAGATTTAATCAAAAAATCAAAAGGAGGAATAATCGTTGAAGAAAAAGACTTTAAAATGTTTCATAAAAAGACAGAGTATCTATTGAACAATATAAATTATGCAAAAAAAATAGGAGAAACAGGCAGGGAGTATGTTATAAGAGAATTAAGTTATGAGCTTAAAGGATTAGAGTTGGAAAATATTTATAAGAATATATTAAAATAATAAGAATCCTATGATTGTTACTTTTAGTGGTATGGATGGTGCCGGTAAGACTACACAAATTAATAAACTAATTTCTAATTTAGAAAACAATAAGAAAGATGTAAGTTATATTTGGGCAAGAGGGGGATACACTCCAGGATTTGAGTTGCTTAAAAAAATAATTAGAAAAGTTTTCAGAAAATCTGTACCAGAAGCAGGTCATAGTATAGCTAGAAAAAACATTATTTCTAGACCTTATGTATCATGGGTTTGGTTAAACATTGCGATGTTTGATATGGCTATTTTATATGGAGTTATTATAAGGTTAAAGTTGCTATTTGGTTATACTGTAATTTGTGATAGGTATATAGATGATACAGCGTTGGATTTTAAATTAAATTTTCCACATGTGAACTTTGAAAATATGTTTCTATGGAAGTTGTTAAATTTTATTGCTCCTAGCCCAGATAAGTCTTTTTTGTTTTTAATACCCGTTGAGGTTTCTATGCAAAGATCACAACAGAAAAATGAACCTTTTCCTGATAGTAAAGAGATATTGAAAATTAGGTTAAACTCATACAATGATAATAATTTGTTTTGTCAAGATAAATATTTTGTAGTTGATGGAACAAAAAACATAGAAGAAGTGGAGAGGATTATTGATAAAGTTATAGGAATGAGCATTTTATGAGACTAGACCTATTGATGGAAAGAGAAGACTTTGATATTGTATTTATAAATACAATATCCAAATATCTAAAAGTTCAATATAATTGGAATGGCATAATAGAATGGAATAAATTTAATTTATTTTATTCCACAAAATATGCATTTTTAATAAATGATAAATTAAATGTTATATATCATAATAATTTACAAAGAGATAAATTAAGCGAATTAACTGCTGAATTTTCTTACAGTCCAAACTTTATCAGAAATATATTACAAAAAATATATGTTCAATTTTCTACAAATAAAATTTTCGAGAATGTTTTTTCAAAATATACTGTAAATTTTACAGATTTTCCTGATGAGTTTTCAAAATGGGTCTTCATTCCAGGAAATCACGCCATAAGAATTATAGATTTAGGAAAAAATAAATGTATTGTTATACTTAAGGATGGATTTAATGAAAAATTTATCAAAAATGAAATAAATATTAGGAAAGAGTATCCATATCTCCCAATCCCTAAATTAATAAACTACGACGTCAATAATTTATATTATGAAGAAGAAAGGATAGTTGGTTTACCCTACAATAGGGTTCCAAATGAAGATATACGCTATAAATCATTAAATAAAATATTAAAACCTCTTTTAAAACTCTACAAAGAAACACATATAGTCATTGAAAAAAATAACTATATAAATATGTTAAAAAAAGATTTTGATTTTGCAATAGATAATTTGCCACCCATATATAAGAGAGAGGATAAACAAAAACTTATTATGTTATTTAATGAAATTTCTACGTCTATTGCAGCGAATGAAATTAATTTGGCTGTAACACATGGTGATTTTCAACCCGCAAACATAATAATAGATTCTTCTCCAAATAATATAGTTTATGCGATTGATTGGGAATACTCTAAACAAAGACATTTTTTATATGATGTTCTCGTATTTGAAGTCAAGGCCAGAAGAACAATTGGTCTTGCAAAAAGGCTAAAGGTGCTAGACATTAAAAAATTCAAATGGATATACCAATCATTAGGTATACCACATTTAGATTTAAAAGATGATATAATTAAGTTTTTCTTATTAGAGGATTTGTGTTTAAGGGTTGAAGAGTTGAAAATTCCAAACCTAAAGTCCAAAAGTTTAAATTTAGAAAATTTCATCAGTGAAGTTGAATATATAGTATGAGTTATATAAAAAGATTGATATTATTAAACCAGATGGCAGGTCCATTGTATAGGGAATTAGCTGAGGGTTTGTCAGATGCTTATGATGAGGGCTGTTTATTATTTACTGGACATCCAGATACATTAAGTCTGAGAAATAAAGTTCATCAAAAACTATATATAAAATCGGCACCGGTTTACAATAGAAGTTCAAATATAAGTAGAATAATATCGTGGATTAAATATACTATCTCTTCTACTTATTTAATATTGAAATCAAAGAAAACTGATGCTTTTATGATTGTGTCAAATCCGCCAATTTTAGGAGGTTGGTTTTGGGTTTTGAATAAGATAAAAAACAGAAAATATAGTGTTTTGGTCTATGATATTTACCCTGATGTTCTTGTTGTAATGAATAAAATTGGTAAAAAAAATATTATAGCTAAACTTTGGAGGTGGATTAACTTTAAAGTATATCGTGATGCATGTGTAGTTATAACAATAGGCCATCACATGGCAAAGAGGTTACATAGGCAGTTTCCAAAAGATGCTAAATTTCCTGAGGTTATATCCCCATGGTCTGATACAGATAAAATAAAACCTATTTCATATCAAAATAATGATCTTAGTCAAGAGTTTAATCCCGGTAACAAGAAGGTTGTAATGTATTCTGGAAATATGGGTGCTAGTCATGATATAGAAAGCATGTTAGAGGCTGCTAAAATATTGAAAAACAATCAAGAAATATTATTCATATTCATTGGCTCTGGCGAGAAATGGCAACTTGCTAATGATTTTTCAAAAGAAAATAATTTATCTAATGTTAATGTATATCCTTTTCAAGTAGAAAAGAACCTGCCATATACAATGGCATTAGCTACAATCTCCTTAGTTGCATTAGACGTAGGTGCAGAAGAGCTAATGGTGCCAAGTAAAGTATTTTATTATCTTGCTGCTGGTTCGGCAGTAATTGGTATTTCTAAGAACCAAAATGAATTAAAAGATATTATTGAAAACAATCAATGTGGAGTTAATGTAGAACCTAAAAACCCACAAAAGCTAGCAGATGTTATACTAAGTTTAGCAAATAATAAAGAAAAACTTAATTTTTTTCAACAGAATGCAAGAATGATTTCAGTTGAGCATTATTCAAAGAAATCTGGTATCGAAAAATTTAAACAAGTATTAAAATGTTCTTTATGATAGATATTATTCGAGATGATATTTTTTTTTATTTATCGAAAATTTTATGGAATCTTATAATCCCTGGTAATGTTTTTGTTTTTCTATTGATTGCTGCAATAATATCGTTATGGACTAAACATATAAGAAAAGCTAAAATAATGTTAAGTACTATTGGTATGTTAACAATATTTGTTGCAATTATTCCATTAGGAAATATTATGTTATACCCTTTAGAACAAGAATTTAAGATTAATCCAGATCTGCCTAATAAAATTGATGGTATAATTGTTTTAAGTGGTGCGGTTAGTGCAAAATCAACTTCACTTTTGGGACAGGTCCAAGTTAATGAACAAATAGAAAGGGATCTTACATTTATGAGTCTTGCATATAAGTATCCTAATGCAAAATTACTTTATACAGGTGGATCAAGCAGCTTAACTCATCAGCAATTTAAAGGTGCATATGCCGGAAATAAATTTCTTAAAAGTCAAAGATTTGAAATAGATAAAGTTGTATTTGAAAGTAGTTCGAGAAATACTTATGAAAGCGCGGTATTAAGTAAAAAGATTATAAATCCTAAAAAAGATGAAAATTGGATTTTAATAACAACTGCATGGCATATGCCAAGGTCGGTTGGTGTGTTTAAAAAAGTTGGATGGGAAGTTATACCTTATCCTGTAGATTATAAAACTAATTCAGGAAATATATATGATTTTAATTTTAATTTTACAGATAAGTTATCAAGATTAGAAGTTGGATTTAAAGAGTGGCTTGGTTTATTGGCTTATAGTTTAACTAATAAAATATGAAATAATAGTGATTAATTTTTGGAAATTTTTAAATGATAAAACTGACATACAAACAATACTGACATTAGCGCTTAGTGCAGATAAGTCTGATGAAAAAATAGATTTATTTAAGAGTTTATTGCTAAATGTAGATTTAAATGAGTTGTATAGAAAAGCAAAAGTTGATGAAGTTGATTCTCATGTTGCTGAAATGATGATGTATTCAGGGATTGAGCTAGAAAGAATGTGGCAAAAGTCATATAATAGTGTAAATACAAAAATTACAAATTTAATGAATGAGCTAGATAGAATAGCGTCAGAATTATCAAAGAATAAAATTAAGATTGTTGCCTTGAAAAATGCTGGTATTGCTAGAGGTATATATACCAATTATGCGTCTTCACCAATGGGTGATATTGATTTGTTAATAAGTAAAAAAGATTTTCATAGTGCACATGAATTAATTCTTGAAAAACTAGGCTACACATTTAAATTTAGATCAGAATATGAGGTTGAAGATTTAGATGATGCTTTCAAATCAGGTGGGACAGAGTATTATAAAATCATTGATGGACATAAAGTTTGGCTAGAATTACAATGGCGTCCAATCGCTGGCAGATGGATTCAACCTCATAATGAACCTAATGGTAATGAGCTAATTCGTAATTCTATAAGCATAAAAAATTCTTCAGTTAAAATATTAGCACCAGAAGATAATTTATTGCAAGTAGCATTGCACACGGCTAAACATTCATATGTAAGGGCTCCAGGTTTTCGATTACATTCAGATGTAGATCGTGTAATTAGATTTCAACAAATTGATTGGTCACATTTCGAAAATATAGTACTTAAATTGAAACTAAAGACAGCTGTATACTTTTCATTATTTCTTGCAAAGAATATATTGGGTACTCCCATTCCTAAAGAGGTTTTAAAAAAATTACGCCCAACTTGGTATAGAGAAATAATAATAAGACATTATATCAAGAAAGCGGGTATTTTTAATCAAAAAAATAAAAAATTCACAAAGTTTGGATATATTGTATTTAACCTAGCATTGTACGATACTTTTACTGAGAATTTAAAAGCAATTTTTCCGCCATTTGATTCTTTAAAGATTAAGTATCCAATTACAAAAAAATCGCAATTACCATATTTTTATATATTACGATTAAAAGATTTACTGTTAAAAAGAGCTAAACTATAGTTTGATTAACTTTACAATTATGAATATACTAATTACATCTGCAGGGAGAAGAGTATCATTAATCAAAGCATTTAAAGAATCATCTTTAAAGCTAAAAACTAAATCCAAAATATTTATAACTGATATTAACACAGAAAGATCACCAGCGGCCTATTTTGCAGATGGGTCTTTTAACATAGGTTATTTTAATGATCCAAATTATATAAATGATTTGTTAAAAATTAGTTTAAAAAATAAAGTTTCAATTTTAGTACCTACTATAGATACAGAGCTAATCCTATTAGCTAATTCAAAGTCAGTTTTTAATGATAATGGTATTAATATTATAATTTCTGACTTAAAATTAATTAAAACATTAGGAGACAAGATTACTACAAACACTTTTTTTAAATCTTTAAATATTAGAACTCCAATTATCTACAGTAAGGATAATATGAAATTTCCAGTATTTTTAAAACCACTGAAAGGAAGTAATAGTAAAGGGATTTATAAAGCTGAAAATATTAAGGAAATAAAACCTTCAGATCTTGAGTCTGAAAATATGATTATTCTAGAGAATATTGATAGTGCTATTTATGATGAGTATACTATTGATTTATATTATGATAAAAACTCACAATTAAAATGTGCAGTTCCCAGAATTAGACTAAAAGTTGTAGGAGGCGAGTCTAATCAAGGAATAACTAAAAAGAATGAAGTTTTAGATTTTGTAAAGGATAGATTCAATTTTATTGATGGAGCAATGGGCTGCCTAACACTTCAAGTGTTTTCAAATAAGTATAACCCTGCAGAAATAATAGGAATTGAAATTAATCCCAGGTTTGGAGGTGGTTATCCTTTTTCATTGAATGCGGGAGCTAATTTTCCAGAGTTTATCATAAGAGAATATATCTTAAATGAACAAATCGAGTATTTTGATAAATGGAAAAATAATTGTTTAAATATTCGTTATGAAAATGAAGTTGTAATTAATGATTAGCATTAATAGTCATATTGTTTTTGATTTAGATGACACCCTCTATAAGGAGATTGATTTTATTACATCAGCGTATAGTTATATTAATAGATATATCAACTTTAGATACAACGAAGATTTTTCAAATAATATTAAAACGTGTGTAGAAGATGGAATTAATTTTTTTGATTTTATAAATTCGAAATTGCACAAGAATCAGAGCCTTTCAATCGAAAAATATTTAGAACTTTATCGTTTTCATTACCCTGAAATTAGTTTATCTAATGATACTACTGTTTTTTTAGACAAAATTTTTAGACATAATATAGATTTTTCAATAATAACAGATGGTAGGTCTATTTCTCAGAGAAATAAAATAAAAGCATTAGGTTTACATGACTTAGCAAAAAACATAATTATTTCAGAAGAAACTGGATTTGAAAAACCACATCCACATAATTTTCAATTATTAGACCTAAAATATCCTAATAAAAAATTAATTTATATTGCAGATAATACTTCAAAAGATTTTTTAGCGCCAAATTCTTTAAACTGGGATACTATATGTTTAATAGATAATGGACAAAATATTCACCCGCAAGATTTTAATTTAAATATTGATTTTTTACCAAAAATAAAAGTAAAATGTTTAGCAGAAATAAATATATGATATCATTTAATTCTAATAGATTTTTTACTTTACACATCGCGTTGGCGCAGTATTGATTAATGATATTTTAGATACTTTAAAAGTATCAGTAACCCAAGTAAAATTATATGAAAAATAACCAAGAATCTATTAATCCACTAAATGGTAAAACTTACATAATTCCAGATGAAATAGATGATTCTATCAGTATCGATAAATTTGTTGCAAAAAATGATAAACCAGTAATTGCAGTTCAAGGCTTAGGCTTTGTAGGGGCGGTTATGTCTATAGTTTGTGCTAACGCAATAGATGGAGATTATGCTGTGATTGGAGTTGATCTTCCTAGAAAGGATACTTTTTGGAAAATAAAATCTATAAATGAAGGCTTATTTCCTCTAATTGCATCAGATCCTAAGATAGAGAAGTTTTATAATATTGCGAAACAAAAAAAGAATCTTCTAGCTACATTTGATTCATATGCATATACAAAGGCAGATGTAATCATTGTAGATATTAATTTAGACGTAGCTAAAGAATCAGATTTTTATGGAGAGCTTAATAATTTTGAAGTAGATTTAACTGCGTTTAAAAAAGCAATGAAAGCAATTGGCGATAATTGCAAAGAAGATGTTTTAATATTAATAGAAACTACTGTGCCCCCGGGAACATCAAAAAAAGTAGTATATCCAC
>MDSW01188462.1_pt1 | contig 11748 bp, 10 predicted proteins | sample 811171 | NCBI WGS metagenome assembly MDSW01 (sample SAMN05326641, study PRJNA326480) | marine metagenome | isolation source: seawater | place: Atlantic Ocean: North West | collected 2012
AATCCAAACAATTGAGAATTTAGTGAAGAATGAACTTTCAATATTAAAAAATAAATATTTAGAAACAGAACTTAATAATTCAAAAAAAATAACTAATTTTGAGGAATTAATTGTAAAGGATAAGGCAAAAACAACGACTTCTGTTGAATATTTTAATTTAAATACTAATGAAATATCTAAAAGAAATAAGAATAAGTTTATTTATTCAGAGAATAAAATAAAATATGACAATAATACTCAAAATAATGAAATTGAGCAAAAAATTTCTAATCTAAATAATTTGCTTGATGTTGAAGTTGAATCATATGAAAAAAACGTTGATAAACATCTAAAATCATTCAATAATAAATTAAGTAAATTAAGAGAAAATTTAGTTACTGAAAAAACAAAGTATTATGATGATTTAAAGAAACAGCCTCTTCTATTTCAAAAAAACAAGTTGATGTTTAATAAAAAAACAGAAAATTTAAATAACATAATAAAAAAAGACAAAATAAAACTAGAGAATATTTATATTACAGAAGAAAGAAAAATTTTAAATAAATATATTAGTCATAATCAAAAAACTTTGAGAGCTTTATCAAGAGCATTTAAATTTAAAAGTAGATTTATTTAGTATTTAGTCGTCAATAAAATCAAACGAATATTCATAAATTTTAACTGAATCACCACTTTTTGCCCCACAATCTCTTAGAGCCTTATCAACGCCTATTTCTTTCATTTGTTTGGCGAAACGCTTAATTCCTTCAAAATTATTTAAGTCCGCTCTTAAAAAAAGTTTTTTTAGAAGTATTCCTTCAACTGAATATAAAGAATTATTTATTTTTGTTACATTGATATCATTATCATTATTTAATGTAATTTTTTTAACAATCTCTATTTTTTTCTTCTTTTTTGGTAAAACTGAAAGCAAGTAAATACATTCTTTAATTAATTCATCAAGTCCTTCCCTAGTATTACTGGAAGTAAATAAAATTTTTTTTGTAAATTTACTTTTTATCACTTCTCTTTCTTTTTTTGATAGCAAATCTGATTTGTTAATAATTATTAGTTCTTTTTTTTCTAAAAGATTTTCATCAAATAGATCTAATTCAGTTCTAATTTTGGTATATTTATTCTCTAAATCATTAATAGATGCATCAAGTACATGAATAAGAATCTTGCACCTGCTTAAATGCCTTAAAAATCTATCTCCCAATCCAACACCTTTGTGTGCATTTTCAATTAATCCTGGCAAATCTGCAACAGTAAATGTTACATTATCATAATCAACAACTCCTAATGTGGGAGATAAAGTAGTAAATTCATAAGCAGCTACTTTTGTTTTAGCATTAGATATACTTTTAACAATTGAAGATTTTCCAACACTAGGAAATCCTATCAATCCAACGTCTGCCATAACCTCAAGTTCAAGAAATAATTGGATTTTTTCACCATGGTCTCCTTTTTCAGAATATTTTGGAGTTGGGTTTATTCTAGATGATAATGCTATATTTCCTTTTCCACCTTTTCCTCCCTTGGCAAGAGTTAAAGAATCTTTTAAATTAGTAATTTCACCAATAATTTCACCATCATCATTTTTAAATATCGTTCCCAAAGGCACTTTAACAATCTTATTTTCTCCATTTGAACCTGTTTTACCTTTTGAAAGTCCATCTGAACCGTTATTTCCTTTGATGATCTTCATATATCGAAACTTAGATAATGTATTTAATCCTGAGTCACCGACAAAAATAATGTCTCCACCTTTTCCTCCAGAGCCACCCCAAGGACCTCCAAATTCTATAAATTTTTCTCTTCTGTAGGAGCACATTCCATTTCCGCCTTTACCAGCGATCACTTCAATTTTGATTTCATCTAAAAACATTATATTCACCTAAAAAAAATGCCATTACGGCATTATAATTAATATACAGATACTTGAGTTCGACTCTTACCTTTTCTTTCGTATTTGACTTTTCCATTAATAGTTGAAAATAAAGTATCGTCTCCACCACGCATAACATTATTACCTGGATGAATTTTGGTGCCTCTTTGTCTGTAAATAATAGCGCCAGCTTTTGCTACTTGACCATCTGAGAGCTTCATACCTAGTCTTTTTGATTTTGAATCACGACCATTTTTTGAAGATCCCACTCCTTTTTTTGATGCAAATAATTGAATATCTAATTTTAACATTTTTTACTCCTTTAGAAATTTTAAAATAATATAATTTGGATATTGTTTTATTAATTCTTTAATCATTTGTATATAAATATTTATAATCTGATTTGTTTCTAGAGATGGTTTTATTATTTCAACTTCTAACAATCCATCTCTTAAAATTGTTTTTAATGATGATTTCAACTCTAAATAATTTGAAGTCATGATTGATAAAGATGAAACTGCTGAGCATACAATATCTTTTCCTTTTTCTTCAAACAAAGAATGTCCACTAACTGTAAATTTAGTATGAAGATGATCACCAAAAACCTTAATATGTATCATTATTCAGTAATTTTTTCTATTAAAACTTTTGTATATGATTGACGATGACCTTGTTTTCGTCTATAGTCTTTTCTTTTTTTGTACTTAAATACAATAATTTTCTTTTTTCTACCTTGCTTTAAAACTTTGCCCTCAACATATGCACCAGATACATATGGAGTTCCAATTAATGTTTTTTTACCAACGATGGATAAAACTTTATCAAAGCGAACATTTTGTTGTTCTTCTGAATCTAATTTCTCGATGTAGATTTCTTGTCCCAATTCAACTTTAACTTGTTTTCCACCTGTTTCTATAACAGCATACATGTCATAACCTCCTCTTTTTAAGTCACACTTGCAGAAAGGTAGTCGAATGACATTTATAACCTTCGCAATGTGGAATGACTATAGTATTTTATATAAATTATATTATTTTGTCAATAGATGTATTTATCTCTTACCCTTATCATAAACTTGTCCAAGTGCTTTTGGAGCTCTTGAATTTTTTGAAAAGAATGCTAAAACCACAAGAGTCATGATATAAGGCATCATAACAAAAATTTCTTTATCCAAATTTAAACTTTGAAATAAAGGTATAACACTATAAGAACTTCCTAATGTTCTTAAGAATCCAAAGAATAGAGCTCCAAAAAGAATCCATGTGGGTCTCCAATTTCCAAAAATTAAAAGTGCTATAGATAAAAATCCAAAACCAGCAACAGTTGCTGCATATTCTGTTGATGTTGATACTACAAAGATTACGCCTCCCATACCAGCAAGTACACCAGATATAATAACTGCGATTAAACGATATTTATAAATATTTATTCCTAATGAATCAGCTGCATGAGGGTTTTCTCCCAATGCTTTAACTCTTAGACCAAATCTAGTTCTATTTAATACATAGCGAGAAATAAAAAATAAAATAATAACAATGTAGAAAGAAAGGTAAACTCTTTCAAACAACAACGGTCCAATAATCGGTATATCTGAGAAATTTATTCCTAAAATAACCACTTCTTGAATTCGGAACCTTGTTAGAAATTGAATTTGAGAACCGCCGTCTTGTAAAATGCGTGCAGTAAATATAGCAAATGCAGGAGCAAATAAGTTTAATGCAGTTGCACTTATTATTTGATTAGATTTTAATTTCACTGAAGCAAAAGCATGTATTGTAGAATATAATCCTCCTGCTATACCACCAGCTATTAAAACAATTATAAATAGTAATTGAGGGTTTATATTTGTAGATTCAATAATTTGTAGTGTTCCTATACCAACAAATCCACCAATAATCATGATTCCTTCAAGAGCTATATTTGTGACTCCACTTTTTTCAGAAAAAAGACCGCCTAATGCAACCATTAGTAAAACTGTTGCTGATATATATGTGTCTTGAATAATTCCAACGATTAAGTCCATTTATTTCCCTTTCTTAGTTCTATTTTTGATTCTAATTTGCTTTATCCAGATAGCAATAGCTGCTGAAATTGCAGTTACATAAATAATTACTGAAGTTATTATATCTACTATTTGAGGTACAAAACCATAGATCTGCATGTAAAAACCACCTTGTCTTAAATGACTTAAAAATAGTCCTGCAAATAAAGCACCTAATGGTTCACCTAAACCTAGCAATGCAACTGAAATTCCATCAAAACCTTCTGTAAAGATTGTATATGCTATAGATATTGTCTTGCCCGAAACTAAATAAGCTATCCCACCAGCAATACCAGCAAATGCACCTGAAAAACAAAACGAAGAAATTATACTTTTTTTAGTCTTCATCCCAGCGTATTTAGCACCTTCTCTACTTAAACCGGTTGCTCTTAGTTCGAATCCTAATGTTGAACGATGAATTATAATATGAGCAATTATGACAATTATTACTGCAATAAAAAATCCAATATTAAAACTTGATCCCTCAAATAAATTTGTTGTTGGTAATTGAGCACTATCTAGGATATTTAAACTTCTAGCAGCATCTTTATTATAGACATTATTTCTAATTAATATAATTATCAAATTGGCAGCTATATAATTCATCATGATTGATGTTACAACTTCGTTTACATTTCTAAAGGCTTTTAATAAGCCGGTAACTAATCCCCACACGAGGCCACCAATGGCTGCCCCGATAAGAGCAACTATCCAATGTAAATGAATAGGAAGATTCCAAAGAACACCGATATGAATTGAAACATATGCACCAATCATCATTTGTCCTGAAGCACCAATATTAAATAACCCAGTTTTGAATGCAAAGGCAACCGCTAAACCTGTTAATATTATCGGAGCTGCACCATATAATGTATTCCCAATCCCAACGGAACCATTATTTGTTCCACCCAGTAATAATTGAATAAATGCTGAACCAGCAGAGGATGGATTAAAAAACAACATTACAATAAAACCTATTACAAGTCCTATGGAGACTGCAATTAATGACGGATACATTTTAATGATTAACTTTTTGAAGGATTGTCCAACTAAACGAATAAATTTCTTAAATATTTTCATTATAATTCCCTTTTTTAGCTCCTGACATATATAAACCAAGTTCTTCTTTAGATGTCTCTGTTGGATTGAATTCTCCAACAATTTCTCCTTCATACATAACTAAAATACGGTCAGATAATTTAAATATTTCATCTAATTCTAAAGAAAATAATAGAATTCCCTTTTTATTTTCTCTCTCTTCTAATAATCTTTTGTGTATATACTCAATTGCCCCTACATCTAAACCTCGTGTAGGTTGAACAGCAACTAAACAATTGTGTTTTCTACTCATCTCTCTAGCAACAATTGCTTTTTGCTGATTTCCACCGCTCATTGATCTTACAAAGGTATTAGAACCTCTTTCAGAGCGTATATCAAATTTTTCTATCAAATCATCAGAATAACTTTTTATCTCGCTGAATTTTAAGAATTGATTATTTTGAAACTTACTGGTGTAATATTCTTGAAGTACTAAATTACTTTTCAAATCAAAGTCTAAAACAACACCATATTTTTGTCTATCTTCTGGAATGTGTGACATACCAAGAGTATACCTTTCACGAATAGAAGAATTTGTAATATCAACAGAGTTTAACATAATCTTTCCATCTGATATTTTAGAGATTCCAGTTAAGCCATAAACACATTCAGTTTGTCCATTTCCATCAATACCAGCAACGCCTAATATTTCTCCTTCTTTGAGTGAAAACGAGACTTTCTTAACTATATTAATATTTTTCTTTTTTAATGTTAAATTTTTTACTTCTAAAACTACATTACCCTTTTTAGTTGTGTTTTTATCTATATTGAAATTAATTTTTCTTCCAACCATTAATTCTGCCATCTCTTGAGTGCTTACATTTTTTACATCTAAAACTCCAACTTGTTTTCCTCTTCTCAGCACAGTCGTTCTGTCAGCTACTTCTTTAATTTCATTTAATTTATGAGTAATGAGAATTATTGTTTTACCTTCTTTAGTGAAATTCTTCATTATTTTCATTAATTCAATAATTTCCTGTGGAGTGAGGACTGCAGTTGGCTCATCAAAAATCAAAATATCAGAATTCCTGTAGAGCATTTTTAAAATCTCAACTCTTTGTTGTTGTCCTACAGTTAGATCAGATATTTTAGAATCTAAATTTAGATTTAGCTTGTATTCAGATACAATATTAGATATTTTCTTTCGTGGTGAAGAATAGTCGATTTTATTTAATTTACTTACATTTTCAACACCTAATATTACATTTTCAAGTACAGAAAAATTTTCAACAAGTTTAAAATGTTGATGGACCATTCCAATATTATAATTATTAGCATCGTTTGGATTGTTTATAATTACTTTTTTTCCGTCTATTTTAATCTCTCCTTTATCTGGTTGGTATAAACCAAATAAAATAGACATTAAAGTAGATTTTCCTGCACCATTTTCGCCAAGAATCGCATGGATTTCTCTATCTTTCACTTTTAAATTTATATTATCATTAGCAATTAAAGTACCAAATTTCTTAGTAATTCCATTCATTTCAATTTTATACATAAGAGCTCCAATAAGTTTGCAAAAGGGGGCTAAGCCCCCTTTAGATTTATGTTAAACCTTGGTTATTCTCCAGAAACTGCTGCTTTTAAAGCAGTAACTTCAGCTTCACCAACACCAAGAGCTGTCAAAAATGTTTCTAGCTCTTCAACTGTAAATGGAACAGCAACTGTACCATCAACTAATTTTCCTAATATTTCAGCATATTGAGCTTCAGTGAATGTAGTAAAACGGAATGATTCACCTAAAGGTAATGCAACTGCTTCTTCAGCTGCTCCTAATACTACTGTTTCTCCACCTTCGAATGTTCCAGCTTTCCATTCAGTTAACGCTTGTTGTACAACAACACCAAGAGCTTTCATTGCTGAAGTAACAACTGTTGAAGATTGAGCAGATTGGTCAACGTCGACACCAACAACCATGCCACCCATTGATTCTTCAGCTGCTGCCATTACTGAGTTACCAGCACCACCAGCTGCCGCATGAATAATTTCTACTCCAGCTGTATACCAAGATGCAGCTTTTGCTTTATGACTATCATCTGGTGCAAAACCACCTAGATATTCATAGTATGCAGGATTAAATTCCCATGTATCAGCACCAAGTTCTCTCGCTGCGTGATATGCACCAGCAATGTATCCTAAACCAAAGCGGACAACTGCAGGAACAGCAATACCACCCATGAATCCTAATTCTCTATATCCTTCCATCACAGATGCATATCCTGCTAAGAAACCAGATTCATTTTCTTTGAAAAGAATTGATTTTGTATTAGCAGCTACTTCAAAAGTAGTGTAATCGCCAGGATGAGGTACGCCATCAATTAGCACAAATTTTACTTCTGGATGTGAAGTTTGAGCTGCATATACAGCAGGTTCAAACAAAAATCCTGGAGTAACAACTATTTCAGCACCACCAGCAACTGCTAGATCAATTGCTGCAACGTACGCATCGTCAGATACTTCTGTTGGTTTGTAGTATTTGTAGGTTTCGTTATTTTCTTCAGCCCATTCTACAATACCTTCCCAAGTACCCTGATTGAATGATTTATCATCAATATCACCAGCATCTGTAATCATTGCAATCTTGAATGTTTCTTCTGCCGCTTGACAAGACGCTAAAGTAAAGGCACCAGCTAACAAGACAGCAAACATTAAAATTTTCTTCATACTTTCCCCCTTTTATTTTTGTGGACTACCACTATATTTATTCTATATAAATATACATAAAAAAGCAAGATAATTTGCACATTTTTTACCATAATTCATTTATGTTTAAAAATATTTAAAAAATTAATTGTTTTTCTAACGGTTTTTCCATATAAATTACGCCAGAATAACCAATAAATTTTTGCATTGTATCATCAAAATAATCTGTTTTAATTTCTTCAAAACCTAATTTTTTATATAACTTGATTGCTTTTTCATTTTCTAAAACAACATGAAGACCAATTTTTCTTATCTTATCTAATCTATTGCCTATTTCAAGTATCTTATTTAACATATTTGTACCAATACCTTTACCACGTTCAGTTTTAGAGACAGCTATCATCGAAATATATAAAACATTTGAAGGCGGTTTAAAAGATAAAAATAATCCAAAAGTAATCATTGTTCTTATTCGAGTAAAAAAAGATACATTTTTTATAATCAGTTTTAGTTTGGGTTTACTCCTTCTCGTTTTATAGGATAATAGACCACTAATACCATATAAATTTTTCTCAATAATAAAGTTTTTATCATCTTTTATTTGCCAAAAAATGTGATCATCAATGTTTTTTATTCCTGATAATGCAGAAAGTTTTTTTGAAAAAGCGTCATTAATTATCTTTGATACCATTAATCTAAAGCCTCCAATTTTTTGCATAAGAAATGAAATGAAAAGATCCAGTGAAAATAAATATTGCATCTTTTTCATTACTTAACAACTTATTTATATTTGTAAATTCTTTAATATATTTTACATTATCAGGAATTAAATGCTGAAAGTCTATAAATCTTGGATCATTAAAAGACGTCGCAATAACTATCCCATTCCTTTTAAGTGCATTTATCATTTTTAAAGGATTTTTATCTCCTAAACAACTAAATATGTAATATATTTTTTTTCTAGAGTAAACTTGATCTACCGTCTTTACAAGTGCTTCTATTGATTCAATATTGTGTGCACCATCATAGACTAAATTTTTTTGTGTTTCAAAACGTCCAACTAATTTTGAATTTAATAGTCCGTCTTTAATTAATTCTTCATTAACATTTAATTTTCTAGATAGTTCTATTGCTAGAAGTGCATTATTAATATTATGAACTCCTTTATAATTCAATGTGTAAACCTCACTCTTATATATAAAAGTTAATGGGTAATTTGAAATAATTTTTACTTCTTTTTTTGATAAAAAAATGTTTTTTGTATCTTTGAGAGTAGAAAGATGCTTTTGAATTATGGGATAATATTTATTTTGAACAGTAGTTATTAAATATCCACCATCTTTCATGGCTGCAATTTTTTCATAAGCCACATTTTCAAGGCTTGGTCCTAAGAGATTCAAATGATCATGTCCTACATTAGTAAATAAAGTAAAATCATAATTAACAATTGAGGTGACATCTAATCTCCCACCTATGCCGGCCTCCAATATGATATATTTCATATTTTTATCTTTAAAAATTTTTAAAGCCATAATTGTTAATGCTTCAAAGAAAGACAAATCAAATTTTAAATAAATTTTCTCTATCCAATCTAAGTAATTCTCTAACTCATGATCAGATATGCATTTACCGTTTATAAGTATTCTCTCATTAAATTTATATACATAAGGTGACATAAATGTTCCGACCGATGAAGTCTTTTTCAAAACATCAGTGATCATTTTTGAAGTCGTGCCTTTGCCATTAGTTCCTACAACTTGAATTTTTGTTGCATCATAATTTAAATTTAAATTGCTTGAAATAGCTATAAGGTGGTCTAACGAATCCCTTTTTGAAAATTTAGTTCTTCTTTCTAATAATCGTATTTTTTCATTTAATTTCATTGATTTTATCCATTATTTCTTTGTATTGAGATAAATATTCCTTATATTTCTTTTTTTCATTTTCAACTTTAGTAGGGTTTGCTTTAGATAAAAAACTCTTATTATTCATTAATTTTTTTGAACGGTCAATTTCTAATTCTAATTTTTTCTTTTGTAAAACAAGAACATCAAAGTCTTTTTTGTTGTCTTTTATTTGCTCTTCAATTAAATATGCAGTTCCATATGAAAAAACAATAGGAAAATATTTTTTATTACTATTCGTGTTTTCATTAATACTAAGTGAATTAAGTTTTAAAGTTTTAATTAAATATTCTACATTTTCATTTATTATTTTTTTCATTAATTGATTTTCTATATGTATAGTTAAATCTAATTTTAAATAATTTTGAGCTGCTGAACGAAAATTCCGTATTTTTTTAATGAACTCATTTAATCCGTTTAATATTTCCTCTTCGGGATCAAAAGAAAATATTATATTTGGCCACTTATCGATCATTAATGTTTTATTTCCTGTAAGTTCTTCGTATAAATTATCTGTGATAAATGGAACAAAAGGGTGCATAAGTTTTAGAATGTTTATCAATACATAACGTAGAACTGAACTTACTGTTTCAATTCGCTCGGTTTTTTTTATTTCTTCTTTGGCAAATTCTAAGTATGAATTTGCATAATCATCCCATATAAAATTGTAGAGATATTTTGCAACTTCAGAAAACTCATATTTGTCATAATAAATATCAACTTTTTTTATTACATTTGACAGTTTATTTAAAATTCCTTTGTCTAAAATTTTTAATTTATTTTGATCAATCTCATTCTTTTTATTTGTTGAAGTTTTAACAAATCTTGTTGCATGCCATAATTTATTAAGAAAATTCCATGAAGAGTCAATTTTTTTCTCATCATATCTCATATCTAATCCAGGAGCTGAATTTGTAGTTAAAAAATATCTTAAAGCATCAATACCATATTTATCAATAACATCCATTGGATCGACGCCATTACCTAAAGATTTACTCATTTTCTGTCCTTTACTGTCTCTAATTAAACCATGAATCAAAACTTCTTTGAAAGGATCTTTTTTTGTAAACTCAAGACCTTGAAATATCATTCTTGCTACCCAAAAAAATATTATGTCATAGCCCGTGACCAAAACATCTGTAGGATAATATCTTTTAAAATCTGATGTGTTTTTTGGCCATCCTAATGTTGAAAAAGGCCATAATGCACTTGAAAACCATGTATCAAGAACATCCTCATCTTGAACCCAGCCATCTCCCGGAGATTCAATCTGCACCTTTGTTTCGTTATCTTTGTACCAAGCCGGAATCCTATGACCCCACCATAATTGTCTAGAAATACACCAATCTAATGTACCAGTCATCCATTGATTAAATATTTTTTTGAATCTTTCAGGAACAAATCTAACATTTGTTTTCAATGCTGACGCCGAAAGTTTATCCATTTTAACAAACCACTGAAGTGATAAACGCGGTTCAACAATCACACCTGTTCTTTGACTATAACCTACATTATTAATATAATCTTCAATTTTAGATATTAATTCTATTTTTTTTAAATCCTCAATTAGTTTATTTCTACAAGCAAACCTATCCAAGTTCTCATATTGACCTGATAATTTATTCATTTTTCCATGTTCGTCTATGCATAAAGGCATTTTCATGTTATGTTTTTTACCTACTATAAAGTCATTTGGATCATGTGCAGGAGTAACTTTTACTACTCCTGTTCCAAATTCACTATCTACATATTCATCCTCTATTACTGGAATTTTTTTATTTGTGCCTGGAATAAATACTTCTTTTCCTACATAGTTCTTAAATCTTTTATCGTCAGGATTAACCATTAAAGCTTGATCAGCAAACATAGTTTCAGGTCTTGTAGTTGCAATTTCAAGGTATTGATTTTTTTCTTCTACTAATGGATATTTTATATAATATAATTTAGATCTAGTTTCTTTAAATTCAACTTCAATATTTGAAAGTGCAGTATTTGCTTCTGAATCCCAGGATATAATTCGATAATCTCTATAAATCATGCCTTTTTTATATAATCTAATAAAAACTTCATTAACAGCATGATTCATTTCTTCATCAAGAGTAAATCTCTCTTTAGTATAATCAACCGATATCCCAATTGCTTTCCATTGTTGCTTGATAATTTCAGCGTATTCTTTTTTCCATTCCCACGCTTGA
>MDSW01120564.1_pt1 | contig 11747 bp, 13 predicted proteins | sample 811171 | NCBI WGS metagenome assembly MDSW01 (sample SAMN05326641, study PRJNA326480) | marine metagenome | isolation source: seawater | place: Atlantic Ocean: North West | collected 2012
GACATATATTTAAATTTTTTTAATTCTCCTTAAGTGTCTACCACCTTCAAATTTAGTTTTCAAAAAAATATTAACTAATTTTAGAGCTAAATTTTTTCTAATTAGCCTAGATCCTATTGTAATAATATTTGCGTTATTATGCAATCTAGATAATTTAGTATTTTTCATATTATAACACACCGCAGCTCTTATATTTTTTACTTTATTTGCAGCCATTGCCATACCTGTCCCAGACCCACAAACAAGAATTCCAAAATTTGTTTTATTTTTGGACACTTTATTAGCTAATTTTTTCGCATAAATTGGGTAGTCTACAGATTTATCGTTAAAAGGGCCTAAATTATCAATCTTATAATTTTTTTTTTTTAAATCCTCAAAAATATAATTTTTTAAACCAAAGCCTGCATGATCTGATGAAATAAAAATTTTCAATTTAATTAAATTTGTAATTTAAAACACAAGCTACTAAATGAATCCTGTCTTCTTCACCACCGTTAAAAGCATTATGATATTTTCTATTATTTGTAATCCAGACCGAACCATCTGCTGGCAAATGTTTGGCGATATTATCTATAACCATAATTGAGCCTGGATTTGTTATTATAGGAATATGCAGTCTAGGTTCAGGATCTCTATGCCAACTTAATGTAGACCTAGGTTTTTTTAGTAAAATCCTCACTCGACCGATTTTATAATTTTTTTGTAAAGTATCTACTACCTCCTTAAAGTATGTATCTTTATAATCACTAATAAATTCTGAATAAGCTGCCTCATCAATCATTTGGTCTCTAATAACTTCTTTTCCAGTTTGATCTGGCTTAGTCCAAAAAACACCCCTTGCTTTATTACCTTTAATAGAGTCTGGATCTCCAGGTATTTGTGTCAATGAAATAGCACCAAAATTAGATACGCCTTCAACACCTTGAAAATCTCTGATTTTTAATATTTGTTGATATGCTTCTTTAAGTTTTTTAATATCAAATTTTATGTTTTGTTTTTGGAAATCATTAAATGATAGTGACATAGTATCTTTTTATTAATAACCTATAGACTATATTTATATATATTACTATTGTCGCATATAATAAACAATGATTATCACTGGAAAATACCCAAAATTAAGATTGAGAAGATCTAGAAAAGAGGATTGGTCTAGAAGACTTATCAGAGAAAATACTCTCTCGGGAAGTGATTTCGTATTACCCATTTTTCTTACGGAAGGTAAAAATAAAAAAAATGAAATAAAATCTATGAAAGGTGTTTACAGGTACAGTGTTGATAATTTATCTAGTATCATTGACCGTGCACTTAAAAATAAAATTCCTATGATAGCACTTTTTCCCAATACTAATAAAAAACTTAAAGACGCTTATGGAACAGAAGCTTTAAATGAAAATAATTTAGTATCAAGAGCAATAGTAACAATAAAAAAAAAGTATAAAAATAAAATAGGTATTATGTGTGACGTTGCACTAGATCCTTATACATCACATGGTCATGATGGATTGATTAATAAAAATGAAATTTTAAACGACAAAACAATAAAAATTTTAATTAAACAATCTTTATTACAGGCACAAATGGGATGTGACGTAATCGCGCCTTCAGATATGATGGATGGAAGAATTGGTGAAATTAGAAATGAATTAGATAAAAATGGATATGAAAAAATACAAATACTTTCATATGCTATAAAATATTCCTCTTCTTTTTATGGACCTTTTAGAAATGCCGTTGGTTCAAAAAATTTATTAAAAGGAGATAAAAAAACATATCAGATGGATTATAGTAATGTACATGAGGCAATAAGAGAGGTAGCTCTAGATATAAAAGAAGGTGCTGACATGGTTATGGTAAAACCAGGATTACCATATATTGATATAATAAAAGAAGTTAAAAATAATTTTAAAATACCAGTATTAGCTTACCAAGTATCTGGAGAATATAGCTTAATATCAAATGCTATTAAGAATAAAATTTTAACAAAAGACTCAATTTATGAAACATTGCTTTCATTTAAAAGAGCTGGAGCTAATGCAATAATAAGCTATTATGCTGATTATTTAGACAAAATTTTAAAATAGTTATTTAAAGTAGTTAATAAAATTTTGTCTAGATTGAGGAAAGTTAATATTGTTTGGTATAAAAATATTTTTTTTCATGTATTCGCTTAATAAAGTTAAAGAGTTAAAAATGTCTCTGTCAGATATATCTACATTATTGTCGTCTATTAAAAAATTAGGTACAATTAATTTTTTTGAGGATGTTTCAATATAATATCTCTTATCATTTTTAAACATTTCGTATTTACAAAATTCTGCAATGTCTAAATCAAATCCAATATATTTTAATAATTTAAGTTCCCAATAAATATAATTTGTTTTCCAATTTTTATTGTTTAAAAGAAAAAAAAAATTATCTATTAAATTATAGATTTTTAAATTTTTTTCTCCATCTACTGTCAAAATTTTAATCAATTCTAAAGTAGATATAATACAATTAAGCTTTATTTTATCAGAGAAAAATTCAGACGTACGAGGTTTTATAATTTCCACTTTAAAGTAACCAAGGGCATTTTCACTTTTCGAATGATACTCTAAATATAATTCATTACCTTTTTGCAAATAATTTTTAATCTTTTTAGATGTAGCGCCATAAATTATACCTGAACACTTTCCATGTTTTTGTGTGTAAAAATTTACAATAATTGAATTTTCTTGGAAAGGAATTTTAGATAATAAGTATCCACTATCTGTCCAAATCATTTTATTTTTAAAATTCCTAAAAGTTTTTTTGCAGCCAACTGTTCGGCTTGTTTTTTTGAATTAGCTGTAGCAACTATACTTTTTGAGTTTTTAATCTTTACAGAAACTTTAATCAATGGTTTATGTCTCGGTCCTTTGTTATCTATCAAATGATAAGATGGTAAAGTTTTATGAAATTTAAGAGAATATTCTTGTAATTTTGTTTTAGAATCTCTTTCAGATATAAGGCTATTGTTTAGATATTTTCGCCAATATTTTACTATAAATTTTTCCACAACGTCCAGTCCTTGATCTAAATAAATACATCCGATTATTGCTTCTAAACAATCTGACAAAACCTTTTTTTCTACACTTGTATTATTTTTAGAATTTTTTAATAAAATATAATCTTGAAGTCTTATATCATTTGCAATTTTTGCACATTGATTCTTATTAACAAGTGAAGCTAGTTTCTTATCTAAATCACCTTCTTTATCACCTGGAAAAAAATTTAGTAAATTTTGAGAGATTATTAGACCCAATACTCTATCCCCTAAAAATTCTAATTTTTCATTATTATCTAATGGGTCATAACTTTTGTGAGTAAATCCTTTTATTAATAAACTTTGATTTTTAAAATTAATACCTATTTTTTTTTGAAAATTGATCAAATTATTTTTCATTAATTAATTTTTTTAAAAAATCGGTCCACTCTTAAAATATTCTTCCAATTCATGATATTAAAGATACTCCCTTCTTTAATATTAGTTGAAAAAAAAATGAATTGCGCCTTACCTACTAAATTATTTTTATGAACAAATCCTACGCTAGATAAAAATCTACTATCTTTTGAACAATCTCTGTTATCACCAAGAAAAAAATAATGATCTTTTGGAACTATGAACTCATCAGAATTTTGATAACTTCCATAGTTAAAATATGTAATCAAATATTCCTTTTTATTTAATAACATTTCCTTAAAAACAGTAGTATCTACATTTGTTTTTCCGCAATAAATTTTAGACTTATAGTTAATTTTAGACTTTAAAATTTCAACGTTATTTAAATATAAGTTACCATCAATAAATTGAATTTTATCTCCTGGAAGACCAATTAATCTTTTTATATAATCTGTTCTATTATCTGACGGTGTTTTAAATACAATTACATCACCACGTATTGGTTCTGAAAAAAAAATTCTATTTTTAATGGGCCCTAAACTAAAAGGAAAAGAATGTTTACTATAACCATAAGATAATTTTGTAACAAACAATCTATCGCCCACTAATAATGAAGGTTCCATAGATGATGATGGGATATAAAAAGGTTGTAAAAGCAGAGACCTTATTAAAATAGCTATAACTAGTGCATAAAATAAAGTTTTTAAATTTTCAATAATAATTTTTTTCATTTTAATTTTTGTAAAATTACATAAGAGATGGAATGTTTTTTTTCATCTGATAATGACAAATGAGCTTTAAATTTATTTAACTTATATTTTTTTTTAAGTAAGTTCCTTACCTTTTGATTAAATGAAAAATATGGTTTTCCTTTTTTATCATTTAAAATTGATATATCTGAAAAACATAAATTATCTCTAAAACCACTCCCTAATGATTTAACAAAGGCTTCTTTTGCAGAAAATCTCTTTGACAAAAATAGGACTTTATTCCTTTTTTTTCTTAAAACACGATACTCTTTTGAACTGCAAATCCGATTTATAAATGTTTTATTATTTAATAATTTTTTAAATCGTTTATTTTCGATAATATCAACACCTATACCAAATATTTTCATTTATTTAATTATCTTCATAAAATTTTGTATTACCTTAGATATACCAATTTTTGTACTTTCACCTATTATGAAATGTCCAATGTTGTATTCACTGATATGAGGGATTTTACACAAAATTCGTGTAGTTTTATAATCTAAACCATGTCCAGCGTGTATTTCAATATTATTTATTAATCCAAATTTAGAACACTTCTTTATTTTAATAAGTTCTTTTTTAAAATCTTTATTATTCTTAACAAGCCTAGATATTTTTCCAGTATGTAATTCAACACACTTTGCACCAATTTTTTTAGAAAGTATAATATTACTTATTGACGGATCTATGAACAAACTGGTTCGGATTTTTTTTTTATTTAGCTTCGTTACAATCATTTTAATTATCTTATAATTTTTCTTTAAGTTTAAACCGCCCTCAGTAGTAATTTCATTTCTTTTTTCTGGAACCAAACAAACAAATTTTGGTTTGTTTTTAATTGCAATATTCATCATTTTTAAATTTGCAGCCATTTCCATATTGATATTAAATTTTTTTTTACATAAATCAGATAGATCTTGATCATTGATATGTCTTCTATCTTCTCTCAAATGAACCGTGATAGAATCTGCTTTAGACTTTTTAACGATATTTGCAATTTCAATAATATTAGGATGATTTTCTCCTCGTGCATTTCTTAGAGTAGCGATATGATCAATGTTGATACCAAGTTTTTTCATCGTAAAAATCTACTACCTGGTTTTGTAATAGGTATTTTTTTTAGCTGGTCAGGCAAATCTTTTTTATTGTAAGTGGGAATTTTTAATTCTACCTGAGATATTATTTTATCTTTAATCTTTTCATTATTAGATCTGTCTATTAAACAAGCAAAACCAATTAATTTAGCTTTGAATTTTTTTATAAGTTTCACACATTCTAAACTTGATTTTCCAGTTGTAATAACATCCTCAACAATTAATACTCTTGAATTTTTCTTTATTGAAAAGCCTCTCCTTAAAGTAAATTTTTTATTAACTCTTTCACAAAAAATTGTTTCTATGGAAAGAATTCTACCTATTTCATAACCTACGATAATACCACCCATTGCAGGAGAAAGAATTAAATCTATTTTTTTAAATTTTTTTTTTACCTTTATAGCAAGTGAATTTATGAATTTTTTTGAAAATTTTGGTTGACTTAACAATTTTGCACACTGAACATAATGAGCTGAATGTAGACCTGAAGATAGAACAAAATGTCCTTTTAATAAAGCATTAGTTTTTTTTAAGACCTTTAAAGAATTTTTTAAAGAAAGCATATTTTTTATTAGTATGTCTAATTATTTTAAACTTGTACTGTCTCTGTTTTAACTCACTTAAAAGTTTTGTAAAGTTTTTGAGATCAAAAATAATAAGATTAAATTTAAAATTTATCGAAGTTTTCGTTTTTTCCGTCATTTCAACACTTGAAATGTTAATTTCATTTTCACCTACTAGTGTTGTTACATCTCCAAGAATACCTGGTTTATCTGGCAGAGAAATCCATAATGAAGTATTATATTTTTTGTCAATTTTTTTTGTGTCTTCTCTATACTGCCAATATTTTCTAATTGCAGATCTAGCCTTCCCTGTTTTTGTTGATGATAGCCAATGTAATGAAGGTGAAACTTTTTTTGAAGTTATAATTTTAATTAAATCACCATTTCTTAATTCACTTTGTAGTGGACTTTCTTTTCCATTGATTTCACAACCTATTGCAGTATCTCCAACTTGTGTATGTACCGCATAAGCAAAATCAATTGGTGTAGCGTTTTTAGGTAATTTAATAACAGAACCTTTTGGGGTAAAACAAAAAACATTTTCTTGAAACATTTGAAGCTTAGTGTACTCAAAATAATGTTCAGGATTTTCATTTCTCTCAATAATATCAACTAAATCTTTAAGCCAGTCATACTCTTTCCATGTTAATGAATTGAATTTTTCATTTGATTTATATTTCCAATGTGAAGCTATCCCTCTTTGAGCAAATTCATGCATTTGCATTGTCCTTAATTGTATTTCAATTGGTCTTTTGTTTGGACCTATTATTGCTGTATGTAAAGATTGGTATTTATTTATTTTGGGTGATGAAATGTAATCTTTAAATCTTCCAGGTATACAATTCCATTTTGAATGAAAAACACCAAGTGCCTTATAACAGTCACTTACATCTTCAACAATAACTCTGAAACCAATTATATCTGTAATTTGTTCTAAAGAGGTTCTTTTTTTTTGTATTTTTCTCCAGATAGAAAAAGGTGTCTTTTCTCTTCCTATAATTTTTACTTTTATATCAGAATTACTCAATGTTTTTGTAAATTCTTCTGAAAGGGAATTGAAGTTCATTAAGTTATTATATTTAATTTCATCCAATCTATTCTTTATTAAAGTTCTTGCTCCGTTATTTAATATTTCAAAAGAAAGATCTTCCAGTTCATCTCTTATTCTGTTCATTCCCATTCTATCCGCAAGAGGAGAGTAAATTTCCATAGTTTCTTGAGCTTTACGTATTTTCTTACTTTCATCTTTTAAATATTTAATAGTCCTCATGTTATGTAATCTGTCTGCAAGTTTGACCAATAGAACTCTAATATCTTTAGAAGTAGCAATTATTAACTTTCTAAAATTTTCTGCTTTAGAAAATTTTTTTTTATCTTCATCGGCTATAGCCTGATTTTCAAAAACTGATATTTTTGTAACACCTTCGACTAAGTCAGCAACCTCTTGACCAAATTCTTCTTTAATAGTTTGATAAGTTGCGTGAGTATCTTCAATGGTATCATGAAGAAGTCCTGTTGTTATTGTTGCACTGTCTAATTTTAAATCAGATAAAATGTCTGCAACAGCAACAGGATGATTTATATACGGCACACCTTCATCTCTTTTTTGTTTTTTATGAGCATTAAGAGCAAAATTGTAAGCTTTGGTTAGCGCTTGAGGATTTAAAAATCTGTTATATTCTTTTACTTTATTAATTAATTCTTCAGATTTAAGCATAGTTATTTATATCACTTATTTTAATAAATTTTAATACCCCTAAGGGATTTAAAATTAAGATTTTTTACTAAATTATCTATAGATATGTTATTTTTAGGATGTTTCCATGTTTTTTCAATTTCATAAAGTGGTACTAAAACAAAATTTCGCTTCAATAATCTTGGGTGAGGAATTTTTATATAATTTTTATCAAGTTTAATTCCTTTAAAATCAATAATGTCAATATCACATGATCTAGGAAAATTTTTTAATGTTTTTTTTCTTCCAAGTTTTTTTTCTATTATTTTTATTATTTTAAGCAACGATATGACATTTAGTTTTGTATAGCATCTTAAAATAATGTTTAAGTATTTTGGATATTTTACATTTGGCCATGAGTTGGTTTCATAAAAATTAGAAATTTTGTCTATTAAACAGAAAGTATGTAATAAATAGCAAGCTTTATTAATATTATTTTTTCTATTACCAAGATTTGAGCCAATTCCTAAATAAACTGGTTCAGGATGATTTTCTAAAATATCTTGCTTTATCTCTATTCCAATCTCTTCTTTTAATTGTTTGTCTTTTATCATATTGTTTTTTACCTTTTGCTACAGCTATCTCAATTTTAGCTTTTCCTTTTTTAAAGTACATTTTAGTAGGTATTAAGGTGAAGCCTTCCCTTTGCATTTTGCCAATTAGCTTATTTATCTCTTTTTTGTTAAGTAAAAGCTTTCTTTCCTCAACAGTGTTATGGTTTAACATGCTCGCCTCTTTATAAGATGATATGTGAGAGTTAATCAAATAAAGTTCTCCATTTTTTTCTATTGCATATGAATCGGCAATGCTAACTTCCCCATTTCTAACAGATTTTATTTCTGATCCTTTTAACATTATGCCTGCTTCATAAATATCTTCAAAAAAATAATTGAAAGATGCTTTTCTGTTGAGGCATATTATCTTTAAACCAGGCCTGGTTTTATTTTTCATCAATTTATTAATTTTGCAATGTATAAAGCTTTATCAATTTCTTGTTTAGTTTCCTTTTTAATATTTACCAAAGGAAGTCTTATATCATCATTACAAAGTCCTAGAACTTTTGCGGCATATTTTACTGGCGCTGGATTGCTTTCAATAAATAGTGCTTTATGTAATGGTTGTAAATTTTTATCTAACAACTCTGCTTTGGAAATATCTTTGTCACTGCTTGATTTTGATAATTTCTGCATTTCTGAACATTGTTTGGGAGCTATATTTGCTGTAACAGATATAATTCCTACACCTCCCCTTTTATTAAATTCTAAAGCCAAACCATCTTCACCCGTTAATTGAATAAAATCTGGACCTAATTTTTTTATAGTTTGATCTAACCTATTAAGATCACCAGTAGCATCTTTAACACCAGCAATATTTTTTAGTTCAAATAATCTAGCCATAGTGTCTACTGTCATATCAATCACACATCTGCTAGGTATATTGTAGATGATAATTGGCAGGCTGGTATTATCATTTATTGCTTTGTAATGTTGATATAAACCCTCCTGTGTAGGCTTGTTATAATAAGGTGTAACAACCAATACTCCATCTGCGCCTGCTTTTTCAGCATGCTTTGTTAGTGAAACAGCTTCTTCTGTAGAATTAGAACCTGTTCCAGCTATGACTGGAATTTTTCCAGCTGATTCCTTTATACAAATTTCAATCACTTTTTGATGTTCGTCATGACTTAAAGTTGGCGACTCTCCTGTAGTGCCAGCGGGAACTAATCCGTTAGTGCCATTTTCAATATGAAAATTAATTAATTTTATATAGTTTTCTTCATCTAATATATTATCCTTAAAAGGAGTAATTAAAGCGACATTTGATCCTTTAAACATATGACTTTATAACATAAATTATTGATTCATTTACTAAAATTATGGTTAAAAACAAAAAAAACATCATTCTAATTATAGCATTTTATTTAATAAATTTTCTGTTTAATGCACATAGTGAGAATTTAATTATACCGAAGAAAAAACCACAAATTAGTAATGAAACAAAAGTTTTAAGCGAACTTAAAAGTGAAATATTACCTCTGAAAAAACCTCTGCAATCAAAAAATGAGGTCATCCAGAATCAAAAAAATGAGAAAAAAAAACAATTCACAGATATATTAATCCCAAAAAGTAAACCTTTAATAGTCACTAAAAAAATAGAAAACAAAAGTAAAACTTATAAATCAAAATTTTATAATAAAAAAGATCTAGAGATAGCAAGAAAATCAATACAGCTTATAGAAAAGAAAAAATGGAAAACCGCAATAACAGCTTCAAAGAAAGCAAAAGACAAATCTATTTATAATTTTATAGTTTGGAGATATTTATTAGAAAGAAATAATAATGCTGATTTTAGTCTTTACAATGAATTTTTGGAAAGAAATAAAAGTTATCCTAGGATAGGACGAATAGAATATTTATCAGAAAAAAAAATGTCAACCAAAAATATTAGTCCAAAAAAAATTATTAAAATGTTTGAAGATAGTGAGCCCTTGAGTGGATTTGGTGAAATGATTTTAGGTGAAAGTCTTATCAAGACAGGTAATGAGAAAGAAGGTGTCGATTTAATTAAGAAAGGCTGGATTAGAGCCGATCTAAATAAAAGCGAACTAAGAATTTATAAAAAAAAATATAATAAATATTTAGTTTCAGAAGATCATATTAAAAGAGCTGAATATTTAGCCTGGGAAAATAAATATTGGGATTTAAAGAGAATGTTGCGATATTTACCAAAAGACTACCAAGCGCTTTATAATGCTAGACAACTTTTAATGAGTAGGTCTTATGGTGTTGATGCGGCTATCTCAAAGGTTCCTGAAAAGTTTAAAAATGATGCTGGTTTAAATTATGATAGACTAAAGTGGAGAAGAAAAAGAGGTAGAGTTGATAGTTCATTAGAAATTTTATTGAAAATAAAAAATAATAAGTATTATTTAGTTAGACCAGAAAAATGGTGGTTGGAAAGATCAATTATCGCAAGATCTTTAATATATAAACAAAAATATCAAACATCTTATAAAATAGTTAATAACCATGCCCTCGATAAAGGTACACCAGAGTTTGCAGAAGCAGAGTGGTTAAGTGGATGGATTTGTATAAGTTTCTTGAATGATCCAATAAGAGCTAGAGAACACTTTAAAGCTTTTTATGAAAATGTCGGTTATCCAATAAGTTTATCTAGAGGTGCCTATTGGATTGCTAGAAGTTATGAATCTTTAAATGATACAGTTACAGCAAATAAATATTATAAAATTGCTTCAAGTTACCCAACAACCTATTATGGTCAGTTAGCTCACTTGAAAATTTCAAAAAATGAAAAATTTAATTTGGAAAAAACAATGGATGTAGATGAAAATTACAAAAAAATATTTATTAAAAAAGATTTGTATAAACTTGTACATTTATTGCATGAATTAAACAAAGATAAATATACAAAACATATTTTAAGGTATTTGGCTTTGGATAATATAGAAAAAGGAAGTGAAATTTTGTCAGCTCAATTGGCAACAGATATAGGGAGGTATGATTTTGCTATACAAATTTCTAAGATAGCTTCTTATGAAAAAAGATTCCATAATAAATATAATTATCCTATAGTAAGCACTCCAAAATATGTCGGAGGTAGAAAAATACCTGATCAAGCATTAATTTTAGCAGTCATTAGACAAGAAAGTGAGTTTGATTTTAAAGCAAATAGTCATGCTGGAGCTAAAGGTATGATGCAATTAATGACATACACAGCTAAGGTAGTAGCCAAACAGGCTAAACTACCATATTCAAAAACAAGATTAACACAAGATCCTGAATATAATATAAATTTAGGTTCTCATTATTTAGCAGGCTTAATATTGGAATATGATGGATCATATCCATTTGCAATTGCAGCCTATAATGCAGGTCCTAAGAGAGTGAGATATTGGAAAAAATTAAATAAAAATCCACAAAAAAAACAAATTGATTATGTAGATTGGATTGAGCTTATAAAATTTAAAGAAACAAGAAATTATGTTCAAAGAGTTTTAGAAAATTACAATGTATACAGATATATTCTTAATCAAGAACCGTTGGAAATAAAAGATTTTTTTGAAAATGACCCTTTGTACTAAATTATGGCGGAAGAGGAGGGATTCGAACCCTCGGTACAAGTTTCCTCGCACGGTCATTTAGCAAACGACTGGTTTAA
>MDSW01005392.1_pt1 | contig 11744 bp, 12 predicted proteins | sample 811171 | NCBI WGS metagenome assembly MDSW01 (sample SAMN05326641, study PRJNA326480) | marine metagenome | isolation source: seawater | place: Atlantic Ocean: North West | collected 2012
ATGGTGTTGCGCGGCCAATATACCGCTGGCGAAGACATGGAGCAGCGGCTGCAGGACCTGACAGAGCAATCTCTTCTGGCTAAGAGCCTCGGGTATTGGGGTGTCGCGGTGCCGAGTCATTTCAGCGGCGCTCCCTTACAGTATTTCCACCAGACATCGATGCTGGCCTATCTCGCGGCCCAGGTCCGCGATATCAAGCTGATCAGCGCCGTGAATCTGCTACCGTTGCACAAACCGATGGATATTGCCGAGCAATATGCATCGATCGACGTCATGACCGGCGGAAATTTCATTTTCGGCACCGGGATCGGGTATCGCGACGTCGAATTCAAGGGACACGGCTCGCCAATGGCGGAGCGCGGAAGCCGTTTCGAGGAAAATCTTGAGGCCGTCCGGCGCCTATGGACGGAAGAGACGGTGGACATGATTGGCTCCCATTTCGAGCTCGACGGTGCCAATTGCCCCCTAAAACCGTTGCAGAAGCCACACCCACCATTCTGGATCGGCGCCAACGCCGACGTGGCAATTCGACGGGCCGCAAGAGTGTCAGATGCCTGGATCATCAACCCTCATAACAAAATCGAAACAATATTAAGGCAGATGGAAGTCTATAAAAGAACGCTCGATGAATGCGGCAAACCAATGCCGAAAGACCTCCCCATGATGCGCGAAATCTTCGTCGCCCGTACACGGGAGGAAGCCATCCGTCTGGCACGGCCCTACCTCGAAGAGAAGTACAAGACGTATCACCAGTGGGGCCAGGACAAGGCCATGCCGAAAGGCGATGACGATCTCGGCATGGAATTTGACGAGTTACTGGATGACCGCTTTGTTTTCGGATCGGTCGACGAAGTTGCCGAACAAATCATTGCGTTACAGAAACCAATTGGGTTTAACCTGCTTTTCTGCGGCATTCAGTGGGTCGGCATGCCCCACGAGCAGGTGACCGAACAAATGCATATCATGGCGGAAGACGTCCTGCCGAAGGTACGTCAGGGGATTTAAGTCCCGTTTTTCAGTCGCAACGTTTTCGGGTCGTAATCTGTCAGCGAGGGGTAGGCGATAGGCTCCGTTTCCGGGATCGACAGCACGCGCGCGACATACTCTTCGATATTCGCGCGGCGGCGCTCATCGCTCGCCCTGGCCGGACCCCAGGCAATAAAAGGCGGTAACACGTCGAAACCAACGAAGCGTAAAATTCCGTAGTTGATTGGATGCAGATGCGCGTGGATGTCGCCGACGATGCCATTCTCGGAGAAGGCACCCGGACCGCCGCCAGTTGTTAACGAGAGCATGGCTCGTCTGCCTTTGAAATAGCCGTCATCAAACCATCGCCGGCCGCCATAGATACGCTCCATGGCAAATACCCGGTCGACCCATCCCTTGAGAATTGCCGGTAAGCCGAACCACCAGATCGGGAATTGGAAGATCAGCACGTCACACCAATCGAGCTTCTCCAGTTCCGCTTCGATGTCGGCCGCGAAGCCGTCGTTCTTGCTGGCGTGCGATTCCTCGACCTGCTGTTTGAGGTAGTCGGCCTCACCGACGGTCGTAAAATTACGTCGGTCCGAGACTGGGTCGAAATCCATGGCATAGAGGTCTGACACCCGGACTTCGTGTCCGGCATCAGTCAAGGCCGCGACGGCCGCTTCCGTCAAAGCGCCATTAAAACTCTTCGGTTCGTGATGAGCATGGACGATGAAGACTTTCATCCCTACTTACGCTTCTTCTCCACGGTCGGGCCGCCGGCCTCGCGCCAGGCGGGCATGCCGCCTTCGAGCCGCGCCACGTTATCAATTCCCATATCCTTCAATGACTTGGCGCTGAGGGCGGCACGCGGATTGCCGTTGCAGAACATGACATAGGTCTTGTCCTTGTCCCCGTATATCTCGCGGTAGTAGGGGCTTGTAGGGTCAAACCAGAATTCGATCATTCCGCGCGGCGCATGCTGAGACCCATCGATGGTATCGCTCTGCTCGACCTCTCGGATGTCGCGCACATCGACGAAGACATAGTGGCCGGACTCGCGCTGGGCGATCGCCTCATCCGCCGACACGGCGGGTATCTCCTTCATCGCCTGCTCGGCCTGTTCCATGATGCCCATTAGTTGTTCTCCTTCAGGAAGGTGTATTGATATTCACGCGACGCGATGCGCCAGCCGTCGGCGGTCCGCCGGAAAGTGTCGTAATACTCCACGATGGCGCGCGGCACTACCTTTTCCGATGGCGTTCCGGCCACCGGTTGTTCCTGTCGGTAAACGACGGCATAGGAACGGCCCTTGGCATTGTCACTGTCGATCACGTCGACGACCTGATTGGACGAAACGTGTCGCGCCAAGCGGTCTCTTGGATAGTCACTGATCCAGGTCAAAATCTCGTCGCGGCCGTTCATTTCAGGATGTGCCGCTGGATTGTAGTGGGCGTCCTCCGTGAAGAGATTTGCAAATTCCGTCGGCGCGAGATGGTCAGTATGCCGGCAGTACAACAGCATCAGCTTGCAGCATTCATGCTCGATCAGCATGCGGTCGATGTCGTTCATGTCCACGTCTCCGGTCGAAATGTTTTCAACGCGTTCCAGTCGGGCACAGGCTTGCCTTCCGGATCGAGCGGCTGGATGACGAGCTGCGTGGCGCCGGCGTCAATATGCGCCTGGAGGCCACGCCGGATGGTATCCTCGCTCCCCCAGAGCACCATGGAATCGAGAAACCGCTCGTTGCCGCCGCCTTCCAACTCGCTCTCGCTGAAACCAATCCGGAGCCAGTTGTCGCGGTAGTTCGGCATCGCCAGATAACGCGCCATGTTCTTCGCGGCGGCGGCGCGGGCGACCGTCTCGTCCTCAGTGAAGCAAATCTTCTGCTCGACGCAGAGCCATTTGTCCGGCCCCAGTATTTCTTTAGCCATCACCGTGTGCTCCGGCGTGACGCAATAGGGCAACGCGCCGTCGGTCATGTCGCGGGAGAGTTCCAGCATTCTCGGCCCGAGCGCCGCCAGCACCAGGTTCCGGTTCGGTGCGGCAAGGTCGACCTCGGCGCTCTCCATTTCTTCGAGATAGGCGCGCATGGTCGCGACAGGCTTGCCGTATTCATGCCCCCGCCGACCGGAGACGAGTGGGATATGCGAAACACCGAGCCCAAGACAAAAGCGATCCCCGTAAAGCACGTTCAGGGAATTATGCCCCGATACGGAGGTATAGGCGTCCCGCGCATAAATATTGGCGATTCCGCTCGCAACCTTGAGCCGCGACGTGTGCTGCAGGAGAAAGCTCCCCATCGCTAGGGACTCGTAGGTAGTGGATTCGGGATACCAGAGTGTATCGTAGCCGAGGTCTTCGACACCGCGTGCCAGTTCGCCGAGTTGGTCCCGGTTTAACGCATTCGTCGACACCCAGGCGCCGATCTTGCCCATTTCCATGGCTTGCCTCCCAAAGGCGTTTCCATTGCCACTAAAATTGGTCGCCGCGCACACTTTGCGAGCGTGTTTTCGCTTCCGATCGCGGCGAATCGCGCTATCTTCCTCGCCGTCATGACCTATCCCTTCGACAACACGCTGAAACTGGAAATCGGCGGGAATATCGACCGTTTCGACGATCGACGAGGTGCGCCGGATGGCCTAAAACACGCGGCGGTCTCTGTCGTCATCATCGGTCATGGAGACGATGCCGCATTCCTGTTGACCAAGCGCAGCCCACGGCTGAACGCGCACTCTGGCCAATGGGCGCTGCCGGGTGGGCGGGTCGACGCCGGCGAGACCGCGCTGGAAGCCGCACTTCGTGAGCTCCGTGAAGAGATCAACGTCGACCTCGCCGAGGATCATTTGCTCGGTACCCTCGACGACTATCCGACCCGCTCCGGCTACCGCATCACACCGTTCGTCTTTTGGGCGGGGGAGGACATCGAGCCGGTGGCCAATCCTTCGGAAGTCGCTTCCGTCCACAAGGTCCTGTTTCATGACTTGGCGCACCCGGAAACCCCGGAATTCGCGTCGATCCCGGAGAGTGACCGCCCTCTGATCCGCCTCAACCTCGTCAACACGCAAGTCCACGCGCCGACGGCTGCCGTCGTCTATCAATTCCGTGAAGTCGGAATATTCGGACGCGACACTCGGGTCGAACATCTGGAGCAGCCGGTCTGGGCCTGGAGCTGAAAGAGATCGCTTGGCATAACAAGGGCGGGCCACATTCTATGGAGCGCTTACTGTGAAATTTGACAATTCCTTCGAGGTCTCCCTGCCGCCGGATCAGGCTTGGCCGGTGCTGATGGATGTGGAACGCATCGCGCCCTGCATGCCGGGCGCAGCGCTGACGGAAATCGTCGACGACAAAACCTTCAAGGGAACAGTGTCCGTACGGCTCGGCCCCGTAGCCCTGACCTTTGAGGGTGAGGCCCAGTTCGAAGAGATGGACGAAGCAGCGCATACCGCAACCGTTAAGGCGCAAGGCCGCGACCCTAAAGGCCGGGGCGGTGCTAATGCCATTGTCACTTTCCGCCTAGAGCCCAACGAGGCCGGATCGACCGTCCTTATCGAGACGGATCTCACACTTTCCGGATCCGTCGCCCAATACGGCCGCGGCGTGGGCATGATCCAATCCGTCGCCTCTCAGCTGATCGGCCAGTTCGCCAAGTCGCTTGAGGACGAGATAGCAAGCGATACACCCGCCTATGTCCCCTCGGAGCCCGATGTAACGTCGTCAGAGCCGAAGCCTAAAGCGGAAGACAAGCCGGCAGCCGAACCACAGGCAATCTCGGGGTTCTCGCTATTCTTTGCGGCTCTCGGAAACTGGTTTCGAGGATTGTTCGGAAGATAGTCAGTCTCGTCATTCCGGCGAAGATTACCGATCCCGCGCTTCCTGAATCGCTTTCCAGACCGCCTGCGGCGTCGCCGGCATTTCAAGATGGCGAACACCAAGGGGCCGCAATGCATCCACGATCGCGTTGATAACCGCTGCAGGCGCGCCGGTCGGCCCGGCCTCTCCCACCGATTTCACACCCGTCGGCGTGTTTGCGCAGGGAATTTCGAGGATTTCCGTCGAGAATGCGGGCAAATCATCGGCCCGCGGCATCGCACAATCCATGAAGGAGCCGGTCAGCAATTGCCCGGAATCCGGATCTTTGACGGTCCATTCGAGCAACGCTTGCCCTACGCCCTGCGAAACCCCGCCAACCAATTGCCCCTCCACGACCATCGGATTGAGGGCCCGCCCGACATCCTGTGCCATGACATAGTTCTCGAGCGTCACCACGCCGGTCTCAGGATCCACCTCGACCTCAGCAATATGACAGCCGTTGGGATAGGTCGCGGCCGTCGGATTATAGCGATTCTCGACCTCCAGCCCGCGTTCCGGCGCTGCACCCGTCTCTATGGCCCGCGCGGCCACATCGAACAAGGAAACGCGTCGGTCGGTTCCGGCGATACTATATGATGCTGTATCGTAACTAATGTCAGTTTGCGCGGCTTCCAGCATCTCCGCCGCAATTTCTTTGCCTGTTTCCACGAGCTCTTCGGCCGCCAGGACAAGCGCACTGCCGCAGACGGTCATCGAACGTGACGCGCCCGTGCCCATCCCCCACGGCGTCTCGTTGCTGTCGCCCTGAATAATATCGATGCAGTTTATATCGATATCGAGACAATCCGCGAGCATCTGGGCGTACACCGTCTCATGGGATTGCCCGTTGGACATGGTGCCAATGCGCACCCGGACGCGTCCGTCCGGAAGGCAGGAGACCACCGCGCGGTCCGCAATCCCGGCACCGCAAGCCTCCAACAAATTGCCGTAGCCGATGCCGCGCAAGCGCCCTTTCGCCTCGCTGGCCACCTTTCGGGCGGGATACCCCGGAAGTTCTGCCATGCTCTCAGCGCGGTCCATGACTTGTTCGAAATCGCCGCTGTCTAGCGTCGTCCCGATGGCGGTCTTATAAGGAATTGCCGATGCCGGCACGAGGTTCCGACGGCGAATTTCAGCGGATGACAGACCGATCGCGTCCGCTGCCATATCCATCAGCCGTTCGATCACGAAGACAGCTTCCGGCGCGCCGGCGCCCCGATAGGGACAGGTCGGCATGTTGTGGGTGTGGATCGCGTGGACGTCATAGTCAACGACAGGAAAATGGTAGACACTTGCGCCCATCGTCCGCCACATGTTGGGCGCCGTGGAGCCGCGCGGGCCCAGGTAAGCGCCGAGATCGGCGAAGGCACGGACCCGGAACGCCACCGCATTGCCGTCTCGATCGAAGGCCATCGCAGCGTCCGCTGCCTGTCCCCGCCCTTGATAGTCTGCGAGAAAGACCTCACCCCGGCTGGCAAGCCAACGGACAGGACGGCCCAGCTTCTTTGCCGCCCAAAGAACCAGCGCCTGTTCGGGATAAAGCGGGTTCTTGGCGCCGAAACCACCACCAACATCCTTGACGATTGCCCGCACCCGATTCTCGGGCAAGCCGAAGACATCACGGGCGAGGGCGCGCCCTACGGTCTGTGGTTTTCCCGCCGCTGCATGCAGGGTGAAGCGCTGCTCGCCTTCGTTCCACTCACCGATATAACCCCTTGTTTCCATGGGATTCTGCACAAGGCGACCATTCACAGACGAGAGTCGGACAACGTGCGCCGCCGCGGCAAATGCGGCGTCGGTCTTGGTTGCGTCACCCACACGAAAGCCGAAACATTCGTTCCCCGAAGACTGGGCCCATAGTTGGTGAGCCTCCGGTGCAGCGGCCGCGCGAACATCCATCAAAGCGTCGAGCGGCTCGTAGTCGACGGTGACCGCCTCGGCCGCATCGAGCGCCTGATACGGCGTCTCCGCGACCACGATGGCCAACGCTTGCCCGAGATACAGCGCCATGTCCTTGGCCAAGACCGGTTGCGGCTGTCCAATCGACGGGTCGCCCGCCGGTGGCTCCGTCGGCACGTTTGGCGGCCGTCTTTCCCACGGCAGCCCACCGAGCCCGTCCGCAGCCGTATCCACGCCAGTCCACACACCTAGTACGCCCGGCATCGCCATCGCGGCCGCCGTCTCAATGCCGAGAATTCGCGCATGTGGATAGAGCGAACGCACAACCGCCATATGCACCATGCCGTCCAGGGCGAGATCGGCAATATACTGCCCCTGGCCCCGCAGCAGGCGGTCGTCCTCGAATCGTTTTACGGGTTTACCGACTAAGCCGTCAGGCTTTGGCGTCCAAAGGGAAGCGTTCATGTAACTTCCCCAAATCCGTTACCCGGCGGCCTCGGCGGCACCACCATGCATTTCGGACCACCCCTTCGGATCATTGAAGTATTTTTCGACCTCAGAAAGCGTTTCGGTATCGAAAAGATTGTTTTCTTTCGCCACACGCAGCACATCCCACCAGGTTGCGAGGTGATGCATCGTGACCTGTGCGTCCTTCAGGATTTCAGGTCCATCCGGGAAGATATCGTAGTAGAAGATGACAAAAATATGGTCGACGCTGGCGCCTGCTTCCCGCAAAGCGTTGCAGAAATTCACTTTGCTGCGCCCATCCGTCGTCATGTCCTCGACAAGAAGAATGCGCTGTCCCTCCTCAATAACCCCTTCAATCTGGGCATTACGCCCGAATCCCTTCGGCTTTTTCCGGACGTATTGCATGGGCAGCATCAAACGTTCCGCCATCCAGGCCGCGAAGGGGATACCCGCCGTCTCCCCACCCGCGACGGCGTCAAACTGCTCAAACCCGGCGTTCTTCAAGATTTTCGAGACGCCGAACTCCATCAGCGTTTCCCGCACGCGGGGGAATGAGATCAGGCGGCGGCAATCGAGATAGACCGGGCTCGCCCAGCCAGAGGTCAGGATGAAAGGGTCCTTTGCGTTGAAATTTACTGCCCCCACCTCAACCAACATCTTTGCGGTGACGTCTGCCATCGTCCGTTCGTCGGGAAACGCGCCTCGCATCGCCATGATCGGGTCCTCTCGTGCTCTCTTTCGCCGTTCCTTGCCTATAAGCCGATTCGGGGGGCGCCGCCAAGGGCACTCAGACTTTGGCCAGTTTGAAAGTAGACGCAGCGAATAAATCCTCGGCCGAGAGCTTTCGCGCTGTGAGACCCTGCTCGTAGGAATAGCGCGTCATCGCCTCAATCTCGGCGCTATTAGCCGCAACACCGTAGGGCCAATAATCCTCGCCCATGAGCGCCTTTGCCGCCTCGTACTCATCGACCGGCCAGGGCAGGGTCGTGAACAGGTGACCGACCTTTGCGAGATTACGATAGCAGACCTCTTTCGCCTCAATGAACGCATTCAGGGCATTCACCGGCAGCCACGGGTGCGCCTCGACGAGGCTGCGACGGATACCGACGAGATGCATGATCGGGAAAACCCCTGTCTTGCGGTAGTATGCCTCCTCCGCCGCACGGTAATCCGGGAACAACCGCGCGACCTTGTCGTTGCGCCCGAAGCACGACGGGGCGCGCGCGCTCATGAGCGCGTCGATTTCGCCTTTGTCGAGCATGTCGGAGAGGGTCCGGTCGGTCGGGATGGTCTCCAGTTCAACACCGTCCGGCAGGTTGAGGCTCACGTTCGGAATCTTGCCGCCCTGCTCGAGGCCACCATCCCGCCAGCGCATGTCGGCGGGAGTGACGTCGTATTCGTCCTGCAACATGCCGCGCACCCAGAGCGCCGCCGTCATCTGGTATTCCGGCACACCAACGACCTTGCCCTTCAACCCCTCCGGCCCGTCGATACCTTTGTCGGTTCGGATGTAGATAGATGAATGCCGGAACATACGCGAGAGAAACGCCGGAATGCCGACATAGGGGGCTTCGTCCTTCGCCACGAGGTTCATATAGCTCGACATGGACAGCTCAGTGATGTCGAACTCCTGGAACTTGAAGGCCCGATGGAAAGCCTCTTCCGGGGACATCGGCGTGCCAACGATCTCGCAGCCCTCGACCCGAACCTTCTCCTCGAAGATCGCCCGTGTGCGATCGTAATCGACGCAGGACAGGCTAAGCGTAAGGCGGGCCATGGCACGGTCTCCGGAGTGGCAGTTGCGACGGGGAGGGATTTAGGGTGCGGGGTTGTAGAGGTCGAGACGGCAGAGCACACTCACACCAATTGAGAGGAGAGGCGCCTCTCCGGCAAACCGAGTTCCTGCCCATGACAGACAACACCAACCCTTACGTTTCACGCGGCGCCGCGGCCCGCATCATCGACGTCAAGTCTATTGAAGGGAAGCCGACCTTTGGCGGCGGGCTGAGGGCGAAGCCCTTGATCATGGGCGAACACATGACGTTCCTGGAGATCACCTACACAAAGGGCACCGGCGCACCGGTGCACGTCCACGCGCATAAATCCCTGGTGTATGTGGTCCGCGGTCGGATCAAGACGACCATCGGCGAGGAAGAATTTGTCCTGGAGCCGGGCGATGCGTGTCTGCATCCGGCGGGCATGCCGCACACCGTCGAGGCGCTGAAAGACTCGACCATGGTCGAGATCAAATCGCCCGCGCCCGACATCGCAAAAATTTTCGAATGGTAGCTTCTCCTGACTACGACGCGGACGCCGCGCGCGTCTTCGAATGCCTTCAAGACGGCGGGATCGCGATCGTCCATATGGATGTCGCTTATGCGATCATGAGCGGGACGGAAGATGCGCTGCGGCGAGTCTATGCCGCGAAGGCGCGGAGCTACGACCGGCCGAGCGGGGTTGTCGCCAATCACCGCACCCATCGGGAAATACAAATCGTGAGTGAGGAGGCGTCGCGGATTATCGACGCCGTCACAGTGCGCCACGATCTGCCGATGTCGGTCATCGCGCCCTATCGCAAAGCGCATCCGTTGATGAGCGCGATCCCCCCCTTTCTGACGGGCATGTCGACCAAGGACGATACGGTCAATTTCCTGCTGAACGCGAGTCCGCTGCGCGGCCGGATCGCGGAATTGAGCCTGGAGGCGAATTTTCCCTTGATGGCGTCCTCCGCCAACCGCTCGCAGCAAGGAACGAAATACCGTGCCCAGGACATCGAGGCGGAAGTTCGCGACGTGGCGGACGTGATCATCGACTACGGGCCGTCAAAATACCTGCAGGAAGGCTATGCCTATTCCAGCACGCAGATCGATTTCCGCACCTATACCGTCGTCCGCAAAGGCGTCTGCTACGACCGGATCGCTGCGATCTTCATGGACGAATTCGGTATCGAACTGCGGGCCGACTAGGCGGCAGGTTATTCAGCTTGTCGCGGTATGCTCACTGAGAAAATGGGCCGCGAAGCCCGCTCCTGCTTCGGTATAGACATTAAACACTGTAGAGGCACTGGCCGCCCGCAGTTTTTCCGCTTCATCCTCGAACTTCGCCAAGCGCGATCGCAATCCATTCGAAATCCATCGACCTAGGCCCGCCGGAGCCGGTCAATATGGAATCGATTGCCGCTAGGAACTTTCATGAAAGGCCTCTCATATTCGAGGTATTCATTAAAGAGCCGGAATACCAGAAGCAATCGACCACGATCGCCGTTTAGGACAGTGTTTTGCACCGCAATGGCTTCAGATGGTCGTATGTGGGTGACTGTAATCGGATTTTGGCGTAGATAGCCTTCCATGATACCCTACGCACTTGCACGTCCGTTCCTTCACCTGTTTGACCCGGAGACCGCCCACGGGATGGCGATATCCGCCTTAAAAGCGGGACTGGTTGGCGTTGGCGGAGCGCCATCGGACCCGATCCTCGCTCAATCGCTGTGGGGTCTCGACTTTCCAAACCCAATCGGACTCGCCGCCGGATTTGACAAAGATGCGGAGGTGCCCGACGCCATGCTGCGAACCGGGTTCGGCTTCGTTGAAACAGGAACCGTAACTCCGCGCCCGCAGCAGGGTAATCCGCGACCACGGCTGTTTCGCTTATCATCAGACGAAGCGGCGATCAACCGGTTCGGATTTAACAGCGGCGGTCTCGAAGCCTATGCGAACCGTCTTGCCGCGCGAACAAGACAGGGTGGCATCGTTGGCGCCAATGTCGGCAAGAACAAGGAAACCGAGAAAGCGGAAGAGGATTACGTCACCGGTATCGAACGCGTGACGCCACTCGCCGATTATCTCGTGGTCAACATCTCCTCGCCGAACACGGAAGGACTGCGCGACCTGCAGGCGCGCCAAAGCCTCGAGACGCTGCTAACGGCCTCGCTCGACGCCCGCGCACGAAGCCTACCCGACGCTACGCAACGGCCGCCGCTGCTTGTGAAAGTCGCGCCCGACCTGAACGAGGGCGAGATGGGCGATATCGCGGAAGTATCGCTGACAACGGGCATCGACGGCATCATTATCGGCAATACGACCCTCGACCGACCGGAGACGCTGCGAAGCCCGGAGAAGGGAGAGGGAGGCGGACTTTCGGGCAAACCGTTGCTTACAAAGTCAACCGAATGTCTCGCCGGCTTCTGGCGCTTGACCGAAGGCAAGGTCCCGCTTGTCGGCTGCGGCGGCGTTTCTTCCGGCGCCGACGCCTATGCGAAGATCAGAGCCGGTGCCTCCCTTGTGCAGCTTTACACGGCGCTCGTTTTCCACGGACCCGGACTGGCCCCGCGAATTGCCCAAGAATTGGCGGCTTTTCTGAAGCGGGATGGGTTCGACAATGTCGCCGACGCGGTGGCGGCGGATCACCGTTAGCTCCCATGGGCTTGCTTGCGGCCCTGGCGCTGTTGTTTTGGAGTACCGCCGCGATTGCCGACCCAGATGCTTTTTCGCGCCCACTTCCGTTTCTCAGCGACAATGACCGGGCGACGGTACATCTTGGCAACTCGCTCTTCCGCA
>MDSW01031777.1_pt1 | contig 11744 bp, 9 predicted proteins | sample 811171 | NCBI WGS metagenome assembly MDSW01 (sample SAMN05326641, study PRJNA326480) | marine metagenome | isolation source: seawater | place: Atlantic Ocean: North West | collected 2012
GGTTTGCCAGCCTCCCGCGCGACATGCACGGCACGCCAAACCGTATCACTCGCCCCATAGGACCCGCCCGGACTGTCAATCCGCAAAATGATACCAACGATCGCAGGGTCTTTGGCGGCACCTCGAATAGCTTCGGCTATATTATCGGCATGGAACTTTCGAGTGCGGTCAAAAAGCGAACGCTTCCCGCGACCGGGAACGATCGCACCAGTGCCTTCAATCCACGCAACTGCTTTTGCATCAATAGGCGGCGAAGGTTTGTATTCATTGTAAAGGTCAATGGATACTGCTTTCATTGAGCCGCCAACAACCGCCGCTACATGTTTTTCGAATTCATCCCGATAGTGAAGGCTGTCAATTAATCCCTGAGCCAGCGCCTCTTTTGCGAGAAGCGGCCCTCTATCGGTCAGCTTACGGACCTGTGAGCCGGTCAGTTTTCGAGCTGCGGCAACAGCGGCAGTGATATCTCCCATCCATGAGCCGATTAGCTTTTTTAACGATCGTCGCGCTTCATCACTGAAGCCCCGACGAACGAACATTTCCCCTGCCGTCTTGTACTCATGGCGTTGTTGAACACGACGGGCAATATCCAACTTATCCAAAGCCTCACTAAAGAACGGCGCTTCAACCGCGAGGCCGATCAGCCCCACAGCCCCAGATGGCTGCATACTAATTTTCTCGGCCGCGCTAGCGAGATAATAGGCAAGTGTACCATTGCCAAGGCCACCCAAATTTTCTGCGAATGAAAAGGTAGTTTTTCCTTCCTTGCGAAATTCTAAAACAGCACGCCGAAGCGCCTGCACGTGTGCCACCGACATACGTGCCCGGCCAATATCTAAAATTAAACCTTCGACCCGATCGTCTTGAGCACCCCGTGAAATTGCGTCGACAACGTGTCGCAATGACGGGCCTTCTTTGGAAGTCAGCCCAAACGGCAAACCACCCGCATGGCCTTCATTCACACCGCGCGCCAGATCAACCAATAACACAATCTTATCCGGCAGGGGTTCACGCTCTCCCATCTGCAACACGATAACGAGCAGTGCCACCAACGTAACCGCGGTAACGGTGCCCAGCCCAGCTAGGAGATAGAAAAATATACGGCCGACCAAGCGCATAATGTATTATGTTACCGTGCGACCAGTGGTGAGAAACCAAGATGGCTGCCAGCATCAACTAGGATCGTCTCGCCTGTCATGTAGCGATGTCCCAAAGCCATCTGCACGACGCTATCAGCGATATCTTCGGCGGTACAAGCATGTCGTTGCGGCGTCCCCGCTTCGACCCCTTTTACGTATTCTTCATAGCCGTCGCCTTGACCATCGCGCTGCCATTTAGTTCCGACAAAGCCGGGGCAAATCGTATTAATACGAACTTCTGGTGCCAGCACGCGAGCCAGCGACAGTGTCATTGTGTTCACTGCACCCTTCGACGCCGCATAAGCAATAGAGCTACCGATCCCGGCAACCCCAGCTATAGATCCAACGTTTACGACAGAGCCGTTTCCTGATGCCCGAAGCGGTTTCTCGGCGGCACGCACCATCTGGAATGTGCCGAACACATTCACAGAAAATGTGCGCTCCCAAACCTCAGGCGTCAATTTCTCCAGTTCCATATGGTTCACATAAGTCGTCGTTCCCGCGTTATTGATTAGCACGTCAAGTCGACCCCATTGTGCGATCGTATCATCTACGATGCGCCGACAGTCGGCATCCGATGCAATATCGCCTTGGATTAACAGCCCTTCAGCGCCTTTAGCCTCACACTGTGCCATCGTGTTTTTGGCCTCATCAGCGCTGCTTGCGTAATTGACTGTGATGTTAAAGCCCTGCTCCGCGAGCAAAACTGCCGTCGACTCGCCGATACCCCGGGCTGAACCGGTTACAATTGCGACCTTTTTTTCCGATGCCATTCGTTGCTTCCTTATTAATTAAATTGCAATGAGTTCGTCAGCTTTACTAAGTGCACGAGCCGCGCCACTCGTATCTCCAAGCTCGGTAAGCACTTGTCCGAGCCAACGCCAATTTAGGGAACTGCCGGGGCGGCGCTCGACCCGCTCGCCGATCAAAGCCCGCGCAAAGTTGTGCTGGCCATCAGAAACGGCCGCATGAACCAACATCTGGGCAAATACATCACGCTGCGCATGACTCCCACCGATACGGTATATTTGATAGCGAATTGGACTAATGAGATTGACAACGGCTTCATGATCCCCTTTGCGACCAGCAACGATAGCGCGGCATAGAGGCAGGCCAACATCCTTAAAGACTGGGCCCTCAGTGGTATCAATATTTTTTGCGGCTGTTTCCATTGATTTCAGCATGTTCATAACATCCTCATCGCGCCCCGCAGCTGCCAACGCCATGATGTAGTGTGCGTCATGGAATACGAAAAGGTGGTCATCTACATGCTTCGCACAGATATCGGCGAGTTCATCCCAGCGCCCACCGATCTCAACGTTGCGCATTTCCAGGCGGGCAAGCATGGAAACCGCATTGGCGATATCGATATGATCATCCGTCGGTTCTTTCCGAAACTCCGTATCATATAGGTCGAGCACCTTCGAAAAGTCCTCTCGCTCAAGATAATAAAGCGCGAGGTGCCACCAGGTATGATACTTAAAGTTGTTTACCCCAGACCAATTACCGCAAAGGCCCTCGAGCCATTCGATCCCTTCCTCGTGTCGACCAGTCATCTCCAGCACGTGGGCAACCGAGTGGGTCGACCACGTGTCCTGCGGATTGATCTCAACAGCCTCCCGACCTGCCACCTCAGCTGGCCCATATAGACCCGCTTCCTCAAAGCCGAACGACTGCATCCCTTTTATGAAACCATAAGCTGGGACCGATGCATCCCAGGCGTACATCACGCGATTAACTGAATCTCGCATACTCTGCATGTCACCAAGATAAAAGTGCAGAAAATGCGCAAGCCGAAGAGCAAGAACGTCATTCGGATTCTCAAGCAGGATATTTTCCCACAGGACCAGGGTTTGACGCAGATCACCAGCCCGCCAAGACTTCAATGCTGAAAGGTGCAATTGCTCTCGCCGATTAGCACCATGCAAGGCAATTGCAGCTTCCGCCCCGGCGATGGACTCATCAGTCCGCTTTAGTAGGCCGCTGTGACAAAAGAGCTGCATGAAATTGCCCCGGGCAATACTCGCCATTGGCATTTCTGCATCCGCCTTAAAGGTCGCTTTCAGATGATCTCCGGTGTCGAGACGTAACCCAAGATAGGCCATCACAGTTGTGTCGAGCGCTTCTACGGCTTCATCACTCGCTGCCGTAACTTCTTGGCCCCACTGATCTTGACGCATGCCATTCCCTCCCGGTCACTTATTACTCGTGATGGACGCTAAACCGCGGCAAGTGCCGGGGCAAGACCGACAAGGCGACATTCGCTCCTCAAAAAACCTAATCTCCAAGAACAGTTAGAATAAGGCGTCCACGGCCTCTCAAAGAAAGAGATTTGTTTGGCACCAAGACTTTTCCGCTCCTCACAAAACCCACTATAATAATACATAATGAGGAGAGGACCTACCATGCTCACCGTTGAAGAGAATGAATTTTTAACGCAAACCGGCGCAGACACTGCTATGGGGCAATATTTCCGACGCTTCTGGCAACCAGTGGCCTTATCAGAGGAGCTACCGGAACGAGATGGCCCGCCCAAAAAGGTAACGGTGATGGGCGAGAAACTAGTGCTGTTCCGGGACACCGAGGGCCGGGTCGGATTAATCGACCGGCGCTGCCCACACCGGGGGGCTGACCTCTTTTTTGGGCGGAACGAAGAGTGTGGAATTCGCTGTGTATATCATGGCTGGAAATTCGACGTAGAGGGCAAGGCAGTCGATCTCGCTAATGTGCCACCCGGTGTGCGTATGCAAAAGGAAATGCGTGTGCTCTCCTATCCGACACAAGAAGCAGGCGAGATAATTTGGGCTTATATGGGCCCACCAGCTGAGGAGCTAACACAAATTGAGATCCCAAAGCTGCCAGATTTCGAATTTATCCACATGGAACCAGCTAAGCGTTTCGTCACCAAACAACTAATGGAATGCAACTGGGCTCAGGCAATGGAAGGTGATCTTGATGGTGCACACTTTTCCTTTCTGCATGTGCCAGCGCCCAGCATTAAATCTAGCCACCACCCCTTTGCACCCGTTGACGAAAAGCGCCTAAACTGGATCCGCAACGACCCAATTCCGAGCTTTGAAATACTTGAGCACGAAGTCGGCTTCGTTGTCGGATGGGAACGTGATGCCGATGGCGAGAGCTATTGGCGAATGACCCAATTCTCACTGCCCGCCGCAGGGACCGGCCCCTCTACCATGCCAGGTGAGACCTATTACGGCTTCTCGTTGGTGCCAATAGACGATATCTCCTGCTGGATGTACTGCTACGCCTGGAACCCAGATCGTAATCTTGGCAACGAAGAGCGCGAGAAGCTTGCCACCGTTGGACATGGTATAATCGCCGAAGTCGACGAGAACTATATTCCCGTGCGGAACCGATCGAACGATTACATGATCGACCGCGAGGTACAGAAGAACACAACCTTCACAGGCGTTAAGGGCCTCGCCGAGCAAGATATCATGATCCAACAAAGCCAAGGCCGGATCGTTGACCGCACGCGGGAAACCTTAACGCAGACCGATGGCTGCGTGGTCAAGTTCCGCCGAATGTTAATCGGAGAGGCCAAACGCCTTGAAAACGGCGATGAACCGGTTGCACCCTGGCTCCACCAGCAATTTCGCCGTCGTCCTGGTGGACATTTTGCAGCCAAAGGCATACCGCTGGAAGACGTCCTGATGGAACGCTTCGGCGATAATAGGGGTGCTGTTGTGTAAGGGGTTTCTCGCCTTTTTATAAATGAATGTATTAAAAAAACGATTACGGGAAGTACCGTGCGGGCACCAATTGCGCTTGACCTTCAAATGGCAACACCAGGATATAATAGCTGTACTTGTGCACGAAGACGGTTTTTAGCTCTGAGTTACGATTACCCGGCTTTATGGACGATAGGCGGGGTTCGTCAATTCTTATTCGGCTGTTTGATTTGGTTGCACGGCTAAGTCTAATAGAGCTTAGTTTGGAGTATATAAAAGCTGCTAATATATATCCTAACTAAACAAATTTCGACCCAAGATGATTGCTGTGGTCTAGATGGTAAAAGCAGATAAGACAGCTGGAAGTTTGTCTGCCAAAAGCGTCCATTTGGCATTATTACTAATACGCCATACCTCACCATCATCAGTCCCAATGACAACCCCACCAAGATGTTCTTTGTCGACCGAAAGGCCATGAATGTTCCCCGTGCTCGGCGTATGAGCTTCATCACAGAGAGAGCGCCAGGAATTACCTTGGTCTTCGGACCGCATTAACATAGCACCAGCACCACCCTCATCTTTGTACGAAGAAAATGCTGTTGGCGCGCAGGCTACTGTTAGACCATGTGGTGGACGGTGATCTATACACATTGGTCGGGAGTATCGTGGTGTAATACCCTTCCATGCGTATTGCCAACTTGCGCCACCGTCATCGGAACGAAATACACCGGCATTACCTTCAATCATTTCAGCAATACGGTCTGGGCGCCCATACCCCGTTGAGGCGAATAGCGTATCGGGTCGGCCCGGTTGAGCATACATCATATGCAAATCGGGATTATTACCGGGTAAATTCAAAGACCACGTCTTACCCCCGTCGTCACTTTGCATAATCCCACCAACTTCCACGCCAACCCATATGCGATTTGGGTTACATTGATCGACCACCAGAGCACGAGAACGGCCTGGAATGGGGGGGGTTACTGGTATGGACCATTTAGAAGCCTCAGGATGTTCTCCGAACGAAGTGACTTCAATCCAGTTAGCGCCATTGTCTTCACTAAAAAATAGTGCAGCCGGTGAAGTCGACGCATAAATCAATCCATTACCTGAACTTCGGATTTGCCAAACTTCGAATTCTTCGAGACCCGATTGGCTCCAATTTTCACCATTATCATCTGAAATACAGATCCCAGCACCTGTGCCAGCAAACAATCGATCATCAAAATTAACCAAATCTCTAACGTCAGGGCTGTCCGACAACAGATGACTATCGCTGTCATTAATAGAAAAAATGCCCTTGCTTGTACCTGCTATAATTTTCATGTCTTAATAAAACTACAAATTGTTAATATATTTCTGAGTCTTAATGTATGACTAAAACCTGACTAGGCCATAAAGCCGATCAGCAGTATATTCTTTTTATATCCTTAGTTTGGACGACTTAGTAATCAGGATGAATAAAATGCCTGCCAAGAAAGCCTATCCATCGCCAGAAATCGGAGCTATCACACAATTCGAGCATGTTAACTACCGGATCCCGGATCTTGGACCCGCCATGCTGTTTTTTTGCGAGGGGTTGGGTTTCACCCGCGATCCAACACGGATGGTTGGAACACGGAATATGTGGATTAACGCAGGTCGTCAGCAATTTCATACGCCACGCGGCGAAGCAATCCCGTTTCCGGGTGAAGTTGGTGTGAGCGTAGCGGACATCAAAATGGTCTACCGGAATATGAAACGGATCTCCCACGAGTTAAAGGGAACTGACTTCTCTTTGAAGGAGGTAGGCAAGACCCTGACAGTGACTTCACCCTGGGGGCATGTGCTGCGCGTCCATCAAGCGGGTGAACTATCTGGCCGAATGCCGCAGGCGATCTCCTATGTGAATTTCTGGACACCTGTTGGCGCAGCAAAAACTATTGCAGAATTTTATAACAAAATTGTCTACGCACCGACCAAGGTCACAAAGCGCGGCAAATACTCAATGGCGACAGTCACGGTCGGCGCCAACCAACATTTTCACTTCATCGAGAAGCCAAACTATGAACCTGTTGACCACCCCAACCACGTCGCCATTTATGTCACTCGCTATCAGGAAATTTATCAACAATTTAAAGCCAAAAAGATGCTGATGCGCCCTGATGTGGAGGAACAGTTTCGCTTCGAAAAGATGTTCAATCCACGGTCAGGTAAAGTCGTCTTTTCTTTTGAACACGAGGTACGCAGTCTGTATCACCCTGACTATCTCAAGCCGCTCGCCAACAGGGTCCCTGTGCCCTATCTCGTTGATTAACCGAACGCACTGAAAAGGATTTTACTATGTCTTCAGCCGCCCTAAGCAAATACGGCCCCGTCCCTGGCGATTACTCTCCTGAAGAGTGGGAGGCGCGATGCGACCTCGCAGCTTGCTACCGCCTCGTCGAGCACTACGGTTGGAGCGACCTTTTTGGCACGCACATCTCACTCCGCATTCCGGGCACAAACCACTTCCTATTGAACCCCTATGGGATGCTTTTCGGTGAGATCACGGCTAGCTCGCTCGTCAAAGTCGACCAAGATGGCAATACGATTGGTAAGGCCGATTATCCAATCAATCCCGCCGGCTTCACTATTCATTCTGCCGTCCACATGTCCTCGCACGAAATGAATGCCGTGCTGCACACTCATACCCGGGCCGGCAATGCAGTCGCCTGTATGAAGGACGGATTGCTGCCCTATCACCAGAAGGCGTTAACCATCCTTGGCTTTGTTAGCTACCACGATTACGAGTCCGTTGCGCTGGATCACGACGAACGTGAACGCATTGTCAAAAGCCTAGGCAACGGTAACATCCTAGTATTACGTAACCACGGCCTCCTAACTGTCGGCGAAACTATCGGGGAAGCCTTTTTCTGGATGTACCGCATGGAAATGGCCTGCCAATATCAGGTGGATATTTTAGGCATGGGCCAGGAACTTCAGCTGCCAACGAAAAAGGTTCAGGACTACACAATCGATATAGGGAAGAAAATCTTCGGCAAGGGCGGTAGTGCCTCGAAGAATATGCAGTGGCCGGCAATGCTGCGTAAACTCGAACGCGAGACTATCAACGACTGGCGTCAATAATCGAAACACGGTGCCCTTTCGAGGGCGCCACTGTTTTGGAGACAAAACCCATGGATGTTTATCTCGTCGGCATTGGCATGACTAAGTTTGGCTCCCTTCCAGACAAATCGGTGAAGGATATCGCCGGCGATGCAGTAAACGCGGCACTTGTGGATGCAGGGATTGGCATTGACGCAATTGAGACCGCCTATTTCGCCAATGCAACTCAAGGAGCTCTAGAAGGCCAACATATGATCCCAGGCCAAGTCGCACTTCGGTCGATTGGATTACAGGGTGTGCCAGTGGTCAATGTGGAGAACGCCTGTGCGAGCGCCTCCACTGCCTTCTCCCTCGCTTGCAAGGACATCCGTGCAGGTGACAGCTCAATTGCTTTGGCGGTCGGAGCCGAAAAGATGATCACGCCGGATAAAGCCAAAAACATTGCTGTCTTCGACGGAGCAATTGATGTTCACGGACGAGAAGCCACGCTCAGCGGATTGATGGCGCTTTCAAATGGATTTGAACAACCACCAGAAGCGTTTGAAGAAACGGGTATACGCAGTGTTTTCATGGATGTGTACGCCGCCATTGCCAAACATCATATGAAGCTGCACGGTACAACCCAGCGCCAGATGGCTGCAGTCTCCGCAAAAAATCACAATCACTCTGTTCATAACGAGCTGTCGCAATTTCGTAAAAGCTTCACAATAGACGAAGTCTTAGAGGCCCGAAAAATTTCTTGGCCACTAACGCTTCCAATGTGTTCTCCAATTAGCGACGGTGGAGCCGCGGCCATTCTCTGCTCGGAAGAGGCTCTTGACCGGTTTGACAAATCACAAGCAGTAAAAGTTGCAGCTTCTGTGATCGCCACTGGCAGCGAACGTGATCCGGACAATGGCAATTTACATGTGACCCGTGTAGCGGCCAATCTTGCTTATGAGAGGTCTGGTGTGGGTCCGGAAGACATGTCTGTCAGCGAGGTGCATGATGCGTCTGCCATTGCCGAAATTATGCAAACAGAAAATTTAGGCTTCTGTGAAATCGGTGAAGGCGGCGCACTCGCTGAAAGCGGGGCTACCACTATTGGCGGTCGTATTCCCGTGAATCCGTCGGGTGGCCTTGAATCAAAAGGCCACCCCATAGGCGCTACCGGGCTGGGACAGATCTATGAACTGGCAAGACAATTACGAGGCGAAGCTGGTGCTCGGCAGGTCGAAGATGCCCGCTTCGGGATAGCAGAAAACGGCGGTGGCATGCATGGCATTGAGGAAGCCGTTGCCTGCGTTACTATTTTAGAACGTATCCAGTGACAACCATGAGTAACCATGCCGATCAGCGCGAACGCGCCATTGCAAATGCACATGCATATTTTGACGATGGGTCGTTTGTCGAAGACTTAGCCCGCCTGGTTGAAATACCAACCGTTAGCCAAGATCCAAACGCCATACCAATCTTGCACGGATATCTCCAAGAGATGATTGCCCCTTATCTTTCTGACGATGGGTTTACCTGCGAGTGCTTCGATAACCCTGAGCCGGACGGCACACCACTGATGATCGCCGAACGTTATGAGGCCGATAATCTCCCAACGGTCTTAATTTATGGGCACGGCGACGTAGTTCCAGGCCAGGAAGACATGTGGCGGGACGGTCTTGGCCCATGGAAGCCGGTCATTGAAGACGACCGCATCTATGGGCGAGGTACCGCCGACAATAAAGGTCAACACTGGATTAACTTTACCGCCCTTAGAACTGTATTACGGGCACGGGGCAGTCTTGGCTTTAACTGCAAAATATTGATGGAAATGGGCGAGGAGCGTGGGTCCTATGGGCTCCGTGCTTTCTGCGAGATGCACAAAGAACGGCTCGCCGCCGACGTGCTCATTGCCTCGGATGGTCCACGCCTTAATTCCGCAACACCGACGGTGATGCTCGGCTCGCGGGGCAGTCAGAACATAGCCCTCTCTGTGAAGCTACGTGACGGTGCATTCCACTCCGGTAATTGGGGTGGAATTATAAAGGATCCGGGCATAATTCTGACGCAAGCCATTGCTAGTATTACCGACAAGAAAGGGCAGATCCGTATTCCAGAGTGGCGTCCAACATCGTTAACGGACAGCGTTCGAGCCGCTTTGAACAATTGCCCGGTCGTCAGCGAAGGCGAGCCAAAGATCGATACTGATTGGGGCGAAGAAACGCTCACAATCTCAGAGCGGCTCTTCGGTTGGAACAGCTTTGCAGTCTTGGCATTTGAGCACGGTGACATTAACAAACCGGTGAACGCGATTTATCCATCGTCCCACGCAATTGTTCAACTGCGTACAGTTGTCGGGACCGATCACGAAGACATCATTCCAGCACTACGGCGCCATTTTGACCGAGAGGGCTTTCCTGAGGTCGAAATTGAGCCAGCACGTAAAAGTTCTATGGTTGCAACCCGCTCGGATGCAGACGACCCTTGGGTGCGCCGAGCGGCCCGATCAGTTGCATCAGCAACAGGAAAAGACCCGGTTATACTGCCAAATATAGGCGGCTCAATTCCGAATGACCTATTCGCCAACTTGATTGGAATGCCAACAATATGGCTACCACATTCCTATGCAGCCTGCGCCCAACACGGACCAAATGAGCATATACTCGGCTCTGTCGCGCGCGAGGCACTCGGCATGATGACAGGGGTTTTTTGGGATACCGGGACGGAAATCTAATTCCAGCTCTTGAGAACTGGTAGCACTTCCTTCGCGAAGAGTTTGAGCCCCCGCTCCGCCACGTTAAACGGAGTTCCGCCAAATCTGAAGGCAACGTTAAGCTCGAATTCACCAAGCACCGCTCGGCGCTCTTCAAATCCACGAAGAATTTTTTCAGGCGTGCCCCAACTGGCCGCTTTCATAAAGCCCTCTATGGCGCCATCGATACCAGCTACGCGGGCAATTTCCGCTTTCTGCTGATAAGAGTCATACCCTTTGACCGACGCGAAATGCTCACCCAGGAATTCATAGTGATAAAAATTACTTTCTACGAACTTACCTTGGTACTCGCGGGCCTCTTCCTCACACTCGTCCAAATCGGTGCCACAGACAACAAATTCTGTCAGCATCGGATGCGGCGGTTCGGTGCCGTGTATGTCTCGATGAAGCTGACGGCCTTTCTCTATGACAGGTAATCGCATTTCCCAAGGCCGGTCAGCAAACATCACGATATGAGCACCGAGCTTTGCTGCTGAGACAACGGAATCTTCACTCGAGGCAACGGCATAGATACGACCGTCAAAGGAATGCTGCGGGTTTGGGCGCAGTTCTGTACGAGGTTGCTTATAAAAAGGCCCATCACCTTCGATAAAGCCAGTCTCCAGCGCCTTCACAATCATTGGCGCCGCCTCGTCAAAACGACCGCGCGATTCGTCCATATTGATGCGGAATGCCTCAAACTCCCGTCTTGCCAGGCCGCGTCCCATCCCAAGTCGCAAACGCCCGTTGCTTAACAAATCAAGTACGGCCGCATTCTCCGCAACACGCAAGGGATCGTGCCACGGCAGGATGACTGCCGCAGTGCCAATATCGATATCAGGATAGCTTGCAGCTAAATGCGTCATCAGGTGGATGTTGTCCGGAACGAAAGAATAGTCATTGAAGTGATGTTCCGCCGACCATAGGCAGTCAAAGCCCAAATCCGCCGCCATCCCGGCAAGCCGTAACTCCTCATCCCACACTTGCCCATCTGGGCAGTCGTCCCAACCGTAGTTGGTGAACAACAACATCATGCCGGTATCCATCGACAGTCTCCTCTCGATCCAAGTAAGCTAAGCGCACTATTCTAAAATCGGTTCA
>MDSW01115366.1_pt1 | contig 11744 bp, 10 predicted proteins | sample 811171 | NCBI WGS metagenome assembly MDSW01 (sample SAMN05326641, study PRJNA326480) | marine metagenome | isolation source: seawater | place: Atlantic Ocean: North West | collected 2012
CTACAATCCCAACATCTGTTGGAAAAAGTTTTTTGTTTTCAGCTCCAGTAATAGAAGTTTTTTCTGATTTTACAAGCGCTCCTTCTTTTAGCGTTATTAACTGAGAAATGCGTTTCACTCCCTCACGATTTTCATTTTCAATATACCCTCTTTTTTGAATAGTTGTAATTGTCGCTGCATATGTTGAGGGTCTTCCAATGCCTAATTCTTCCATTTTTTTCACTAAACTTGCTTCGGCATACCTAGAGGGAGGACGAGAAAATTGCTCAGATGCAACAGCTTCAGAAAGACCTAAAACCTCTTTCACAGAAAGTTCAGGAAGAACACCACCTTGTTGCCCCAGTTGATCTTCATCTTTAGACTCTAAATAAACCTTCATAAATCCTTCAAAAGTAATTACCTCGCCTTTTGCTACAAACTGCTCTTTTCTATTAGACACATCAATCTTTACTGTAGTTCGATCAAACTGCGCATCTGTCATTTGAGAGGCAATAGTTCTTTTCCAAATCAAATCGTATAATTTTTGATGAGAACTATCCCCATCAACAGTTTTATTGTCCATATAAGATGGTCGGATTGCCTCATGTGCTTCTTGTACTCCCTTAGCTTTATTAGTATAAACCCTTTTCTGAAAGTATTCTTTACCATATTGAGATAAAATTTGTTGTTCTGCTGAATCTAATGCATCATTAGATAAATTTACACTATCAGTTCTCATGTAAGTTATTTTACCAGCCTCATATAATTTTTGAGCTACCACCATAGTCTGATTGACAGAAAACCCAAGCTTACGAGAGGCCTCTTGTTGCAAAGTAGAGGTAGTAAAAGGAGCTGCTGGGGATTTCTTAGCAGGTTTTTTTTCTAACGAAGCTACAGAAAAAGTTGCATCTTTACATTTTTGCATAAACTGATAAGCATTCTCATAATTATCAAATCTCTGAGGTAATTCTGCCTTTAATACTTCACCATCATTAGTAATAAAAAACCCAACTACTTTATAAGAAGATACAGCTGTAAAATTTGTTATCTCATTTTCTCGCTCTACAATTAAACGTACAGCAACTGATTGCACACGACCAGCAGATAACCCCTGTTTCACTTTTCTCCAAAGCACTGGAGATAGCTCAAATCCAACCAATCTATCTAACACACGTCTTGCCTGTTGTGCATTCACTAAATTTGCATCTAACAATCTAGGGTTTTCTACTGCATTAGTAATAGCTTTTTTTGTAATCTCATGAAACACAATTCTTTTTGTTCTATTTATGTCTAAATTCAAAGCTTGTGTTAAATGCCATGCAATAGCCTCCCCCTCACGATCTTCATCAGTTGCAAGCCAAACAGTTTCAGCCTTTTTGGCAATATCTTTCAAATGACTAACAACTTTTCTTTTGTCTTCCGATATAACATAATTAGGCTCGAAACCATTATTAACATCAATAGACACACCTCCTTTTTTGGGCAGATCTCTAATATGACCTATACTAGATTCTACTATAAAATCTTTCCCTAAAAATCCCTGAATAATTTTCTTCTTTGCTGGAGATTCCACAATAACTAAATTCTTTGCCATAAACCAAATTATTAAATTCTTGGACAAAGAAAAAGAACTTTTTTGAAATAAAACTAGAAAAATTAATGACAGTTTGTATTATATTATATTATAATATAACCAAAACAAAATACTGTCATATTGTCAGTTTTTGTTATTTTTGCAATTTGACAAAATTCAATAAATAGAGAATTATTAAAAATATGCAACTAGAAAGCGCCGTACTCTCTGAAAAGAAAACAACCAACCGAAAAATGTATATTGAAAGTTACGGTTGTCAAATGAATTTTTCAGATAGCGAAATTGTCATCTCAATACTAACTAGAGAAGGATTTTCTGCAACAAAAGATATTACAACGGCAGACTTAGTATTTGTAAATACCTGCTCCATTAGAGAAAAAGCAGAACTTACAGTTCGTAAAAGATTAGAATTCTATAATTCTATTAAAAGAAAAAAAAATCCAAAAATGTTAGTTGGTGTTTTAGGATGCATGGCTGAAAGACTAAAAGAAACACTCTTCAAAGAAGAGCAACTAGTAGACATTATTGTTGGACCGGACTCATATAGAGATTTACCCAATCTAATAAAAGAAGTAGAGAATGGAAAAAAAGCAGTAAATGTGATACTATCTTTAGAAGAAACATATGCCGACATAAATCCTATAAGATTAGGAGCTAATGGTATCACTGCATTTGTGTCAATCACTAGAGGTTGTGATAACATGTGTTCATTTTGTGTAGTTCCATTTACAAGAGGAAGGGAAAGAAGTAGAGATCCTGAAAGTATCATAAAAGAATGCACAAAATTATTTAAACAAGGATATCGAGACATCACTTTACTAGGTCAAAATGTAGACTCATACCTCTGGTATGGAGGAGGAGCAAAAAAAGATTTTAAAAAAGCAAGTTCAAAAAAACAAGAAAATAGTTTGCAATTTGCTGGATTATTAGAAAAAGTAGCACAAATAAACCCTCTTCTAAGAATACGTTTTTCCACATCAAATCCTCAAGATATGAGTGCTGATGTTATTAATATAATAAGTAAATACAAGAATATTTGTAAATACATTCATCTACCAGTACAATCTGGAAGCAGTAGAATACTTAGATTAATGAAAAGAGGATATAGTAGAGATGAATATATTAAACTAATTGATAATATTAAAACAAAGATACCTGACTGTGCCATTTCAATGGATATGATTATTGGATTCTGCACAGAAACTGAAGAGGACCACCAAGAGACATTATCATTAATGGACTATGTGAAATATGATTTTGGATATATGTTTAAATATTCTGAACGTCCAAACACTCCTGCTGCAAGGATGGAAGATGATGTTGCAGAAAAAACTAAACAAAGAAGACTTACAGAAATTATCAACAGGCAGCAAAAACATTCTTTTTTACAAATGCAAAAAAAAATTGGGCAAGTTTTAGAAGTCCTTGTTGAAGGAGTCTCAAAAAAATCTAACCTCCACTTGTATGGAAGAACAACTTATAATTCAACAGTCATCTTTGAAAGAGGAGACCATAAACCTGGAGATTATGTAATGGTAAAAATTGAAGATTGCACTTCTGCAACTTTAAAGGGAACAGTAATTTAACTATGAATACAAAACAAGCAAAACAACGATTTGGAATTATTGGTAATAGCGCTAAGTTAGAGCGAGCAATTGATATTGCCTTACAAGTGGCTCCAACTGATATTTCTATTTTAGTGGTTGGAGAAAGTGGAACAGGTAAAGAAAATATTCCTAAAATAATACACCAAAACAGTAACAGAAAACATAATCCTTATATTGCAGTTAATTGTGGAGCAATACCTGAAGGAACTATAGACTCAGAACTATTTGGACATGAGAAAGGTTCGTTCACTGGAGCGCATGACAGCAGGAAAGGATATTTTGAATCCGCTAATGGAGGGACTATATTTTTAGATGAAGCTGGAGAACTACCAATTGCATCACAAGCAAGATTATTACGAGTTTTAGAAAATGGAGAAATTATCAAAGTAGGATCATCAAAAGCACAAAAAGTTGATGTACGAATAATTGCAGCAACAAATGTAAACTTACCAGAAGCAGTAGCAAAAGGAAAATTTAGAGAAGACTTATATTACCGACTAAATACAATTAGCATTAATTTACCTGCACTAAGAGAACGAGGGCATGACATCAACCTGCTTTTTAGAAAATTTGCTGCTGATTTCGCAGACAAATACAATACTCCTCCTATTCAATTAACAGATGACGCATCAAATCTTTTACAAAAGTATAATTGGCCAGGAAACATTAGGCAATTAAGAAATTTTGTAGCACAATTATCAGTAATTGAAACAGAAAGAATGATAAGTACTGAAAAACTACAAGCTCAATTACCTAACACTTCTAACGGTGAAATTATAAAATATAAAAATGAAAACAAAGAAGAATTATCCGAGAGGGAGATACTATACAAAGTACTTTTTGACATGAAAAAAGATCTCAATGAGCTTAAAAAAATTACTTTTGATCTAATGCAAAAAGAAGGCAGTTCTGAAATAATGCAATCAGTGAATCCAAGGCTTTTTAACACTATTAAAGATGACACAAGTATTAGAAAGCAAACAAGCGAAGCTAAAACAATTGACATTGAGGAGTCCTTATCCTTATTTGAACAAGAAAAAAGATTAATTGAGAAATCATTATTAAAACACAAAGGAAAAAGAAAAAGTGCAGCTAGCGAACTAGGAATATCAGAACGAACGCTATATCGAAAATTAAAAGAATTCGGCTTAGCATGATGAAAAAAATTATTATTATCATATTATCAAGTATATTTGTTTATTCTTGCGGAATCTATTCATTTACAGGAGCTTCGATTTCTACTGAAGCTACAACCGTATCTGTTGCTTATTTTACAACAACAGCAACAAACGCTCCTTCATCATTACAACAAACAATTACTGAGGGGCTAAAAGATCTTATCATTTCTGAAACAAATCTTAATTTAACAAAAATACAAGGAGATCTAAGTTTTAGCGGAGAAATAACAAAATATCAAATAAATCCAATCGCTATCAAAGCCAATGAAACTGCTGAAAAAAATCGATTAATAATTAATATAAAAGTAAAACACAAAAATTATATTAATGAGGAACAAAACTTTGAAAGCAACTTTAGTCGTTATCGTGATTTTAACAGCTCACAAAATTTAACTGATGTTGAGGCAATTTTAATTGAAGAAATTACTAAAGAACTTCTAGAAGATGTGTTTAACAAAACATTTGTAAATTGGTAATGAAATCTGAAGAAATTATACAATTGATTAATCACCCAGAAAATATTCTCAATGAAGAGATTATTAAGTTAGAAGACATACTCTCAAAACACCCATATTTCCAAAGCGGACAATTATTACTAACTATAGGACTACTCAACACTAATAGTATTCGCTACAACCAACAATTAAAAAAAACTGCTGCTTATTGCTTAGATAGAAAGAAACTTTTTAACCTAATTACTTTAAAAAACAATAATGAACATAAAACTGATAAATTTCTAGAAGGAGAATCAAATGAAGAAAAGTTAGAGTTTGGCAATCCTTTAGTCTTTGACAATAGTGAGTATCACTCATTTTCACAATGGCTAACATTGTTAAATGTTAAACAGATTAAAAGAAAAAAAGACGATGTATTTGCAAATGAATTCTCAGAAAAAAACGATCTCCAAAGTAAATCTAAAAAAGAAATATTTTTTAACGCAATAGATATTGCCAAGGAAAGTTTAATTGAAAACGATGATTTAGTTACCCCTACTCTGGCAAAAGTTTATCTAGAGCAAGGTCATTATGAAAAAGCAATTTCAGCATATAAAAAATTAATTTTGAGATATCCAGAAAAAAATAGTTTCTTTGCATCGCAAATAAAATTAATTAATAAACTAAATAACAACTAAAATGTATACTGTTTTTGCAATCCTAATTATAATAACTTCTATCCTATTAGTGTTAATTGTTTTAGTTCAAAACCCTAAAGGTGGTGGATTATCTTCTTCATTTGGAGGTGGTGCTGGAAACCAAATTATGGGAGCTAAAAACACAACTGATTTTTTAGAAAAGGCTACATGGACTCTAGCAGTTGTTTTAATTGTCTTATCATTATTATCTAACTTTGCTATCCCGAGACAAAACACTGAAGAACCTACTGAGATCAAAGCGCAAGAACAAATAGATGATGCTATTATTCCTAACTTACCAGCTGGACCAATTAATGAGTAATAAAAACTGACATTTTTGCGTATTTAATTAATTCATATGACAAAATTTCATTTTTAATACGTAAAATTTATTATGGCACAATTTATGCACTATCATTAAATCGAAATTAATAATTTAAATTAAAAACATATGTCAAAAATTAAAATAACTCCTCTTGCTGACAGAGTAATTATTAAGCAAGCGGAAGCGGAAACAACAACTGCATCAGGAATTATAATACCTGACACAGCGCAAGAGAAACCACAAAAAGGAAGTGTTATAGCTGTTGGAAAAGGAACAAAAGAAAATCCAATAACAGTAAAAGCGGGAGACATCGTCCTTTACGGAAAATATGCAGGAACTGAATTAAAATATGAAGGAGAAGATTACTTAATAATGAAGGAATCGGACATTTTAGCAATTATAAAATAATAAACCATGGCAAAAAATATAACATTTGATATCGAATCAAGAGACGCATTAAAAAAAGGTGTAGATGCCTTAGCAAACGCAGTAAAAGTTACATTGGGACCTCAAGGAAGAAATGTAGTAATTGGAAAAAGCTTTGGCGGACCTCAAATTACTAAAGACGGGGTAACAGTTGCAAAAGAAATTGAACTAGAAGATCCTATTGAAAATATGGGCGCTCAAATGGTAAAAGAAGTAGCTTCAAATACTAATGATCTAGCGGGAGATGGAACAACTACTGCAACAGTACTTGCGCAAGCAATTATAACAGCTGGACTGAAAAATGTTGCTGCAGGAGCAAATCCTATGGATGTAAAAAGAGGAATTGATAAAGCAGTAAAAGTTTTAATTTCAGATATCCAAGCACAAGCAAAAAAAGTAGGAAATTCTTATGAAAAAATTGAACAAATAGGAAGTATCTCAGCTAACAATGACCCTATAATTGGAGGGCTAATTGCAGAAGCTATGAAAAAAGTAAAAACCGAAGGTGTCATTACTGTTGAAGAGGCAAAAGGGACAGAGACACATGTTGATGTTGTAGAAGGAATGCAGTTTGATAGAGGGTATTTATCTCCTTACTTTATTACTGATGCTGATAAGATGGAGGCTAATATGGAAAATCCATATATCTTAATTTATGATAAGAAAATCTCAGTAATGAAAGATTTATTACCAATACTAGAGCAAACGGCAAAAGAAGGACGCCCTCTAGTTATTATAGCTGAAGATGTTGACGGAGAAGCATTATCAACTCTAGTAGTAAATAAAATAAGAGGAGCTCTAAAAGTCTGTGCTGTAAAAGCTCCTGGATTTGGTGATAGGAGAAAAGAAATGTTAGAAGATATTGCAATCCTAACTAATGGAACCGTAATTTCAGAAGAAAGAGGCTTTAAATTAGAGAGCACTACTTTAGATATGTTAGGTTCTAGTGAAAAAGTTACAATAGACAAAGACAATACTACATTAGTAAATGGCTCTGGTAAAAGTACAACTATTAAAGCTAGAGTAAACCAAATTAAAGCACAAATTGAAACTACTAGCTCCGACTACGATAAAGAGAAACTACAAGAAAGATTAGCAAAATTAGCTGGTGGTGTTGCAGTTTTATATGTTGGGGCTCCTACTGAAGTAGAAATGAAAGAAAAAAAGGATCGAGTTGATGATGCATTAGCTGCAACAAGAGCAGCTGTTGAAGAAGGTATTGTACCTGGTGGAGGTGTTGCTATTGTAAGAGCCACTGATAAGTTGAAAAAACTAAAAGGAGATAATGAAGATGAACAAACAGGAATCAATATTATTACACGAGCAGCTGAAGAACCTTTAAGACAAATAGTTGAGAATACAGGATTAGAAGGTAGTGTAATTGTTGCGAAAGTACACGATGGAAAAGGAGATTTTGGTTTTAATGCAAAAACTGAAGTGTTTGAGAATCTTTATAAAGCTGGAGTAATTGACCCTGCAAAGGTAGTAAGAGTAGCACTTGAAAATGCAGCATCTGTTGCAGGAATGCTACTTACAACTGAATGCGTTATTGCTGAGATAAAAGAGGATTCTCCTGCTTTACCATCTGCACCACCAATGGGAGGAGGTATGCCTGGTATGATGTAATTTTATGTCTTAAATATATCATCTTTAAAATCCCTGCTAATTTGGCAGGGATTTTTACATAAATTAAAATTCTATAGAAAAGTTAGATATTGTCAATCTACATTATCATGTAAAAATGAATTATTCTGCTTTAATTGCGTGCTAGTATTATCTCCATTAGTTAAAGTATAGGTGGACACCTCGCTTTCTGAGGAATGAGTTGGTTCACTAATCTCAATATTATTCCGCTTATAAGCAGGGACGTCTTCTAATGAAGTCAATCCTGAAGGAGTCCTGAGCTGCATAGAGATATTTCTTAGCCTTTCCTCTCGTTCTCTAGACTCTATCTTCATTACCTCTGCATTTATTTCTGTTGATTCAAAAGTATTTAAGTTCTTTTCGTTTGTTTGATCATTTAAATCTAAATCAACAGTTTGTTGATTAACCTCATCATCTTCTTCAGTTACGAGACTAACTTGTTTTTCTAATGATTCTTCTTTCTCATCTGTAGCATCAACATGAAAATCTTTTTCTAAATCAAGAACTATTGGTTTCGAAGTATTATCTGATGGGGCACCTGCCTCAAGTACTTCATTCGATGATGCGACTTCTAACTCTTCTGGAGTTATCTTAGCATCTAGCTCTTCATCTAATAATAACATTTGCTGGGAGCTATTATAATTTTCAATATTAATATTATTTTCTTCTTCTTTTTCACTAATTGTATCAAAATTATCCTCATCTAATTTTACTGTAGTTGGCACTTTTGGCTTCTTTCTTTCTTCAAAACCTGTTGCAATCACCGTTACACTAATAGACATTCCTAAATCAGGATCAATCCCTATACCTTCAATAATATTAACATTTGTACCTGCAGCTTCTTGAATTTTATTCTTAATCTTAGCAAGTTCAGACATTTTAATTTCACCATCTCCATCGCCAGTCACAATTTTTAAAAGTACTTGTTGAGCACCAGTAATATCATTATCATTTAAAAGAGGTGAATCTAAAGCTTCTATTACTGCTTCAATTGCTCTATTTTCACCTTCTACATTGGCTTGTCCCATTACTGCAGTACCACTATTTTCTAATACCTTTCTAGCATCATTAAGATCAATATTTACAAGTAAATGTTGTGAAATAACCTCCGCAATTCCCTTTGTTGCCGTATTTAAAACCTCATTTGCTTTAGCAAATGCAGATGTAAAAGTTAAATCCCCATATACTTCTATCAACTTCTCATTATCAATTACCAAAAGTGTATCGACATACTTCTTTAGCTCTATAATTCCTTCATCAGCATATTTCCTTCTGAACCCACCTTCTGTTGAAAAAGGAATTGTAACAACACCTACAGTTAAAATACTTTTATCCTGTGCAATTTCTGCAATAACAGGGGCAGCCCCAGTACCAGTACCACCCCCCATACCTGCAGTAATAAATAACATCTTAGTATTTGCATCTAAAAGCTCGGTTATTCTATCCGAACTTTCTTCAGCAGCTCTTCTACCAACATCTGGGTTAGAGCCTGCTCCTAATCCCTCTGTTAAATCTATTCCTAGCTGAATTTTAATTGGAACAGGGCTTGCCTCTAAAGCCTGAGCATCAGTATTACAGATTACAAAATCTACCCCCTTTATCCCATTTTCAAACATATAATTTACAGCATTACTGCCACCACCACCAATACCCATTACTTTTATTTGTGAAGATTGATTTTTTGGCATTTGAAAATCTATTCCTAAGTCAAGTGTACTCATATTTTCTTTTGATTTGTTAATTCTAATTATTTTAATTTACATTATCCTCAGTAAACCACCCACTAATTCTATCCATTAATGATGATTCATTTGTTATTTTTTTTACTTGATCATGATTAGTTATATCCTTATTCATTGCAAACTCTTCTGGATATTGATCCATATATTCAAACCCTTTTAAAACTAAACCAACACCTGTTGAATAAATTGGACTTTCTACAAGATCTTTTGATTCTGCTCCAAGATGCTCATTAGGATATCCAATTCTTGTCTCCTTACCAGTAACATAAGCAACTAATTGTTTTAAATTTTTTATTAGTGACCCTCCTCCAGTAAGCACAATACCAGTCATTAGTTTATCTTCATAACCTGATGCTTTTATTTCATGATATACTAAATCTATAATTTCTTTATACCTTGCTCCAATAACTTCTGATAAATTTCTAATCGCTATTTCTTTAGGAGGTCTTCCCCTTAATCCAGGGATAGAAACCATTACGTTCTCCTGTTCTTCAGTATACATTGCAGATCCAAATTTTATTTTTAACAACTCTGATTGATTCTCTAAAATTTCCAATCCTGATTTGATATCCTTCGTAATAGCATTACCACCAAAAGGAATAACGGCTGTATGCCTAATGATATTTCCTAAAAATAAAGCTACATCAGTAGTTCCACCTCCAATATCTACTAGTGCAACTCCTTCACGTAATTCATCATCATCAAGAGTAGCTACAGCTGATGCAAATGGCTCTAAAATCAAATCCTTAGGAATTAACCCAGCTCTCTCAACGCATTTAACAATATTTCTAACTGCACCAACTTGAGCAGTAATTACATGGAAGTTAGCTTCTAATTTTACCCCGGCCATACCTATTGGATCTTCTATTCCATCTTCTCCATCTACCGTATACTCCTGAGGAATTACATGAATTATCTCCTCTCCAGGAATCGTAATTAATTTAAACATATTAGACTTTAACTTGTCTATATCAGCCTTAGCAATCTCAATCTCAATATTATCTCTAACAATCTCTCCTCTATGCTGCAAACTCTTAATATGTTGACCAGCAATACCTACATTTACAATGCGAATATTAACTCCTGATTGTGCTTCTGCCTCAGCAACTGCAGTTTTGATGCTATCAACCGTCTTATCGATATTTGAAACAACTCCACGAGTAACTCCTACAGATTCAGATTTACCCATTCCAAGAATTTCGATTTTCCCAAATTCATTTTTACTCCCTACCATACAAACAATTTTGGTAGTTCCTATATCTAACCCGACAACTATATCTTTTTCTCTTGAATTACTCATTCTACTTTTTTTATTTGCAAACAATTTGCCTATCGAACTTCACGTTAACTTTTTTGTACTTATTCCAACCTAATTTTGGAGCAATTTCCTCATAATACCTTTTAATTTTATCAAATTTATGTTCGTAATCTTTTAATTCACCGAAAACAAATTCCTCGTTTCCAATCAAAGGAATAAGAATCGCATCTCCATTTTCATCAATATAAACTTGCCCAATTTGTGCTTTCCAAAAAGAGCTATTGTTCACATATTTAGCAAATGCATAAACATCTTTTATCAATTTAGAATGCGTCGACAAATCGTTTTCAATCGTTGTATCCTTTAGGTATCGATTATACTGGTTTAAATAACCCGTTACTGTCAATACTCTTGGTGAATATTTTGCTAACCAAATCATTGTCATGCCTTCATCGTCTATATAAAACCCAGGTAAAGAATCTGGTTTTATTCGAGCGATGACCTTCCTAAGCTCAACTTCTAAATTTAAATTCCCATTATGTTCAAAATATACTTCTGCATTTTTAACGGAAGGTTGATTTATTAATAAATTTTCAACATCACTTAAATACAAACTACTTAAAGGTTTTTTCAATAAGGTGTCATGTCTTGAATACACTAAATTAATCACATCACCATCGTCCATAAAAGGATCTCCTTTTGTTGCATCAATTGAAACCTGAACGTTCTTTACTAACTTTTTACCTTGTTCATTTTTTGTAACCAATACCAAAACAAAAAAGGCTGCTAAAAATAAAAAACCCATTATATTTCTGATACGGTTGTTCATTGGAACGCATTATTTGTTAGTGTTTTAATA
>MDSW01150168.1_pt1 | contig 11744 bp, 6 predicted proteins | sample 811171 | NCBI WGS metagenome assembly MDSW01 (sample SAMN05326641, study PRJNA326480) | marine metagenome | isolation source: seawater | place: Atlantic Ocean: North West | collected 2012
ACGGCATACCGTTGGATAAAATGAGCGTATCCATGACAATGAATGGGGCTGTTCTGCCAGTTTTAGCTAGCTATATAGTTGCTGCGGAAGAACAAGGCGTAGCTCAAGAAAAACTAACTGGTACTATTCAGAACGACATACTTAAAGAATTTATGGTTCGCAATACCTATATTTATCCACCTGGCCCAAGTATGAATATCGTAGCGGATATAATTGAATATACGGCGAAGCATATGCCACGTTTTAATTCAATTTCTATATCAGGTTATCATATTCAAGAAGCAGGAGCTACAGTAGTTCAGGAATTAGCTTATACACTAGCAGATGGTTTGGAATATGTTCGGGCTGCAAAGGCTAAGGGCCTTGATGTAGACGCCTTTGCCCCCCGACTAAGTTTTTTTTTCAATATTGGTATGAATTTTTTTATGGAAATCGCTAAATTGCGTGCAGCCAGGCTTTTATGGTTTGAGTTGATGGCTCCTTTTAAACCTAAAGAAGAACGCTCCTCTATACTTCGTACCCATTGCCAGACTTCAGGAGCATCTCTTACTGCTTCGGATCCCTACAATAATATCATTCGAACAACTATTGAGGGATTAGCTGCTGTATTGGGTGGAACTCAAAGTCTTCATACAAATGCATTTGATGAAGCGTTAGCATTACCGACGCCAGAATCGGCCCGCATTGCACGTAATACGCAGTTAGTGATCTCCAAGGAAACTGGAATAAATCATGTAATAGATCCACTAGGTGGTAGTTATTATATTGAGAGCTTAACAAATTCAATAGCAGTAGAGGCTAGAAAACTATTGAAAGAAGTTGAAGATATTGGAGGAATGACAAAGGCTGTAACTATTGGGATGCCAAAACAACGTATCGAAGAAAGTGCAGCTCGAAAGCAGGCTCGTATTGACAAAAAAGAAGAAGTTATTGTTGGGGTAAACAAGTATCAACATGACTTAGATACTAATATCGAATTACTAGAAGTAGACAATACTGCCGTTCGTAAAAATCAAATTAAGCGTCTGAAAATGATACGTAAAACGCGTGATCAAAAAGCTTGTGAATTAGCATTAAAAAATTTAGGCCAGGCAGCAGAAAGTGGAACTGGTAATTTATTAGAACTTTCAATAAAGGCTGTTCGATCTCGCGCTACCGTGGGAGAAATTTCTAATACCTTAGAAGAGATTTTCACGCGCTATAAGTCACAAATAAAATCAATAACTGGCGTATACGGTGCTGCTTATAAGGATGATGAAGAATTTTTGAAAATTTGTACTGAAGTTGAAAATTTCAGCGAAACTGAGGGTCGTCGTCCACGAATGCTAGTTGTGAAATTAGGTCAAGATGGGCACGATCGAGGTGCTCGTGTGATCGCGTCGGCATTTTCCGATTTAGGGTTTGAGGTTGATCTAGGCCCTATGTTTCAAACCCCAGAGGAAGCCGCCCGTGAAGCCATAGAAAATGATGTTCATATTATTGGCGTTTCTTCTCAAGCAGCCGGACACAAAACACTAGTACCGCAGTTAATAAACTCGCTTAAAGAAGCCGATGCAGGAGATATTTTAGTTATTTGCGGTGGGGTTATACCACCACAAGATCATAAGTTTTTATTTAACCTTGGCGTAGAAGCAATTTATGGTCCTGGCACAAATATACCTCTGGCTGCTTTAGAAATTATGGATATTATTCGAAATCGCAAACTTGCTGCTGAATAGCCTCCTAAAATGTAATTAATTTTTAAAAATTATTTTTCAAGCTTTCACGATTATTGCTTATTTCTTCACCGGCAATAGCCCGGTTTAACAAATCACAAGTTTCATTTATGCCATAAAGCGCAATGAATGAACCCATTCTAGGACCATGGGACTGCCCAAGTAAAACTTCATATAATGCATTAAACCAAGCCTTTAATTCTGGAAATGGATGACGTTTTCCAACTTCATAAACCTTTTCTTGGATCTTTTCTGCCCCGACATCTTCATCTAAAGTCAAAAGCGATGATAGTAAATCTTCCATTGCCCTACATTCATCATAGCTTGCTTTTCGGTAGCGCTTAGTAGGCAGAACAAAATCAGTGTAGTAATTTATAGCAAAGTCGAGAAGTCTATCTAGATTTGGTGCTGTGTCTATTGAAGCATTGGGCCTGTAACGGGAAATAAAATACCATAAGAGACTCTTGTCTTTGCTATTGCAAACACTTACTAGATTTAAAATAATATTGAAGCTAAGCTGCACTTTTTCTCCGTTAAGTGGGATACCTTTATGTATATGCCAGGCAGGATTTTCAATTTGTTTGGCAGGCTCTTGAAGGGAAAGATTTGATAAGTGGGTTATGTGTTCATCAACACTTTTTGGGATCACATCAAAATGAAGTCTTTTTGCAGTCTTAGGTTTTTGGTACATAAATAGAGATAGGCTTTCTGCTGGCGCATACCTTAACCAATCCTCTAGTGACAAACCATTTCCCCGAGATTTAGAAATTTTTTCGCCATTTTCATCAAGAAAAAGCTCATACGTAAATCCTACTGGAGGAGTTCCATCAAGAATTTTACAAATTTTTCCTGATAATTTTACCGAATCTATCAGGTCTTTTCCTGACATTTCATAATCAACATCAAGTGCAGCCCAACGCATAGCCCAATCGACTTTCCACTGTAATTTGCAATGTCCGCCAGTTACAGCGACTTCGACTTTTTTTCTTTCATTATCTTCATAAACAATTGTACCAGCATCCAGATCACATTTGATAACTGAAACCTGAAGAACCCTCCCAGTTTTTGGGCAGATTGGAAGAAAAGGGCTATACGTCTGACGACGTTCTTGGCCAAGCGTAGGTAAAATAACGTTATTAATTTTCTCTAAACGCTCAAGTACTCTTAATAGTGTTTTATCAAATTTTCCGCTTTTATAACAGTCGGTCGAACTCATAAATTCATATTTAAAACCAAAATCATCAAGAAAAGCCATTAGTCGCGCATTATTGTGAGCGCCTAAGCTTTCGTGAGTGCCAAAAGGATCGGGAATAGCGGATAAAGGTTTGCCTATATGTTCTTCTAGCATTTTTTGGTTTGGTAAATTTTCGGGCACCTTTCGAAGACCATCCATATCATCTGAAAAAGGCAATAGCTTTGATGGGATATCAGATAATATAGAAAACGCATGAAGTACCATTGAAGTCCGGGCGACTTCACCAAAAGTACCTATATGAGGGAGGCCAGATGGCCCATAACCAGTTTCAAATAAAACAAATCCTTTTTCAGGAACTTTGTTATTAAGCCCTTTTAGTAGTGCGCGCGCTTCAACAAAAGGCCATGCCTTTGCGTTCAGGGCGTGTTCTCTGAAGTTATCCATAAGATTAAGAGTTCCAGATTTTAAAGAGTTTAGATATGAAAAACTAAGGGGGGCTTCTTTGTACGTCAACTAGCTATTATGAAGGGTTAAATTTTTTATTTCCAGATTGGATCACCTTTTCCAGGAAGGCCATAAGATTCCCACTTTTTTGTTACTTCATCTATAATATTTTCTGTCATTCTAATTTTTCGACCCCACTCACGATTTGTTTCAGGATATATCTTGGTTGTAGCATCAAGGCCCATTTTTGATCCCAAGCCTGACTCGGGAGACGCAAAATCTAGATAATCAATAGGTGTGTTTTCGATCAGGGTAATATCACGGGCAGGGTCTACATTAGTAGAAATCGCCCAGATAACATCTTTCCAGTCACGCGCATTAATATCTTCATCAATAACAATAACGAACTTTGTGTACATGAACTGTCTAAGGTAAGACCATACGGCCATCATTATTCGCTTAGCGTGCCCAGGGTAGGCCTTTTTGATGGATACAACACAAACTCTATATGAGCATGCTTCGGGCGGAAGCCAAAAATCAACAATTTCGGGAAATTGTTGAGCAAATAGTGGAACAAAAACATCGTTAAGTGCCTGTCCTAGAATTGAAGGTTCATCCGGCGGACGACCTGTGAAAGTAGAGAGATATATAGGCTTTTTTCGCATAGTGATAGCACTTATAGTAAATACTGGAAATGGCTCCGTAGCATTGTAATAACCAGTATGATCTCCATAAGGGCCCTCTTCACCGAATTCTTCTAAAGATACATGACCTTCGAGGATAATTTCAGCTTGTGCTGGAACCTTGAGTGGTACTGTCTTACATTCAACTAGCTCTACCTTTTTCTGTCGAAGAAGTCCTGCAAAATGATATTCTGATAAGGAGTCGGGCACTGGCGTGACAGCAGCTAGAATAGTCCCTGGATCTGCTCCAATGACAACAGCAGCTGGCAGAGGATCTGAACAAGTTTCTTGCCAACGTGCATAGTGTTGGGCCCCGCCACGGTGTTTAAGCCAACGCATATAGGTTTTATTTTTTGCAGTTACCTGCATGCGATAAATACCTAGATTAAAATTATCGCGCGAATCACCATTTCTCTTATTGGGTTTTGGTCCTTGAGTAACAACTAGTGGCCAAGTAATTAGAGGCGCAGGCTCACCAGGCCAACAATTTTGTATAGGAAATTCGGTAAGGTCTATGTCATTTCCTGTTATTATAATGTCTTGACATGGGGCCGACTTGAGCATTTTTGGTTTCATGGCTATAACTGTTTTTAAAAGAGGTAATGATTTCATTGCCCCTTTAATACCATCAGGCGGAGTAGGTTGGCGAAGAAAAGCTAGGGTTTCTCCAACTTCACGAAGTTCTTCTGGTTTACGATTCATGCCACTTGCTACGCGTTTTATAGTTCCGAATAGATTGACCAACACTGGCATTTTATAGGCCGTTCCATTATCTCGAACGACGTTTTCAAATAAAACTGCTGGCCCCTCTTCGGCTAAAAGGCGGGTCTGTATTTCTGTCATCTCTAGGTTTGGTGAAACAGGCTCAGATATTCGAATCAATTGTCCGTCGTGTTCAAGTCTGTCGATGAAATCTCGTAAGGAAGAATAAGCCATAATACCATTTTAAAATTTTTAAAGAAACATAGAGAACCTATGACAGACGCATGGTCAAGATACATAATAAGGAAGTAAGTTAATTTTTAGCAAAAAGATTGGGCTTTTTATATTTATAACAGTCTAAATTGAAACTCATGATGCTCAAGTGCCTCTTTTTGGTCTAGTCTTCTTAAGATTAATAAAATGAAATTATGTTGGTGAGTAGTTGATGTTAAAAAAAACAAAGATAGAGGATCAAAAGAGCAAAGTATCAAGCTTCGAACGTTTGATCGAAGTAGGTATAGCATTGTCCTCAGAGAAAGATACTAATCAATTGTTAGAGAAAATACTTTTAGAAGCAAAGGGGCTGGCTAATGCAGATGGCGGCACTCTATATCTGACTGATAAGGATGGTAGCTTAAAGTTTGAGATCATGAGTACGGACTCTCTTGACATCTTCTTGGGAGGAACTTCTGGGAAAAAAATAACCTTTAAATCAATTCCGTTAATTAATTTAAAAACAGGAGAAGAAAATCATACAAATGTTGCTAGTAGTTCGGCATTGACTGGTCTATCTATTAACATTCCAGATGCTTATAACTCCACAGATTATGATTTTTCTGGAACAAAAACATTTGATGAAGGTACTGGGTATAGATCAAAATCTTTTCTTACGGTGCCGATGAAGAATTCTCAAAACAAGGTAATTGGAGTTTTGCAGCTTTTAAACGCCAAAGACTCTCAAACAGAAAAAATTGTACCTTTTAGTAACAATATTCAGCCCTTAATTGAGGCTTTAGCCTCACAAGCTGCTATAGCCCTAGACAATAGACAACTTTTAGATGCCCAGAAGGCATTGCTGGATTCCTTTATAGAGTTGATCGGTTCAGCTATTGACTCTAAATCGCCCTACACGGGCGGTCATTGCCAACGAGTTCCCGAACTAACTAAATTGCTAGCTTTAGCAGCTTGTAAAGAACAAAAGGGGCCGTTTGCAGACTTTAATCTAACTGATGACGAATGGTATGAATTGCATATAGCTGCTTGGCTACATGATTGTGGTAAAGTAACTACTCCTGAATATGTTGTTGATAAGGCAACTAAGTTAGAAACCATCTACGATCGCATCCATGAAATTCGCACACGCTTTGAAGTTTTAAAGCGAGAAGCCGAAATTGATTATTTGAAAGCTATTATTGATGGTAAAGAAGATATAGATATTCTTGAAAAAGATTTAAAATTGCAGCTTGCACAATTAGATGATGACTTTGCTTTTATTGCAGAGTCTAATATTGGGGGAGAGTTTATGGCTCCTGAGCTAATTGAGCGAGTGAAAAAAATTTCTGAAATCACTTGGACACGAACCTTAGATAATAGAATAGGGGTATCTCACGAAGAAAAACAAAGATGGTCCCGATCATTTAAACCAGATTTGCCAGTTAAAGAAAAATTACTAAATGATAGGGATGATCATATCATTTATCGAAACTCAGACGAAAGGTCAGATAAAAATAATTCATATGGTTTCAAACTTGATCAACCTGATTTGAAATTTAATTTAGGCGAAATCTATAATCTGTGTATTCCCCGAGGTACTCTGACAAAAGAAGAAAGATACAAGATTAATGATCACATTGTGCAAACAATTATTATGTTGGAACAACTTCCTTTTCCGGATCATTTAAAAAGAGTTCCTGAGTATGCCGGTGGTCATCATGAAAAAATGGATGGTACAGGGTATCCAAGAAAGTTAAAAAAAGATGACATGTCTACCCCGGCCAAGATAATGGCTATAGCTGATATATTTGAAGCGCTAACTGCCGGTGATCGTCCTTATAAACTTCCAAAAAAATTAAGTGATAGTATTAAAATTATGTCTTATATGAAAAATGATGCACATATTGATTCAGACTTATTCAGGTTGTTTTTAACTTCTGGGGTTTATAAAACCTACGCTGAAAAATATTTAAAGCCTGAACAACTTGATGAGGTTGATATCAGTCAATATTTAAATGATGACTAGAGCGTAAAATTGTTTCATGAGTTAAAATTTTTATAGAATATATGAGAATAGGCATTAAAAAATAATGCTAGTAACTAGTTTGTCCAGCGATTATTCCCGCTAAAATTATAAGGCCAAAATTCCGATTAGATTTAAATCGAGATAAACAATTTTTAGGATCTGTAATATTTACACTTTTGATCTGCCAGATCATATGAAAGCTTCCTAAAATTAGGCTTAAATAGAATGGCCAATGGAGATTAGCAAAGCTACCTGCCAATAAAAATAAAATTATAGCCGAAGTATAAAATCCTATTAACCATTTGGAAGTTGATTCGCCAAATTTTAGAGCTGTCGATTTTATGCCAACTAAAATATCATCCTTTTTATCTTGATGAGCGTATATGGTATCGTATCCCAAGGTCCAAAATACTCCTGCAAAATATAAAAAAACTGCCGGAGAAGAAACGTTTGCCGTTACGGCAGCCCAGCCCAGCAAGGCACCCCAGTTAAAAGTAAATCCAAGAAATAATTGGGGCCAATATGTAAATCTCTTCATATATGGATAAATGAATACCAGTATAATTGAAGATGCACCCAGCACTATTGCAAAACTGTTAAACTGTAGTAGTACAATTAACCCAAAACCTAGGAGTGCCCCCAGAAAAATTAAAGCTTTAAAAACACTTACTTCACCACTTGCAATGGGACGATTAGAGGTTCGCGCGACATGAGCATCAAATTTTCGATCTACAATATCATTGATTGTACATCCAGCCCCTCTCATAGCTAGAGCCCCAATTGCAAAAAGAAAAAAATATTTTGGATCAGGCCATTCTGGGGTCGCAAGAGCAATGCTCCACCAACTAGGAAGAACTAGCAACCAAAATCCGATAGGTCTATCAGCTCGGGCAAGACGTAAATATGGCCGAAAACCTTTATGGACATAGTTATTGATCCAGCCTTCATGAGGTATGTCTGTGATCGAATTTTTAGATTTTTTCTCCATGATTTTAGCTATTTCGGTCACCAAAAAGCATTGTGACGCTAATGCGGTGGTTTTCATAGCCAGGTTTAAAATCAATAAGGTCAGTTTCGTGAAATAAATCTGAATTGAAAATTACGCCACGATTTTCACGATGTGGAATAACCTGTTGGGCCCCTGGATTTTTTTTAAGATATTCATAAATATGATCAGTTTTATCACCTGTATAATTTAAATTGTGTGACCAGTTATCTGGGGCCTCCACCATGTAAACAATAAGGCCCCCATGCTTTGGTTTAAGATTTGCAGAATTTAGGGAAACCCAGAAGTTTAAATTTACATAGGCATCATCAGCATGAATATTAATACCTCTCTCAGAAGAGCCATATTTATATGCCCAAAACTGCTTAAGTGGGCGCCCGTTAATAATAGGAGAAAATGCTTGGCGGATATCTTCAGCAATCTGAAGAAGAAGCGGGCAGGCCATTCCATCCTGCATATAAGTGCCCACATATCCGTTCTTTTTTACATGAAACCAGATTGTGCTTTCTAATAAAAATCGTCTAATTGCAGCTAAAGCCTCAGATGATAATAAATTATCAATAGTGCTTAGTCCGGGAGAATTTTCGAAATATGCTTTAGTAATTCCTTGGATATCAAGATTACTGTTTAGAGTTGAGCCCTGAAGTTCAGGCGCCTCATTAATATGAAAAGGGCGTCCATATGTGTCATAAATTTTTTGGCGTTGCTTATTGGTAAGAGGAACGAGAAAACCATCTCCGCTAGACCAATCAATTTCTTCTCGCAAGGTTTCATAAGTTTGGGCAAGTTCTCCAAATTTCTCAAATGGTTTTCCCAAAGATTTCATATACTTAAATTGTTCTATATCGTGGTTAATTTTAGGTTTAGAGATAAAGCGAATAGAAATATCGTTAGGATCGATAAAATTTTTTATTCGATTAAGCTCTAGATTTTTATTCAAATGCTTCAGTGCATCTGTTTTACGTCCAAGTGCATTAAGGGCATATCCTAATTGTGCATGGACGTTAGCCTTAGCACTTTCAGGAGTGAGTTTAAGACTTTTACGATAGCTAACGATGGCATTTTCTAATTGCCCTAATTTTTGAAATGCAAAGCCTAAATTATAATGAGCACTAGCAAATCTAGGTTTAATTTTTATGGCTCTTTTGAAGCAATTAATAGCTTCATTTATCTCTTCCATTTTAAGCAGTAAAATACCTAAATTTTCATGTGATTCAGGAATATCTGGTTTAATCGTTATAGCTTCAGTCATAAAATCAAGCGCTATTTCTTTTTCACCATCCAAACATGCCACTAACCCCATCATGCTTAAGGCAAAAGGATTCTTAGAATCTGCCTCTAACACTTGTCGAAAAATGTCTTTTGCCTCTAGCAAGCGACCTGCCTGGAGGTGTTTTTTTCCAATTTTAAGTACTTGAGCTATATTATTAGACTGAGATTGAAACTCAGAACGGGCACTTTTTTGGTTTCTTGTTTGTTTTGCCATTGGATACAGTACGGCCAGAAAAAATTAAATTAATGTGAAACTATAGTACAGATATGACTAAATGATACAAAGCTACATTTACAGATGCTATTTGATAAAATTTATGAATTAAAAATAGTTAAACATTAAAATTATAATATCGCCTTACCGTATCATTAGTATAAAAACACTAAATTTTTAATGGAATTGAGATGAATTCAGCGTCGGAGAAATCTGCCAGGCATATTCCAAGGCAAGCCAAAAGGATAATCAAGCGAGAGTATGATCGTGCAGTCAATCAATTTCGTCAGCTTAATTATTTAAAGACGAAAGCTTCTATAAAAAAGGTTCTTGACCTAGACCCAGAAAACCCTGCTGCAATTACTCTTCTTGCCCGTATTGCATTTGTTACAAATGATTACGGCACCGCTGAACACTTAATCAGTAATATGCTGATAAATAACCCTAGCTATGTGGAAGCACATAAACTGTTAGGGGATATTTGTGTTAAAATAGGTTTTTTTGATAAGGCAGAACAATCTTATCAAAAAGCTATAAAAATTCGACCAAACTATCCTGATGCACACTATTGTCTTGGCCTATGTTTGATGGCAATAGGCCAGTATGGCCCAGCATCGGTCTTTCTCCGCAACGCAGCAACACTTAAGCCCGATGACAAAATCTATTGGACTACTTGGGCTAATTGTTTATCTCGTGTTGCCTTTGTTAAAAATGATGAATTTCTTCATGCAGACTTGTTAACACTCTTAAAACAAAAAACTATATCTCCAGGGCCTTTCGTAAGGTCAATTATTAGCGCACTTCACTTTGATACTGAATACCTAGGTGTTTTTGAAGCTAATAAATTGGGTAAATTGAAAAACTCTATGAATTGTTTAACCGCTGCCAATTCCCTCTCTCTTGTCCCACTTTTGTTAAGAATCATGGTACTTAGCCCCATTACAGTTCCAGAAATTGAGAATATGTTAAAAATTCTTCGTAGGGGGCTTTTGGATAATATAGTTAAAAAAATTGACTGCTTATCAAGCATTGAGTTTTTGGCAGCATTAGCCCAACTTTGCTTCGGTAATGAATATCTATTTGAAGAAACCCCTCAAGAAATAACCAATTTAAAAATTTTGAATAATAATATTACTAAAATGATTGAGAATAATGACAAAGTACCAGACGACTGGCTTTTAATTTTGGCTGCCTATAAACCGCTACATAAAGTTTTGTGGTTTGATCAATTGCTAAGCCAAAAATGGCCTGAAGCCATTCAAAAAGTTATAACTCAACAGGTTATTGAGCCTATGAAAGAGAGTTCTTTACGTGCCTTAGTTCCAAAACTAACCTCAATTAATGATTCGGTATCACATGCTGTATTACAACAGTATGAGGAAAATCCATACCCTGTATGGGTACGAGTAGATTTATCTGATAAAGCTCGATCTATCGATGAAATTCTTACCAGACATAATATTTATATGGGGGATATAGATTTTGAATTATTCAAAAGTCCAGAAGTTTTGATTGCTGGTTGCGGAACAGGAAAACAATCGCTTAATGCTGCATCTAAGTATCTGTATGCCAAAATAAAGGCACTTGATTTAAGTTGTACTAGTCTCGCATATGCTATGCGAAAGTCACAAGAATTAGGTTTCAAAAACATTGAATATTATCAAGGAGATATTCTAGAGCTTTCTGAAATAGAACAAACTTTCGATATTATTGAGTGTACGGGGGTGCTTCATCATATGAAAGACCCAATGGCTGGATGGAAAGTTTTAAATCAAATTCTTTCCCCCGGGGGGCTTATGAGAATTGCTCTTTATAGTGAAATAGGTCGCGAAAGCATAAAAAGTGCCCAAGATTTTATCTCTGAGAGGGGTTTTGGCAATTCGGTTATTGATATTAGACGCTGTCGAAAGGAAATAATTAAGATGGCTGAAAACGACCCAAATATGAAGTACATTATTGATACGGTAGACTTCTATAGTATGAGCGGCTGTAGAGATATGATATTTCATACTCAAGAACATAGATTCACACTTCTCGAAATTAAAAATGTTTTAAATTCTTTGAATTTATCATTCTTGGGGTTTGAGCTACCTGCTCCTGATATAGCCCAACGCTTCAAAAATTTATTTTCAAAGACACAAGAATTTAGATCGCTTGATTGTTGGCACAAGTTTGAGCTTGAAAATCGTGAGTCATTTAAAGGAATGTACGTATTTTGGGTTCAGAAAATTTAACTAAAAAATTATAAGCGTTAATAAGAAGTCTTTATATCCA
>MDSW01132421.1_pt1 | contig 11743 bp, 10 predicted proteins | sample 811171 | NCBI WGS metagenome assembly MDSW01 (sample SAMN05326641, study PRJNA326480) | marine metagenome | isolation source: seawater | place: Atlantic Ocean: North West | collected 2012
CACTCTTTTTAATTCATTTTCTAATATTGGAATGACAACAATTATTATTATATTTTTTGGAGCTAAAATAGCTGGATTATATTTTTTAGCAGAAAAACTTATAGCTATCCCTATATCTTTTATAACATCTTCAATATCTCAAGTTTATTTTCAAAAAGCAAGTAAGCTATTTTATTCTGATAAAATAGCTTTACTTAATCTAACTAATAAAATACAAAAAAATATATTTTATATTTTATTCCCTTTTCTGCTAATTGTTAGCTTGTTTGGTGAGAACATCTTTTTACTTTTAGGAGAACGATGGGCACAGGCTGGATTAATAATCAAATACTTTAGTGTATTTATTTTAATGAAAAACATCTATTCTCCAATAAGTCATATTGGAGATATTCTACAAAAACAAAAATTTTTATTAGGATTTAATATAAGTTTGTTTTTGTTTCAATTACTTTCATTTTACTTTTTAAAAGAATATACCGATATTAAAGCTGCATTATTAACCGCTTCATTTTTTGGCGCTATTCATTATCTTATTTTAAATGTGTACATGAAAAAAGAATTAAAAAAATTAATATGAAAAAATTAATTAAATCTATATTAATATTTTTTGATGACTCAATATTTAGATTTTGGGTTAAAGCTGCCTACCCACAATACAAGAGACAAAGGACAGGCTATGTATATCACTTCGAGGTAATAAGAAGATATTTTTTTATGCAGAAAATAATTGGATTTAATCGACATATTCCATGGCCAGTTGATTTTAGAAGTAAAATTCTAGGACCAGAACATATAAACAAAGGAATTATGTGTGACCCTGGAGATAATATAGGAATATATATTAATGCATATGGAGGTTTGAAATTAGGTAATAATGTTAATATTGGTCAAAACACAACTATTACAACTACAAATCATAATATTTATGACCATAGAAAAATCGGATCAAAAAAAGGGATCATAATTGGAGACAATGTCTGGATAGGGGCAAATTGTTGTATTGTTGCTGGTGTAAAAATCGGGAGTAATGTGACAATTGGAGCTGGATGTACAATTAGACAAAATATACCATCCAACAGTCTCGTTGTTCAGTCTGATGATGCCATTACAATAAATACCAAAAAACCTTATCAATGGGATTGTCTTAAGGAAGATTTGCTCTAATATCATCTTTTTTTAGTAAATTTCTGAATAAATACATAACCCTCTAATATAAAAATCATGAAAAAAACATTACTAATTACCTTATCGTTACTACTTGGACTTTCAAATTATGCTCAAATTAACAAGAAAAATATCAATCATGTACCGATGAGTAGTCTTACTGAAATAATCGATATTAATACACCTTCCGCTATGGGTGGTGATGAAATTCTATGGTCTCACGATTTTTCAGATACTACAATGATTATGAGTGAAGATATCGCTGGCTTTGGAAATTGGAGATGGAGCACAACCTCTCCCGGCGGGCAATGGAGTGAAAATGCAGGTGTAATAGAATCTGAAACACCTGAAAACGGTTTTATGCTAATGGAAGCTGACTTTTTTAACACCAGTCCTCAAAATGGTGTTGCAGATGGAGAAGTAGGTGAAAATCTTATTAATGCAAGTTTCACGATCGGTCCAATAGATTTATCAACTTCAGATACTGAACAATTAGTCCTACAATTTTATTCTAACTATAGAATTTGTTGCTATTACTCTCCTAGTGATCAAAATGATTTAAATGTTTACATAAGTACTGATGGAGGTGTAACATTTAATGATGTAGCTTATGTAGAGGGTGAAACATATGAAGTTAATGTTGAAAAAGAAACATTTAGTCAAATTCCTTTAGCTAATTATGCACCAAACACAAATGATGTATATTTTAAATTTGAATGGGTTGGAACACATTACTTTTGGATGATTGATGATCTATCAGTTATTCAACGTCCTGCATATGATTTAAAAATGCAATCATCATGGCTTACAATGGAAAATCCACAATATATAGAATATTACTCTATTCCTGAGAGTCAAATGCCTGATCAGATGTTAATAGGTGCAGAAGTTTATAATTATGGGTACAATGATGAAGTAAACATCAACCTAACTGGTACAATAGATGGGACAAACTCAGGTGCAAACATTGAATATGAAATGCTAGAATCAGATTCTACAGGACTAATCGAAACTGAATATTTTGACCTATATGGTTTAACTCCCGGAACATATAGTTTTAGTGCTGTAATAACTTCTTCAGGTGATGATCCAACACCCGAAGATAATACACTGACAAGAGAATTTGAAATATCCGAAAACATCTATTCAATAGATGGATTATATAATTCTTCTGAATGGATGGGAACTGGTTGGCCTGGCGGTGATGATACGGCTGATGGCGTGCGGTATGCGAATTTTTTTGACATCAAAGAAGATGCTATGCTAACTTCTATCACAGTAGACTTAAATACCTCCGAGCATCCTACAAGCCTGGGAACATTTCAAACTGCTGCTGGAGGGGAACTGATTGCTTATGTCTGTGACACAACGGGGATATTTGACCCTAATGTCACAGAATTAAATCCAGATTTTGGTGGAGCGATATGGCAAAGTGATTTTTTATTAGTAACACAAGGAGACGTTGATAATGAAAAAATTGTTATTAATGTTCCAGAATTATCTTTAGAAGTAAATGCATATTATATTGTAATTGAAATGTATAGTAATGGTCTATCTAATGACATATTAATAAATGATGATACATCTGTAGCTCAACCATGGTTTGCTTCATTAGTTTTCTACCCTAATGATCAAACTTGGTACTCAAATCCAAATGCAGCTTCTATTAGAATTGGATTAAATGAAAGTATAAATCTGTCTGAAAATAATTTGAATGGCATTGATTTTTTTCCAAATCCAACAAGCAATTTTATTGAAATATCTAGTGAACAGACATTACATGATAATTGTATTGTAAGTATTTATAATATGTTAGGAGAATTAACTCTAAGACAAGAATATGATAATTTTGATAAAACACAGATTATTGATCTAAATCACTTAGTAGCTGGATCTTATATTATAGAATTTAAAAACAATCAACTCCAAACTAAGAAAAAATTAATTATTGAATAAAAAAAAGGGGGCTTAATAAGCCCCCTTTTTTTATGCATTTATATATTAAAATAACTCAAAATAATCTTCCGGATTACGTACTAAATAATCAATTTCTTCGTCAATTACTCTAGACACAAATTGTCTAATTTTATCCAACTTAGTCTCATCAATATTTTCTATTGAAGACATATAATCTAAGGATTTATTCAAAATTTTTTCATATTCTACCAAGGTGTCCTTTTCTTTTGAAACTAATAAGTCGTTTAAAATTTTATCCATAATAGCAACTGATTCAATTAAACATTGTGATACTATACTAAATATATGAAAATATTTAATTATTGTTAAGGTTGTTTTCTTTTTTTTAAAGACCAAGTTATTTTAAATTCTGAAACACAAACACCACTCCTATCATAGCCTTTTGAAATCATAATACATTTTTGAGCTTTATTAGTTTCTTGTGCTTTTTTCAATGCATTTGCTATATTACCACCATCATTACATATAAAGCGAACTTTAGTAACTGCTTTTTTATAATAATTAGATTCTAAATTAGTAACAAGCATAGAAATATTATTGTTATTCTGATGAAGAAAAGCAAGTGCACCTGTAGATAATTCAGCAGCCATAGCCTGAACTGCAAAATACATTGAATTAAATGGATTTTTATTCAAAAAATTAGAAGGGACTGTTACAACACATTGTGTTTTATCTAAAACTTTAACTCTTAATCCTGCAAAAAAACCCATTGGTAATTTCCAAATTAGAAAAAACACAAACCGCCAGGAAGTAAATATATTTACAATTTTAGTTTGTTGACTAGAGCATGTCTTCATAGCAATGAATTTTTAAAATTATAAACAATATAATAAATACAATTTTTAAAATAAACAATTGTTTATCTTAAGAACTATTTTCATTATTTTTATTTTTTAAAAAAATCTATAGGTTGAAACAAAAAAAAATAACATTTGAACAATTCCAATCTGAAGTATTAAAAGATTTTAGAATCATCTGTGAAAGTAGAGAAGCTAGTCTAATAGGAAGAAAAGAAGTTTTAACAGGTAAAGCAAAGTTTGGAATATTTGGCGATGGAAAAGAATTGGCACAAATTGCTATGGCTAAAACTTTTCAACACGGTGATTTTCGTTCAGGATATTACAGAGATCAAACATTTATGATGGCAATCGGTGAATTAACTTTAGATGCCTTCTTTTACCAACTATACTCAGAAACTGATTTGACAAAAGAACCTGCATCCGGGGGAAGACAAATGAATAATCACTTTGCAACAAGAAGTTTAGATGACAAAGGGGAATGGAATAATTTAACTCAACAGTATAATTCTGCATCTGACATATCTCCAACAGGATCTCAAATGCCAAGACTATTAGGACTAGGTCATGCTTCTAAAATATACCGAAATCATCTCAAACATAATAAATCTAAATTTAGTGATAATGGTGATGAAATTGCTTATGGAACTATTGGTAACGCAAGTACATCAGAAGGGATTTTTTTTGAAACAATAAATGCAGCAGGAGTATTACAAATACCCGTACTAATGTCCATATGGGATGACGGGTGGGGAATTTCTGTTCCAAGTAAATATCAAACTACTAAAGAAGATATTTCACAGATCCTAAAAGGTTTCCAAAGAACACAAAAAAAAGATGGATTACAAATTTACACAGTCAATGGATGGGATTATAAAGAATTATGTCAAACATATATTGAGGCAAGTCAATTATGTAGACATCACCATATTCCTGTAATTATCCATGTAAAAGAAATGACACAGCCACAAGGTCATTCGACATCTGGTTCTCATGAGAGGTACAAGACAACTGAGGAGTTAGATTGGGAAAAAGAATTTGATTGTATTAAAAAAATGAAAGAGTGGATGCTAGAAGAAAATATTTGTACAAAAGAAGATTTAAAAACAATAGAATTAGAAGCAAAACAAAAAGTCAAAGAATCTCAAAAACAAACTTGGCAAAACTATCTCAATAACTTAAAAAATGAAAAAGATGAATTATTAAATGTCATTTATAGCGAAAATGATAAATCTAATACAACAATTAACACTCTTATTGCTAACTTAGAAAAAGAACAAAATCCAAATAGAAAACTATTAATCTCTATTACAAAAGAAATAATTAGAAATATAAAGTTTAATAATAAGGCAATGCCTGAATTAGAGAAATGGTTATTGAAATCTCATGAAAAATATCAAAAATTATATTCTAGCCATCTCTATAGTGAATCAGCTAGCTCAATACAAAATCAAGAGATCTCAAATAGAAAACAAGCTGTTTTTTCAAATGATTGCAAAATAGTTGATGGACGTATTGTATTAAGAGATAATTTTGATGCATTATTGCAAAAATATCCGGAATTAATAATCTTTGGAGAGGATAGTGGTAAGATTGGAGATGTAAATCAAGGTTTAGAGGGACTACAAGCTAAGTATGGAGAACAAAGAGTTTTTGACACAGGAATAAGAGAAGCTACTATCATAGGTCAAGGTATAGGTTTAGCAATGCGAGGACTTAGACCAATTGCAGAAATTCAATATCTTGATTATTTATTATATGCAATTCAAATACTAAGTGATGATTTAGCCACACTACAATATAGAACTGTTGGAGGTCAAAAAGCGCCATTAATTATAAGAACCCGTGGACACCGACTAGAAGGCATCTGGCATTCTGGTTCTCCTATGGGTGGAATTCTAAACTTACTAAGAGGGATTTACATCCTGGTGCCACGGAACATGGTTAAAGCTGCAGGATTTTATAATAATTTATTGAAAAAAGATGATCCAGCACTAGTAATAGAATGTTTGAATGGATATAGATTAAAAGAAAATCTTCCAGAGAATCTAGGTGAATATGAAACTGAAATTGGGGTAGTAGAAATTATTAGAAGTGGAACTGACATAACCTTAGTAACGTATGGTTCATGCTGTAGAATTGCATTATCAGCCTCACAAGAATTAGAAAAATTCAATATTTCAATAGAAATAATAGATGTACAATCATTAATACCTTTTGACATTAATAATAGTATTTTAAGAAGTATTCAAAAAACAAATAGAGTTGTATTCCTAGATGAAGATGTCTCGGGTGGTGGGACTGCTTACATGATGCAAAAAGTATTAGAAGAACAAGACGCATATACTTATCTAGATAACAAACCCCGAACTATCAGTTCTAAAGAACACAGGCCTGCTTATGGGGATGATGGAGATTATTTTTCAAAATCTAATATAGACCAAGTTATAGACACATGTTATGATATGATGTCCGAATCAAATCCAAGTAAATACCCTAGATTTCATTAAGTGAACAAATTAACAGAATCAGAAAGTCTATATAAAAATCTGGAAAAGATGAAAGTTCATGATATATTACAACATATAAATCATGAAGATAAAAAGGTAGCTAAAATAGTTAATAAAGCAATTCCAAAAATTGAACAATTAGTAACAATAATAATATCGAAACTAAAACTAAAGGGAAGACTATTTTATATTGGCTCAGGAACAAGCGGCAGACTAGGTATTTTAGATGCATCTGAATGTCCTCCTACATTCGGGGTCTCTCAAGACAAAGTAATTGGATTGATTGCAGGTGGTGATTCTGCAATAAGAAAAGCTGTTGAAGCAGCTGAAGATGATGAGCATCAAGCATGGATTGATTTACAAAAACATAATATTTGTACAGATGACATTGTAGTTGGAATTACCGCATCTGGCACAACACCTTATGTAGTTGGCGGATTAAAACAATGTTTCAAACATAATATTTACACATCTTCTATTATATGTAATGAGAATATGTCCATTTCAAAATACTCTAATACTACTATTAATCTACCCGTGGGTCCAGAATTTGTCACTGGAAGCACTAGAATGAAAGCAGGAACAGCTCAAAAAATGACACTAAACATGATTTCAACAAGTGTAATGATTAAATTAGGACATGTATTAGACAATAAAATGATAGATATGCATATTAATAATGCTAAATTAGAAGAAAGGGCCATTAATATAATTATGAAACAATGTCTGATAGAAAAAAGTAAAGCTAAAAATTTGTTAAAAAAACATGGTACTGTTAGATCTGTAATCAATCATTATAATGATACAAAATAAAAAAAAATTTAAAAATGGAATTCAAAAAATAGCACTTGCTATTGCTTTTTTACCTGGACCTATATTATTTGTGCTAAGTAGTCATAATAATCATATGACAAAATTGATAAATGTAACACTAAGTATACTAGGAGGAGGATTAATGATAGCATGTGTGATTTTCGGCTTTTTAGGTTTACGTGATTTACTATCAGGTTTTTTTGACCCACCTAACGAATAAAAACCAATGATGTTAAATTAGACTGCATCTCGTCAAATGAATATCCTAAGCCTGAGAAGTTTTTTAATTGATCTAAAGTTTTTACTTTATTCTTAACAACAAAAGCAGCCATACTTCCTCTAGCCTTTTTAGCAAAAAAACTAATGGTTTTATAACTATCATTTTTTTTATCTAAAAATTTAATCGCTATAATTTTTTTATTTATTTTTTTTGTTTTAATTGATGAAAAGTACTCATTTGAAGCTAAATTCAGTAAGTATTTTGCACTGTTATTTTCTAAACAATGATTTAAAGATTCTGTAATTTTTTCATTCCAAAATTCGTATAAGTTTTTACCCCTTTTATTAACTAATTTTGTTCCCATCTCTAATCTATATGGCTGAATTAAATCAAAAGGCTTCAAAATACCATGGAGACCTGATATTATTCTTAAAGACTTTTGAGAATACAATAGGTCATCATTTGAAAATGTATCAACATCTAATCCTTTATAAACGCCCCCTTTAAAGCAAAATAGAGCTTGTCTTGAATTAGATAAATTAAATTCTGATGTCCAATTTTGATATCTTGTAACATTTTGTTCACTTAATGAAGAACTTAAACTCATTAAATTGGACAATTCATCTACACTATATTTTTTTAATTGTGAAATTAATTCCTGACTATCTTCCATAAAATCAGGAATAGTAAAATTCTGAAATTGCAATTTAGTTTCAAAATCAAGAGTTTTAGCTGGTGATAAAATAGCAATCATACATTTTATTAATTAAATGGGTTTGTGAAATTCTCATTATTAATAAAGGATTCATCAGATAAAGTTAATAAAAAGGCTTTCAAATTCATTTTTTCTTGTGATGTTAGTAATAACCCAACTCCAATATATTTCATTAAAGGATCTACTGTTGGTGAATCATAACCACCAAAATTATAAAAATCAATTACTTCGTCTAAAGTACCAAATCTGCCATCATGCATATATGGAGCCGAGTACTCTATATTTCGTAAAGTAGGAGATTTAAACGCACCTTGGTCTAATGGATTACTCGTTACATTATAACGACCTAAATCAATAAATTCAGCATCTAAGCCATTATTATGAAATGAGTTGTCCGTGAAAAGTCCAATTGGATGACAATGAAAACAATCTCCTCTTTCTGTTGAATAAATATTAAAACCATCAATCTCTGACTCAGTGAAAGCAACTTCGCCTCTTAACCATTGATCAAATTTTGAGTCTACAGAAACAAGAGTGCGTTCAAATTGTGCAATTGCATTTAATACTTTAATAGAGTCAATAAGTTCATCTCCAAAAGCTTCACAAAACAAATCCGGATATATACTAGAAACCTGAAGTCGATGTATAACTTCTGACCAATTATTATTATGCAATTCAATATCATTAAATATTGGTCTTTGAGCTTGATCTTCTAAAGATATATTTTTTCCATCCCAATCAAAATGAGATTGGAATGCTGCATTAATAATTGTAGGAGCATTTCTGTCACCTATAGATTGATTTACTCCAAAACTATATTGCGTATTGTCACCAAATGCATATTCCTGCTTGTGACAAGAAGCACATGAAATAGTATTATCACTACTTAGAATAGGATCGTAAAACAAATGTCGTCCTAAATTTACACCTTCTTCGGTAATAGGATTATCTAATGGATTATATGGGGTGGGAAAACTTGTTGGATAAGATAAATTAATCGGCTTTGGTGTTCCACAACAATCCGGCTCATATTTATCACATGAATGAAAAAAAATAATAATTATAATAACACTCAAATATCTATCCATGATTTTAAGTTAATTAATTTGAACAGAAAAAATATCTCCAGCATTTTGATACAAATTCCACTGTGCTTCCATATTATCCATAATACCAGATCCAAAAATATTAAAATCATAAATAGGATCATTATACCAATTATTAATATCCATGTTAATAAAAATTGAATTAGCAGTACCCATAAATCCTTCTCCTGGAAAATCAAAAATAAATTGATAAAATGAAAAATCAGATCCATTGGTTGGGCCTGTATGGTTATTATAAAAATTCTGATTACCATCTAAATCTATATATTTTCCTTCTAATTTCATATAATGATATCCTCCCTGAAATGCTGGATTAACACCATTTGTGTTTGGCCAAAGCATTAAAGAGTGAAAATTATTTTCAGCATCAATATACTGATTGTCATTATTGTTTTCAGATGAAAAACCAAATGTAAAACTTATTCCAGCACATAATGCCGGCAAATTATATATAGTTTGGGTTAATGTTTGAGGATCATCTGTATTTATAAACATGAACTCATCTAGTAATAAGTTTGTTCCATCCTCAAAAAATAACATAATATCACTCAACACATAAAGTATTCTTCTTACACTATAATTATTTCCAGCATTATTTTCATAGAAAATATTATTATTTCCATAAATAATTTCTTGATTATCAACAAAATGATTGAAAGTAATTTCTAAGCAATGATACTCCGGCTCTAAGCATGAATATATACATGAATCATTGTCATCTGTGGCATTAGGGTTATAATTAGATGCTGAGGAATCTGTACAACCAAGAACTATACATGAACCATCGTCTTCTGTGGCGTTAGAATTATAATTTTCTGCTGTGGAATCTGTACAACCGGATTCAGTACATGATTTAAACACAGATAGAGAAAAAACAAATACAAGAAAGACAAAAAAATTATTTTTTCTAATAAAAATCATATATTAATGTTATGAAAAATTATTTAATAATTATAAAATTAATACTATTTCCTCACATATTATTATGTCAAGGATTAATTACACCTGAATTACATAACTTATTAAATGAGTCACACAAAAATGTATTAATACCTATAATTATTGAAGTTAACGATGATTTTAACTTAGAAGAATTAAAGGTCCAGTTTAAAAAAAATAATACTCCTATTAAAAAAAGAGCTTCCATTATTTGTGACAATATGACTACTACTGCACAAGAAACACAAGCAGATATTATCAGGGAAATTAAATCTAAACCACAAGACTACTCTAATTTAAAGTCTTCATGGATTATTAATAGCATTTTTTTAGATGCTTCTAAAAATTTAATAAAAAGCATTGCATTTCATCCAAATATTAAAAGAATTCATATTCAAGATACACAAGCAGACATAATTGAATATATTGACAATGAAAATCTAAGTTTTCAAATTGAAGATGGAACAGAACCCGGTATTGAGGCAATTAATGTTCGGCCATTATGGGAAATGGGCTATACAGGAAAAGGCAAATTAGTATTTAATTACGACACAGGGGTTTGGCCGCAACATGAAGCTTTCTCAAATAGATTTTTTGGTAATTTATATCCCCTGAGTCAATGCTGGGATGGTTATTTTAGCCCAATACCAAACGGTCATGTCAGCGACCATGGAACACATACCCTTGGTACTATGGCGGGACTAGTTGCTGAAACAAATGACACAATTGGAATTGCATTTAATTCTTATTGGATTGCTAATGACTTTGTTACTTCATCTGTTGAAACATTGCCACCAATAGAAGATATGATTACATCTTTCGAATGGGCATTAAACCCAGATGGAGATATAAATACTGATTATGATGTTCCTGATGTGATTAATAATTCATGGAGATGGTATAATGAAATTGACACATTTCAATGTAGTGGATATGCTGTTCAATTAATGAATACTATTGAAGCTGCTGGAATTGCAAATATTTTTTCAGCTGGCAATAATGGCCCTGACAATGAAGGTGTCAGATCTCCACAAAGAATCAATTCAAATCTAGTAAACACTTTTTGTGTTGGTAGCATAAACGCCAATAATGATGATTATCAAATCAGTTCTTTTTCATGTAGAGGGCCTACACAATGCCCAGGAGAAGGATCACTATCCATTTATCCAGAAGTAGTAGCACCAGGTCAAAATATTAGGTCTGCTTGGGGACAAAATGGTTTTAATACAATTTCCGGTACTTCTATGGCATCACCACATGTATCAGGTGCCGTTTTATTATTAAAAGAAGCTTTTCCTTTTTTAACAGGACAAGAAATACTTTTGGCACTTTATAATACAGCAAATGATTTGGGAGATTTTGGGGAAGATAATACTTATGGCATGGGAATCATTGATGCATATGCTGCTTTTAATTATCTTTCAAACAATTATACCCCAGTTCCCCCTAATAATATTAGTAATGACTTAGTTTTAGAAGAAGTTGTAAATATACCAAGTGAA
>MDSW01148248.1_pt1 | contig 11743 bp, 10 predicted proteins | sample 811171 | NCBI WGS metagenome assembly MDSW01 (sample SAMN05326641, study PRJNA326480) | marine metagenome | isolation source: seawater | place: Atlantic Ocean: North West | collected 2012
AAGTGTCGGAATTTTTGAAGATGTACAAAGGTTTTTCACCAAACAAATCTCTTGACAAGATTATCTCATTTTTTTTAGTATCATATATGCAGACTGCCCACATACCATCAAACATTTTAAAACAATTTTCCCCCCATTTATGATAAGCTTTTATAAGGACTTCTGTATCTGAGGTAGTTGTGAAATTATAATTAAATTTAATTAATTTTTGTTTAATCTCATTAAAGTTATAAATTTCTCCGTTAAAAATTAGTACAAAATTTTGAAAATGAAACGGCTGATTAGATCTCGGATTGTTATCAATAATTGCTAGGCGACTATGAAACAAATTTATAGAATAATCTGATTTTAATGTTTTAAAAGCACCTTTATGGTCAGGCCCTCGATTATCCATCAATTCCAAAATTTTTTTATTGTTACAAGAATAATTCTTTTTTAACTTTATGATGCCCGCAATCCCACACATTTTAATTGAATTTTCCTTTTAAAAAACTAATCACCATTTTATCTTTGAGAATTCCCTTTTTTTTTATATTTTTAATTAGTTCTTTGCAGAATATGTTGTATCCACCTTTTTGAGACATGTGAATTACCTTGTCATTTAGTATATCACTCTTTTCTAATTCAATAAGACCAGATAGAACCTCTAGTCCATAAAGCATTCTTTTTGCTTTAATTTTTTGGACTTCCTTAATTTTTGGAATTCTATGAATTTTTTGCAATGTTTTAAAATAACTTTTTTTGCTAGAATGGTCTATTGTAAAGCCTAATTTTGAATATATTGCATCGGCCGCAAGAATTGAAAATTTACCCTCACAACCAAATTCAAAACTCGCTGTTCCTGTGCATGTAATAACATTATCACAAATTTTGGTTGTATTTTTTGATGTTAAATTATTGGGACACAATTTAATATTTTTATTTTTATAGTTTTTTAGTAGATTTTCAATAATTCCTATTTCGTTATAACTTTTTCTTGATGGATGAGGCTTTACTAACCAAAATACGTTATTCAGATTATTATATTCAATAAAATCTAAAGTTTCCTTTAAATGTTGAAAATAGTTCATAAATAAGAGTTTTCCATCACTTAGTGGAGCGTCAGAAAAAATATGCGGTGCAATTAGAATAATTTTTTTTTTATAATTTTTGCTTTTAAAAACTCTTTTAATTAAATTTTTTTTAGAAAGAAAAATATTTTTTTTGTTTGCATTTTTTAAGTCAAGTATATTCGTATAGTTACCTTTAAGTTTTCCCTCATTCCTTTTATTAATAAATTTATTAAGTGTTTTTGAATTTATTTTATTTAATTTTTTTAAAAACATTTTATTTTTTAGTAAGGTATATGTACTATTATAGTTGAAATTAAAGTATCTATTTATTGTGGTGTAACCAACTTTATTTTTGTATAGCTTTTCAATTTTTAAAATTTTAATTTTTCTAAGAGATGCTATTCTAAATAAAATTCCTGAATTACTAGCATAAGCACTACCATTTGATATCACATATTTGATCTTATTTTTATCAAATATATTATTTATTAATTTTACTTTTATTATCACACTTAAAAGAATTAAAATAAATTTTAGATTTAAATTAAAATTTAAATAAGAGTGATTATATCTCACATAGGTATTATATATTAAATCCCCTATCTGAATGTTATCTATTTTATATTTATAAAAAAACCATTCGTAATCTTTTATTTTAATAATAAATAAATCACGAATAAGTATAAAAAGGCAGCTTATATAAATAAAAATAATTTTTATATTAAGAAAATTTTTTAATTTTATATTTGGAAAAAAATTTCTAAAGCCGAAACTTTCAAAAATATTTCTGTATATTTTGTTATTTTTGTCAGAAAGAATAATAGCATTTGATTTTATCTGATTACATAAAGCAGAGCCTAAAATTGCATAAATCAGACTAAATTCAAATCTTCCCCTATCTGAAATTATTATATTGGTATTATATATTTTGTTATCTAATATTTTTTTATTAGATTGAAGAAATTGTTTATAGTATTTATTCATGCAAAAATTTTATTTAATTTATTTGGGAAATTATTCATTGCCTTTAATTAATTGATATATTTTTTATTAACTGTTTCACCTTCAGAAAAATTTTTTTTTGCAATCTTATTAATTATTTGTTCATATTCTTTAGGATGAGTAATATTCATAGGTCTTCTGATGATGATATCTTTTTCTAAAATTTTTTTACCTTTTTTTACATTTTTTCTGAAGTAAATACCTTTTCTAAAAAGTTTTCTAAATGATTTTTCATAAGGAGAAGGGTTTATTGTTTTTCTCCCAAATAAATATTGATAATCTTTTGCAAAATCACAAATTGCTTTTAGATCATTGTAATCAGCAGAAAGCTTATGGTCTAAACCAATTTTTTTTTTGTTAAACGTAAAATGTTTTTCTATAACTTTAGCTCCTAAAAAAATTGATGTAATTGCAGCATTAATACCAGTACAGTGGTCTGAGTAACCAATAGCATAGTTAAAATTCTCTTTTAACGAAATAATTCTGTTCAAATTTGCTTGTTTTTTTTCACATGGATAAAGAGAAACGCAATGCAAAATTACCAAATTTCTTGTTTTAAAATTTTTAATACAGTTTTTAATATCTTTTTTGTCTGACATGCCAGTTGATAAAATAATAGGTTTTTTTTCTTTCGAGATATATTTTTGCAAATAAGAATCAGTTATGTCAGAAGAGGCGATTTTATAAGCATCAATATTTAAATTTCTAACTTTTTCTAGGCTTTCAACATCAAATACTGAACAAATAAAATAAATATTAATTTTCTTTGCAAAGGATCTTAATTTTTTTATTTGAATATAATTTAACTCCATCTTTTTCCAAATTTTATAAAGATTTTCTTTTTTACCGGAACTTTTCTTTTGCAAATTACTTTTTTTGGACATTTTATTTGCCAAAGTAAATGGTTTAAAAATTTGGAATTTTACCCCATCTGCACCAGCTTTTTTTGCCTCAAAAATTAGTTTTTTTGCAATATTGAAGTTTCCTTCATGGTTAATTCCTATTTCAGCAATTATGAAAGGTTTTTTTAATGCTTTAAAATTAATCATCTTATAATCTTAGTTTAAACTTTTGTTAACTCTGAATTTGATAAAGTAATTATTTCATCACATACATCAAGAGTTTTAATTCTGTGAGCTACTAAAATAATGATTTTTTCCTTTTTTAATTTTTCAACTTCTTTAATAATTTTATTTTCCATATCGACATCTAAAGCACTTGTAGCCTCATCTAATACAAGCAAACTACTATCATGATAAAGTGCCCTTGCAAATCCAATACGTTGTCTCTGACCTCCAGACAACTTTGCACCTTTATCACCAATTTGAGTTTTATAACCATTTGGTAATTTGTTAATAAAATTAAGAAGTTCTGATCTCTCTAAAATATTTTCAAGTTTTTTGTGATTAATTTCCTCTTTTTTTAATCCAAATGCAATATTTTCTGCAATGCTATTATCACTTAAATAAATATCTTGAGGAACATAACTTGCATAATTATTTCCATAAATATTTTCTTTAAAAATATTTTTATCATTAATATAGATTTCTCCATTAATAGGTTTTATTAGACCCAAAATTAAATCAATAAGTGTTGTTTTACCTGAACCTGACTCACCTTTTAAACCATAAATTTTACCCTTTTCAAATTTATAATTCACTTTATTTAAAATAATTTTATTTTCATACTTAAACGTTAAATTTTTAATATCAATTTTTCTAACATCAATTTTTGATTTTTGAATTTTTGTTTTATTATCTAAATTAATATTTTTATATAAATTACTTATGTTTTCTACAGATTTAGTATTAAATCTAAGGTTATTTAAGTTCGTATTAATATTGATGCAAGCAGGTAGAGTTCTTATGATAATTAAACAAACTAAAGATAAAATAGGTATTGACTCTTTAATACTAAGATTTTGAAATAAAAAAAATAAAAGTATTAATACCACAAGTATTACAGCTAAAACTTCAAGAATTAATCTTGGAAGTCTTCCAACTATTCTAAAAATTATTTCATTATTTTGTCTTCTAGCCATGTGCTTAAAAACATTTTGAACAAAAAATTCATTTTTGTTTGTTAATTTAACTATTTTTATTGATGAAACTGCTTCTGTAATTTTCTGTAAAATATTCTCTGCGCTTACTCTAACCTTTATACCAACTGATTTTATTTTAGCAGCAATCGACTTGTAAAAAAGAATTGTTGAAATTAACATAAAAATAAATAACAAAAAAGTTATCTTCATATTTACTAGAAACATCATGATGAATAAAAAAATAACAGTTATTGATTCTTTAAAAATTAATGAGAGATTTACAATATAATCAGTCACTCGTTTTGTTTCACCATTTACAGATTGTATTGTTATTGCTGGATTTTGATCCACATGAAATTGATAAGGCAAATCTAGATAAATTCTAAATATATCTTTAGCTAAATTAATATAAATATTTTTTACGATTTTTTCTTGAAAATAATAAAATAATAATAAAATTAAATTTTTTAGAAGAAAAACACATACTAAAATTATTGATGAATAGATTGCTAATTGATTTAAACTTAATGATAAAAATAAGTTTTTCAAATATTCTATTGGAATTTTCTGAGCTGCAAGTTCAGGGTCAGAAATTAGTATTAAAAAACCTACTAATGAACTTAAACTAATTGTTTCTACAAAAGCTAAGAAAATTGAAAAAAAAGCCAAAATATAAAGATATTGTTTTTGTCTCTTATTTAACATTAAGCTTAAATTTTTCAAAAGAACTTTCATGATTTTAACCCATTAGAAGTATAAGATTTAGTCAACATTATGTTTAATTAAAAATTAATGATTAATTTTAAAATTTAATAATATATGATAGCAATAAAGCCATTAGTGTCTTAAAACAAAAAAATGATAAATTTTAAAGTAAAAATACCGCCAAAAGCAAGCAATTCTAAAATAGAAAATTTTTTTATCAAAAAGGGATTGAAAGAGTTAATTAATTTAAGCAAAGCAAAAAGTAAAGGTGTTAATGATATGATACACTCAAGTCCTTATAAACCTGAATTAAAAGATCTTTATAATTTATATAATTACATAACTTTAAATAAAAGAATTACAATTTTAGAATTTGGTTCTGGTTGGAGTTCATTAATTATGGCTATGGCACTTAATGAATTAAAAAAAAAATATTTTAAAGAAGTAAAAAAACTAAGAAGAAATAACCCATTTGAATTATTCATTTTAGAAAATGAAAAAAAATTCCTTAAAATTACTAAAAGAAAATTAGATAGTTTTACAAAAAAAAATGATATCAAAATAAAAATTCATTACTGCTTTTCAACAGTCAAAATGATAAAGTATAATGGAAATATCGCATCAGAATATACTAAGCTTCCATTATGCAACCCAGATTTTGTTTATGTTGATGGACCCGATCAATTTAATATTCTAGGCAATATCAATGGAATTAATATAGGTCACAAAGATATGATGCCAATGATATGTGATCCACTAAAATTTGAATATTTTTATACACCTGGAACAATAATATTAACTGATGGAAGAGCTGCAAACGCAAAATTTCTTAAAGATAATTTTAAAAGAAAATGGATATATTATAAATTAAAAAAAAACGATCAGCATATTTTTTATCTAAATGACAATACCTTAGGTAAATACAATTCTAGACAATTAAAATTTTATAAGAGTAAATCATTATAAGAATATGCTTTTTAAACTTACAAAATTAATTTACTGGATTTTATCGTCTATAAATAAATTTATTGTCTTATTTGCCAAAAATTTTGAATTTTTAATTTTTTCAAAAAAAAATATATTGAAACTAAGAGCTATAAAACAATGAACTATCAAATTTAATTAAAAATTTATAAATGATAAAAAAATATATAAACAATTTTTTTTCCTTATTTGGCTATATTATTAAAAAAAAACATAATAGAAAAAAATTTATAGATGATTTATATCCTATAATAATTAAAAAAAAACATCCAATCATCTTTGATGTTGGAGCAAGCAAAGGACAATCAATTGAGAGATATCAAGGTTTATATAAAAATTCTATAATACATTCATTTGAACCAGTTAAAAATGAGTTCAATTTATTAAAAGAAAAGTTCAAAAATAATCCGAATATTCATTTATCAAATGTAGGTGTAGGAGATCATTTAGGTGAAGAATTGATTAATATAGCAAAAAACACGGGTCACTCAAGTTTTCTAAATATAAAAAAAAATACTCGATGGATTAATGAGAGAAGTAAATCAGTTGGAGTAAAAGAGGATGAATACATATCAAGACAAGAAAATGTCCCAATAATAACGTTGGATGAATATTGTAAAAAAAATAATATTGGCAACATCGATATCCTAAAGATAGACACACAGGGATATGAGGATAAAGTTTTGAAAGGGTGCAGTGAATTAATTAAAAATGAAAAAATCAATCTAATCCAAGTTGAGTTGATTTTTGCAGATATTTACGAAAAATCTTTGAATTTTTACGATATTGAAAGATATCTCATTCCAAACAATTTTAGACTTTTTGCAAATAATAATTTTGGTAGTCTATATAATAATTATTCATGGCAAACTGAACTTTTATATGTTCATAAAAATCTTTATAATGAGAATTTAAATCTTTAATTTTTTAGAAACTAAAATTTATTCATAAGTATTTTTTGAGACCATAATTCACTGATGAATATTTGAAATATTTGAAAGCTGTTAAAATGTTTCGGATATTTCTCAAAATTTTCAAAATATTTAATAACTTCGTTTTTGTTTAAAAAACCGTGAACATTAAAGTTTTTGGAGTTTATTAAATCAAAAAACATACTTTTTAAATTTTTTTTCATCCACTTGCTTTGGGGATCAGCTATTGTTCTTTTATTTAAAAATAAAACTTCTTTATCTACATAATCTTTAAATGGATATTTCATTATTATTCTTTGTTGTTCATTTAATAATTTATATTTTGAGGGTATTTGTAGAGACCACTCTACAACTTTATGATCCAAAAAAGGGACTCTTGTCTCAATTGAATTGTGCATTGAGCTTCTATCTGCATATTTTAAAGATCTTGGTAATTTCAAATAATAAATATCTGCGTATTGAGCATTTCTAAGGTGACTTTTAAAAGGTTTATTTATTACAAAGTTATTTTTATAATCTTTGAAGATTTCACTATAAACTGAAAAATCTTGATACTTGCTTCCATCAATCGTAGACGAGCCAGGACTTTTATATTGTGCAAAAGATCCCCTAATGAATTCTGAGTTTGACAAAGTGTCATTTTTAATATGTGGAAGACTTTTAAAATATTTTTTTTTTAATTTAGTTTTACTCAAAACTTTTAAATTATCCAAATACCAAGGAGTTAAATAGTAACTATAACCCGCTCCAATTTCATCACCTCCGGATCCATCAAATATAACTTTGCACTCATCTTTAAAATTGTCATATAAGTTATGCTGACTTAAAATTCTTAATGAGGAAAAAGGTTCATATTCTCTATTTAAAACATTTATTAAATGATCCTCAATTTTCCTTTCATTTATGCGAGATGAAAAATTTTGTATGTTTGCGCTTCTAGAAATCTTCTTTGCATAATCAAGCTCACTGTATCTTTTATCTTCAAAATCGAAAGTGAAAGACTTAAATTTTTTCTTATTAAAATTCATTAGAGCTGAAAGAACTGCAGAGTCTACACCTCCAGATAAATGTACACCAGCTATTACATCAAAATAGTTATGTTCATCGAATGACTCAAGTAAACGTTGTTTAAATTCATTTATATAAAATTTAAAACTTTTATTTTCTTGATCTTTTTTTTCATTAACGAAGTCTTTAATATTATAGTATTTCTTTTCTACTATTTTACCACTACTGCTTACTTCCAAATAATGTGAGGGTTTGACCTGAAAAATGTCCTTAAACCAAGTTTCATCTGTAGAGTTAATTAAACCCTGATTAAAAAATCTGTATGCCTCTTTTTTGTTGATATTCTCTTTTGATTTATCAATTAAACCTTTTATCTCAGAAGAAAAATAGATTTTTTTATTTTTTTTTCTGAAGTAAAGCGGTTTAATCCCAAATCTATCTCTAATTAAAAAAACTTTTTTAGTATTTTGATCGATTATACAAATTGAGAACATTCCTTTGATTTTATCTAAAAAGGATATTCCGAATTTTTCGTATAAATGAAGAATTATTTCCCCATCGCCCTCTGAAAAAAAGTCTTTCTTTGAAAAATAGGTCTCTTTTAGTTTCTTAAAATTATAAATTTCTCCATTATAAATTATTTGTATCTTTTTATCTTTTGAAGCAAATGGTTGATTTGATTTATCTGAAAGATCAATTATTTTTAATCTTAAAAATCCAAACATGCCCAGATGATTTTTAAATATAATTTTTTGATCAGGGCCTCTATGCGAAATTGATTGTAACATTTCCTCGATTTTTATTGAGTCTTTTGGTCCCTCAAAGGGCATGATTCCTGATATTCCACACATGATTTAATGGTCTTATTATTTAAAATTTTTGTCTTTTTTAGGACAATATTTGTATTTAGAAAATATCTCTAATTGCTTCTATACTCAAATGATTAATGACCAATAAATATGTTTGTATTAGCATTAAATAAATAATAAAAAATAGTTTATGAACTTTTTCTTTGGAGTTAATCAAGGTGATATTCAGTCAAAAATCTCAATACCTAAATTTCAAAATTCAGGAAAATTTAACAGAGATAATCTACTTTACTCAGCAAGCATAGTTAATTCAAAATGGTTTGTTAAAAAGGAAAAAACTGAAGAAACAGAAAGTTTCTTTAAACTTAAAGCCAATGAAATTGATAATCACAAAATTTTTTTTATAGCTACAGATCAAGAGGTTTCAAGTTACTTTTCAAATAATGTGGGTGAAAAACTGGAAGATCTAAATACGTTTTCTGATACTGCGCCATCTTTTAGGTGCAATCTAAAGGTTTTTAAAAAAAATAATGGTTATTCTTCCTATCAATCAGAATACCCTTATGTGATGACCAAAAAAAGGGGGAATATATTATCTTCTTTATATTTGTTGACTAATAAGAATGCTGAAAATAATTATGTATTGTTTAGAAACATTTTTCATATGCCAACAAATGAGGAGTTTAAAATTTATATTGTTGATGTAGAAAATCAAAAAGTTCTATTTGAGGAAAATCTAAAATCAAATTATTCCAATCTAATCAAAATTGATAAAAAATTTATCAATAAAAACTTTTATATATTTACCTCAGATTACTTGGGTATTCCTATTTATTTGTCTGAAAAAAATGGACATTTATCTTTTGAGCATACCCATCCACCACATACATATATTCTTAATAAAAACAAATATGAAGTTGTAGGAAAGTTGAAAAAGAAAATAAATGAAATCATTAATAAATAGAATCTTATCAAATGATAAAATCACAACTTTAAGAAATAGTTTAAAGTTAAAACCTGTTCAAATTAACAAGTATTCGTCTGTAAACGCTTCAATATCTGATGCTTTTCTATTTAGGACAGATCAAGATTTTCTAACTTATTTTAGATTTAGTGATATTTTAAATATTTTTTATAATATTAAAAATTCAAAGGTAGAATTAGTTTTTTTTGATAATAGAAATAATTTTATAAAAAAACTGAATTTAGATAAAATTTACAAACTTAATGAAATTTGTATAGACAAAGAATTCATGAATAACAGAGAGGTTTACGGCCACTTTTATATATTCCACGATCATAAACAAGTAGGATTAGATAATTTATTATTAAGCAACAGATGTTATCTCGGATTTTCAAAGAAAGGAATAAACCCATCTTTTGTTCACGGAAATAGTTTTGTTAAAGGAAAAAATTTTATAAATGGGAAAATCGAATCCAATTTTGTAAAAACTTCTTTTCTTAAAAACTATAAGTATTTTATTCAAGAAGATTTTTCAGATGTTGACAAACTAGAACTTTTTTTTAATAACCCAACAAATAAATTAATTAAATTTACTGTAAATGGAAAAAATTATTCTATCGAACCTGATAACGACATAATGGTAAAAATGACTAAAACTGAAAAAGTAGAAATTATATCAAATTGTACACAACTAAGGCCCTTGGTTTTCACATTTAAAGAAAATTTTTATGATGTACACCACTGTTAAATTTTTTGAAAAGAGTAAAAATGAAAAGATTAAGATCTGATAAGAAATTTGTTACTTTAAGAGAGGCTGAATATTATGCTCAAAAAAAGATAAATAAGAAAATTTTTAATTGGTTACAGTCGGGGGCTGAGGATAATTATACTACATCAAAAAATATTATTGATTTAAACAATATTAAAATAAAACCATTTCATTTAAAAAAAGTAAAAAAAATCAACCTTACTACAAATTTTTTTGGAACAAAAATTTCATCTCCATTAGTTTTATCCCCTATGGGACACCAAACTCAATTTCACAGAGAGGGTGAAATTGAAACCGCAAAAGGTATTTCAAGTATTAATTCAGTGGGCGTATTTGGTACTCAGGGTAGAATGAGTCTTGATGACGTTAGAAAAAATAATACAAAAACCAAATTATGTTGGACAATTTTCCCCTTTGGTCCCCTTAAGTGGGTAAGCTCACAAATTAAGAATGCTGAAAAAAATAAATGTATTGCTATTGTAGTGTGTATTGATGCTAATATAAGATCTCATAGATATCTGGATAGAGAGTCGAGATATGATGCTCGAACAATAGGCAAAAGAACAAATCCAAATCCACCTAATCAAGAGGCAGCTCTATTTTACGATTGGAATTTGGTAAAATTCATTAAAAAAAATACAAAATTACCAGTAATTGTAAAAGGTATATTGTCAATCGAAGACGCTTTGAATTGTATAAGATTAAAATGTGATGGATTATGGATTTCTAATCACGGAGGAAGAATGTTTAATTCTGGAATAAGTGGTGTAGAAGCCTTAAGGGAAATTAAAAAAAAAATTTCAAATAAAAAAATTAAAATATTCGTCGACGGTGGTGTAAGAAGAGGCTCTGATATACTTAAATTATTATGTTTGGGAGCTGATTTTATTGGGATAGGTAGACCGGCAATACACGGTTTAATTTGTCATGGCAAAGAAGGTGTAAAAAATATATTTGACATTCTTAATAGTGAGCTGCTGACCGCAATGACAAATGGAGGATTTAGAGATTTTTCTGAATGTAAAACTAGTAGGATTAAATTTAAATGAAAAAACAAAAGGTAATTTGTATAATACCTGCTAGAGGTGGCTCTAAAGGATTGAAGATGAAAAACTTGCAAAAAGTAAATAGAAAACCCTTAATTTATTTTCCCATAAAAGCTGCAATTAAAAGTGGGGTATGTGATAAAGTGTGTGTATCCACAGACTCTTTACAAATTGCTCAAGTTTCAAAAAAATATGGGGCCGAGGTTCCAGTTTTGCGAAAAAAAAAATTTGCAGGCGATTTTACAACTACAGAACAAACTTTAAAAAATGCTCTTTATGAATTTGAAAATTTTTACAAAACAAAGTTTGATATCTGTGTTTTTTTAACATCGACAAATATTTTTAGAAAAATTAGTTGGATTAAAAAAGCAGTAAAAATTTTAAAAAAAGATAAAAAGTATGATAGCGCTTTTTCAGTTCACAGAATATAC
>MDSW01202714.1_pt1 | contig 11743 bp, 10 predicted proteins | sample 811171 | NCBI WGS metagenome assembly MDSW01 (sample SAMN05326641, study PRJNA326480) | marine metagenome | isolation source: seawater | place: Atlantic Ocean: North West | collected 2012
AGTAGACCTTTTATACCAAATTTTAGTATGAAATTATCGAATATGTTAAATTTTAAATTCAATTTAAATTGGGACTTATTAAGTGATAAATATCCATATCTAAAAAATGGTCATAAAATAAACAAAAGTGAATTAATTTTTAAAAAAATTGAAGATTCGTTTATAAATGAACAAATTGAGAAACTTAAAAAAAATAGTTATTTAAACCAAGTTTGACTTTGCATATTTATTGCCGCGATTACAATGTCTTTTCTACTTATTTGTCCAACCAATTTTTGATTTTCAATAACTGGAAATCTTCTTCTTGAAGAATTATAAAATCTAGAAGCTGCATCAAAAATACTTGTTGAAGAATTAATAGTATCAACATTTTTTTGCATAAAATTTTTAACTCTTTTATCTAAGATTGGCATATTAAAATATCTACTATCTGAGATTTCTTTCATACAGTCTGCCTCAGATATTACTCCTACTATTTTTCCATTTTTATTTAAAACAGGTCCTCCTGATATTTTATGTTTAACAAATTTTTTCATCACTTCAAAAATTGAGTCATTTGGAGAAAAAACAACTAAATTTCTCTTCATAATATCCCTTACTAGAATATTTTTATTAACATTACTTATAGATGATCTTACACCCTGAAAACTCTTAATTGCCAAATGTTTTTTTGTTAATGATTTTATCTAATTTAGTAAAAATTCATTAATAAATGAAAAAGATTGGAATCTTAGGTTGTGGTTGGCTTGGATTTTCACTAGCAAAAAGCTTAATTGGAGATGGTTATGAAGTTCATGGATCGTCAAGAAGTATTGAAAAAAAAGATGAGTTTGAAAATAATAAAATAATTTTTTATTTAATTAAAATTGACCAAAATGAAATTAAAGGCAATCTTGATTTTTTTAAAAATATTCAAGTTTTAATTATTTGTATACCCCCTGGTAAAGAAAACAGTTACAATTATTCTAAAATTATTAATCTATGTTGCCAAGAAATTATAATAAATAAAATTAAAAACATTCTTTTTACAAGTAGTATATCTGTTTATGATGGAATTAAAGGAGAGATTGACGAAAAAGTTGAACCTAAACCTATAAATATTTCATCAAAAGAAATTCTAATCAGTGAGAAAAAATTAATGGGTTTAAAAGATATTAATTTAATAATTTTAAGACTTGGCGGTTTAGTAGGTGTAAATAGAAATCCAATTTTTAGTTTAGCAAAAAAAGATATAGTAAAACTCGAAGGGCGTATTAATTTAATCCATCAAAAAGAATGTATTTTAATAATTAGTGAATTAATAAAAATTCCATTTTCAAATAACATATTTAACTGTGTTTATCCATATCATCCTTTAAAAAAAAATTATTATGAAAAACAGGCTTTGTTAAGAAATCTAAGACTAAATAAAATTATTTACTCAACAAAAAACGAAAAAACTATTAATTCAACTAAAATTTCAAAATTTTTAAATTACAAATTTAAATTTGACGTAAATTTACTCGAATCTAATTTTTGAGTTTGAATTTAAATTAGAAATTCTATTTTCATTAAGATCATCACTTAAAATTAAGTTTTCTGTCATTTTCAAAAATGCATTATAGTAATAATTTAAGTCATGTATTGATTTTTGAAGAAGTGAGTCCTGGTTTGCCAAACTATTGTATTTACAAATTAAAATTTTAGTTTTAACAACTTTCAGTCTTGAAATAAATTGAGGATTATTAATTTTAGATGGTAAATTAGACTCAAGTAACTCATTACATTGACTTATAGCATCATCTAAAAAAGTGTCAATACCGCTAAAGTTTAATATGAAGATTGATTCAATTGATTTTCTAAAGTTTTTAAAATTTTTTAGCTTAATTATGGTTGAATCAATTTTTATATTGTCTGAAAATTCATAAATAGAAAGAATTTTATTATTAGTTTTTGTTTCGTTATCTTCTTTTTTATTTTTTGTAGATTTAATAAGCTCGTTTTTGTTGTTTGAGCAATTAAGAAATAAAAAAAAAGATATCACAAATAAAAAAAACTTCATATTTAAATTTCTATAGAATTAATTCTTAGTAAAAGTACCATAAAAAATAAAAATTGGACAAAAAATAAATTATGGCAAAAGTAAGATCTGATATCAACTTTCCAATAGTGATAAAAAAAATGCATTGGTAATGAAACAAAAAACCAACCTAAATAATTTTGTAATGTTGGCATTCCTCCTTTAAAAATCCAAAAGTCAAAAGTAGGAGCTAAAGGTTCCATTAGTAAATCTAAGAATAACATTAAGCACATACCAATAAAAATTTTTACAAAAAAATTTTTACTAAATTCTTTTGCTATTGCACCACTGCAAATTGTTAAAACTGACCAATTACAACATATTAAAATTGGAACTCCAAATAATTTAGGTCCTAAAGCACTACCATAAATGTAATCACCAAAAATTAAATCATAATTTACTCCCAAAAATTCAGATATAAAACCTAAAAAAAAAGAAAGCGTAAGTATCTTCAAAAAGTTATTTGATTTATAGGATGTAATTACTAGCAAAGCAAAGTTTATTGACAGATTAAGAGGTGTCATTGATAAAAACCAACCCGCATCAAAATATACTATACCAATTATCCCAGAAAGATGAAACAACCAAATTATAAAGATTGAAAGTGTAACTATATTCATGATAAGTTTTTAGAAACTAAATCACTTACTATTTTAGCTGAGTTTAAACATAGTGGAATTCCACCACCAGGATGAACAGTTCCTCCACAAAAAAATAAATTATCATATGTCTTTGAAAAATTTGGATGCCTAACAAATGATGACTTTATATCATTGCTTGAAGTGCCATACAAAGCCCCCATAAATGATTCAGTCTGTTTATCAATAATCTTTGGAGTTACGACTTTCTCTTCTTCTATATAATCTCTTATTTCACATTTTAAAATATTATTTATTTTACAAATTACATGGGTCTTTAATTCTTTTACTATTTTTTCCCAATCTTGACCACAATCTGAAGGAACATTTATCATTACAAACCAATTCTCTGAATTTTTTGGTGCATCATTTGTTACATCTTTAGATGTAATATTTATATATACAGTTGGATCTTCAAAAACAGATTTTTTTTCAAAAATATGTTCAAACTCACTCTCGTAGTCATTTGAGAAAAATATATTATGCAAATCTAACATCTCAAACTTTCGCGAAATTCCCCAGTAAAAAATTACTGCAGAACTAGATCTTTCAATTTTAGACAATTTTGAAGCTTTATTTATATCACCTAATAATTTTTTGTAAGTGTAATATACATCTGAATTTGAAACTAAAATTTCAGATTGATAAAATTTACTGTCAGAGTTAACTCCAAGAACTTTATTGTTTTTGGTAACTATTTTGTTTATCCTGCTATTGAATAAAAATTCAACTCCTTGTCTTTTTGCTAATTTGAATAAGGAATTAGTAATTTCTACCATTCCTTTGTTTGGAATGAATGTCCCAATATTATTTTCTAAATGTTGAATCAAAGACATTATGCCTGACGTTTTATATGGATTAGAACCATTATAAGTAGCATATCTATCAAACAATTGAACAAGGTGCTTTTCTTTTAACTGATTTTGATTTACTTGATGTAATGTTTTATTTAAATCTAATTTTTTGATGTTAAATATTGCCTTGAAAGTTTTTTTATTAAATAAATTCTTATAATCATGTAAAGATTTTTTCAAGAAAATTGATTCTGTTAAATCATATTTAATCTTAGATTTATTCATATAATTTAATATGATTTTTTTATCAACATTCAAATTTGAACTGATTTCGTTGGTAAATTTTTTTTTATCAAAAAAACTTTTTATTCTTACCCCATCTTCCCAAAAATAATTACAAGAGACTTCTTTTCTCTTATATTGAAAAAACATTGAAGTATCTTCATCACAAATATTAAATAAATCCTCAACAAGCTCTGGCATTGTAAAAAGTGAAGGGCCAAAGTCAAACCGATATTTACCTAATTTAAAGTTTGATAATTTCCCACCCGGAAACGAATTTGCCTCAAAAACTTTAACCTTAAATCCTAATTTTGCAAGTCTTATGCTGACTGCAATTCCTGCAATTCCTGATCCAATAACTATCGCATTGTTCATAATTAAAATTAATTAGTAATCTCACCTATTAATTCAAATCTTGTAAACATATCCTCTCTATACCAACTTTCTCTCTTGGTTTTTCTAATAATTTCTGAATGATTTTTATTTTTATAAGCAAATATATTTATTGATGCTTCATCTTTCCATATACTAACTGTTGCCTGCTGAATAAAAGGTAATTCCCCAACCCCTTTGAAATATTCAACACCTTTGGCTTTTTTTATAGCATCAGAAGCCATATTTACAAACGACCAAAATCTTAAAAGTTTACTTATTTTTAAAGTAGCTCTAGTTAGTACAACAACTTTTTTTGATCTATTTCTCTTAATATTTTTTTTTATTATGAATGGATTTTCTCCGCTCCATAGACCTTTTGAGAAAAAAGGTTTTAATAATAATATTCTATGATTATAAGATTTATTAATATAAGTTGAATACCATTTATTTTTTTTTCTAAAATTTTCAAAATATTCCTCACTCTCCCAAACACACAATAAAGCATATGTTGAGAAATCTGGCCACAAACTAAAACCCTTTCCCCCTCCAGTTCCTAAAATTTTATAAAAATTTAATCCATTTAATTCTTTCAAAATCCCTCTAGATATAGCCATTTGTTTAAAGGCCCAAAACCTATTTGATTTAAGATTGAAAATTGAAATTGTTGTCAATCTACTCATAATAATTTTTTTTTAATCTAAAATAATTTAATTTGATTTATTATTACATATTTAAAATGTAATTTATTAATTTTAAACAAAAAACATGACCCCCACATTTGTAGCAAATGTTGTTATTGTAACGACTATTATAGTAATATTTTTTATTGTCAGAGATTTAAGAAGTAAAAAATGAAAATTCACGATAAAATAGACAAATTCATTTATCTATTAATTACATTAAATGTTTTTGCTATGATACTTGAATCTCATGAGTCATTAAGAAATCTATATTCAAAATCATTTTATTATTTTGAATTTTTCTCTATAATTATATTTACAGTTGAATATTTCTATAGAGTTATCTACAACTTTAAGTCTAATAAAAAGAGTCTTTTTAAATATGTTTTTAGTTTTTATGGCATTATCGATTTAGTATCTATTTTACCATTTTATCTTGGAAGTTTGATGAATCTTGATGGAAGATTTATTAGGATTCTAAGATTGTTTAGACTGATAAGAATATTTAAAATAGGTCGATATAGTTCATCTTTAAGACTTTTTGTCAAAGCAATGACTTCTGTAAAAAATGAGCTTACGATTACTCTTTTTCTGTCTCTTTTAATTATATTATTTTCTGCATCAGCAATATACTATTTAGAATATGACGCGCAACCAGATAAATTTTCTAGTATAACTGAATCAATATGGTGGGCATCAGTTTCACTTGCTACAGTTGGATATGGAGATGTTTATCCGGTCACGATAGGAGGTAAAATATTTGCTGGTATAATATCTTTAGTAGGCATTGGAATTGTCGCAATTCCAACAGGAGTTATTAGTGCTTCATTTGTTGAGCAAATAAATAAACAAAAAAAATCTTAAAAATATTGAACTCTAAAATTAATGAGAGAAAAAATAGCTATTATTGGATCAGGTTTTTCATCTTTGTCAGCATCATGTTATCTTTCAAAAGCTGGATTTGATGTAACAATCCTTGAGAAAAATAATTCTTTTGGTGGCAGAGCAAGACAGTTTAAAAAAGATGGATTTACCTTTGACATAGGTCCTTCCTGGTATTGGATGCCTGATATATTTGAAAATTTTTTTAACGACTTCAATGAAAAAAGAGAAAGTTTTTACGACTTAGAAAAACTTGATCCAGCTTATGAGGTTTATTTTGGACCAAACGATAGTATCAAAATTGGTGATTCTTTAGAAAAAATTTTTGATGCCTTTGAAAAAGAAGAAAAAGGAAGTTCCTTAAAATTAAAAAAATTTATTAAAAAATGTGAATCCAATTATGATATAGCTGTTAGAAAACTTCTACCTAAAATGCCAGGTATTTCCCCTATAGAATTGATAACGAAAGAAACAATATTAAAGTTTAAATACTTTTTAACTAATATAAAAACTGAAGTTGAAAGGGATTTTAAAAATCCTAAACTTTCGCAAATACTTCAATTTCCAGTTTTATTTCTTGGAGCAAAACCTAGTGATACTCCAGCATTCTACAACTTTATGAATTATGCTGATTTTGGTCTTGGTACTTGGCACCCGAAAAAAGGTATGTATAGTATTGTTGAAGGGATGGTGAAACTTGCAAAAAAATTAGGTGTGAAATTGAAAAAAAATATAACTGTATCAGAAATATTAGTAAGCAATAAACAAGCTACTGGATTAATTGCTAATGGTCAAAAATATGTTTTTGATATAATTTTATCTGGGGCTGATTATGCTCATTCAGAGTCACTTTTAAATAAAAAATATAGAGTCTACAATAATAAGTATTGGTTAAATAAAACTTTTGCACCATCATCACTTCTTTTTTTTATTGGTCTAGACAAAAAAATAAAAAATGTATCTCACCACACTCTTTTTTTTGATGGTAACTTTGATGAACATGCTAAAAGTATTTATGACAATCCTGAATGGCCAAAAAATCCTTTGTTTTATTGTAATTTCCCTTCGATATCAGACCCCCATATGGCTCCTAAAAACAAAGAGGCGTGTTTTATATTAATTCCATTAGCACCTGGCATTAAAGATTCAAAAAGTGAAAGAGAAAAATACTTTAAAATAGTTTTAAAAAGGCTTGAAAGTCTTACCAATCAGAAAATAGAGGATAGTATTCTTTTTAAAGAATCATATTGTTTAAATGAATTTATAAATGATTACAATTCATACAAAGGAAATGCATATGGAATGGCTAATACCCTAATGCAAACTGCATTTCTTAGACCTAAATTAAAAAGTAAAAAAGTTGACAACCTCTTTTTTACAGGGCAACTGACAGTTCCCGGTCCAGGCGTACCACCAGCACTAATTTCAGGAAAATTAGTCTCAAAGATTATCGAAGACCAATATCTTGAGGTCTAAATACCCAGTAAACAATTTTAATTTCTTTTTCTTTATCTAAAATAATTGAATCCAAGTATTCTATATTACTATTTACATCAATTGTATATTCATCTAATTGACCAATAATTTGTTCCCATAATTCAATCCTTTTAAGCAGGTTATACTTTAGATATTTATCTTTCTGAATATATTTTCTATTATCAATCCAAAACTGAGATTTTTCGGTAGCAATTTTATCAATATCAAAAACCCATTTATTTTTCACCCTTTTTTCAAAGTCCTCTATGTAGGTTTTTTCTTCAGAGGCAGTATTTTCTATTATATATTTTAATTGGGTTCCATCGTAAGTTCTATTGACTCTTCTACCTAATTCTGGGCCCAAGAATCTGAAGGTCCCGTCTAACTTAATGGCATCATAGACAACTCTAGGCGGATCAAAGGGATCTCGTGATGTGTAAAAAGAAAATGGAGCATATCTGCCATCCTCCTCAAAAACAACAAATATACTGTCATTATCCTCCTCCCATTTTAAGTACTGTTTTTTGTACATATCACTAACCCAAACTAGTTGCTCCTTGTATTCTCCAGTATAAGTCCTCATACTTTTTAATTCATCTCTCAATCCAATCAAATTTTCTATGTTAGACTCTCTATCATCAGATTCTGCACCTTTTTGTTCAACACCAAAGGAGACAAGTACACCAAAAAATACAATTAAAAAGTTAAGAATTGCTTTTTTTAATCTATCATAAAAGTCTTTCCAAGAAAATCTATCACCTAATGTAATTATTCTATAAAACCAATTTAGCTCTTCGGTTCTTATTCCCTCTTCTTCCTCTTTATATTGTTTTTGGTTTTTTGACATCAGTTATAGATTTGAATAATTAATTTAATGTAAATGGTTTGGTAATATCAAATAATTCATCAAATATTTTTTTTAAAAAAATTTCAAAACTAGAAACAAATTTTTCATCCACATAGTTTGAATTAATATTGACATAATTCTCTAATTTAAGAAAATAATTTTTAGTATTTCTTAATGAAATTATACCTCCAATAATTTTTTTTGATTTGTACAATTTCTTTTTAGAAATATAAGCATAAAGTAGAAGTTGAAAAAGTGGAGCGGATTTTTCATTTTTTAATTCTAAAAAATCTTTAAAAATTAAATCTTTTTTTTCAACTAATCCAGATTTATAATCAATTATCCTAATTTCTCCATCAAACAAGTCAACTCGATCAATAACACCAATAATCTTTATAGGGAAATCATATTTTAAAGAATTAAGTTTAAATTCAAAAAAATTCTCAAGTTCAATAATTTTAATTTCATGTCCTTTTTTTATCAATTCTCTTTCAAAGTTTAAATAACCCTTTATGATTACTTTTATATTTTCGAACAATAATAAATTTGATCCTTTTAATAAATCAGGTTTTAAATTTATCAGGTTTTTAATATTCTTATTTAAAATTTTTTCAACTGAAGATATAATTTTATCAATATGATTTAAATTTAAAATTTTCATTAAGTAAGGTCTATATAAATCTTCTAAACATTTATGAATCAATGTTCCTTTGTCTAAATCTGACACACTAAAATTCATATTATTCTTATCATCAATTTTTAATATTCTTTTATCATAAAAACCAATTTGATTTTTTAAATATTCATGAATTGATGTAGCTGAAAAACCTTTACTAGAAATTAATTTTAATTGATTTAAAATTGAATGATTTTTCTCAATAACTCTTTCGTCTTGCGCTAATGGAAAAACTTCTAACGATTTTGTAAAAGATTTTAGATTATGCTTTTTAAGTTTATCGTATTCAATCTGATATAAAAATCTACTTTTTTCGCCTGATGACAACGAACTAACTTGATTAATATATAATAAAGATATGTTTTTAGATCTTTGAAGTAAATGATAAAAATGATATGAATAAATAGCGTCATTGTCAAAATCTACAGGTAAGTTAAATTCTTTTCTAATTTGATTAGAAAAAAAACTATAATTTTGATTTAATTTTGGAAAAATCCCCTCATTTAATCCTGTTACTATAACATTTTCAAAATCAAGATTTCTGGACTCTAATATTCCCATTACTTGAACGTTATCATCTAAAGATCCACTAAAATTTACTTTTTTTTCTTCAACAAATTGATCAAAACAATATCTTAAAATTTTAAATGAATCTACTATTTTTTGTGAATCATAAGTTATTTTTAAACTCTTAAATAAATCATGAAAATATGGCAACAACAAAAATTGATTACTTACAATTTGATTTTTTTTGAATTCACTAATCATTTTAAAGAAATTATTAATTAAATCTATTGTAACTATATTTTTTTTAAAAATTAAATCTAATATTTTTGATTTACCCTTAATAATTTTTTTTATCTCAGCAAATGATATGTACTCCATATTGTGGTTTTTTAAAACGTCCACAAAGTTTTTTATTATTGTTTGATTTTTTTTAAATAACTCTTTAATAAATCCATGATTTAAAATTTTTAAAATATTGTAACAATTTAAATATGAATCTTTTGATTCTTCATGAAGATCAATAATCAAATTAAAAAATGAATACAGCGGGCTCAGTTTTAAATTGTATCCCATTGTAACATTAAATTTTTTAATTTCATTTGAAAATCCTGATAATACTGGAATTAACAGACTTTCATCTGCAAGAATAATTGCTGTCTTACCCGATTTAGAAATTTTGTGATACTCTGATATTTTTTGTCCCACATACTTAGATTGAGAAATTTCATCTGGAAAGCCAACAATTTCAATATTTTTAGAAGATGAAAAAGTATCACAAAAAAATTTGTATTTATTTCTTTTATAATGATTCCAATCCTTTAAATATTTTCTAATAAAATGACCATTTAAATAATATTGATTATTTATAAATAACTTATCAATATCCCAATAAATTTCAGCTAAACCTGATTCAAGAAACTCTTGAAAAATAATGATTTCTGCATTATTTAAAGCATTGAAACCAACAAAAAAATGTTTTTTTTTTATTGATTCTATGTATATAGGCAAAGAATTTATTGCCTCTCTATAAATTAGTCCTTTGTATTTAAACTTACTTAGTGACAGCTTTTTTTTTAATGCCTTATAATATTTTGGAAGTCTTTCCCAAAAATTTAAATTGAATTTGAACCTTATTTTTTGATCCCAAAAAGTTAGTTCATGGTAAGATATAAGATCTTTGAAAAATATTTCTGTGTTAACTAAATAGGAATCCAGCTTATTAAAATCAGACAACAATGTTGGTGCCCAAATAAGAAAATTTTCAAAGTTATCTGTTTCACTTTCTGGGGTATTGGACTTATAGATATCATAAAAATCGAATATCAGTCTTAGTTTGTCTGCTTCACTACTATCAGATAATTCAGTAATAAATTCAGATATAGTAAATGTTTGAGGAGAAATTATTGGCTTTGAAATTATTTTTGAAATACTATTTAAAATATAAAGTTTTGATCTGTTGTTAGGTAAAATAATTATACAATCACCGGTTGAATCAACCCGATCTATTATCCTTTTTGAGACCTCATCTAAAAATGTTTTCAATACTTAAAAATTTTACTCTTAATTTAAAAAAAAAAGCACCAATTAGTGGTGCTTTTTATAATTTAAGTGTTTAAGTGATTATTTCATTGATAACTGAACCCTTCTGTTAGACTTCCTTCCACTTGAGGTATCATTACTTGCCATTGGCTTATCCTCTCCAAATCCTTGTACTTCAAGTCTACTAGAATCAATACCTTTTTCTATTAAAGCATTTTTAACGCTCTCAGCTCTTTGCTCAGAGAGTTTTTGATTGTAAGAAGAACTTCCGTCACTTGAGGCATGACCCTGAACTAAAAATTGTTTGTTTGGATATTTGTCAATTACGCTAATAAAAAATTCCAAAACTGAATTTGATGAGGGAGTTAATTTAGAGCTTGATGGCATGAATTTAACCATATTAGATTCTTCAGAGAGAGCCATAGTTAATTCATCAGTAACAACTGGACATCCTTCATTTTCTTTACTTCCAGCTGTATTTGGACATTTGTCATTTTTATCAACAACTCCATCACCATCGCTATCAGGACATCCATCAGTTTCAACTGAACCAGCCTGATTAGGACATTCATCATTTTTATCGGCTATACCATCTCCATCAGAATCAGGACACCCACTTATTGAACCTGCTTGATTAGGGCATTCATCAATATTATCATTTACACCATCACCATCACTATCAGGACATCCATTCATATCTTTAGTCCCAGGTTGATCAGGGCATTGGTCATCTTTATCAGCTATTCCATCTCCATCAGTATCTGGACATCCCGCAAACTCTTCAAGTCCGGGCACATCAGGACATTCATCATTTTTGTCAGAAATACCATCTCCATCAGAATCTAAACTACCAAGCTTGATTGATACACCAATAACATGTTGGAAATGCTTGTAAGCCTTTCTCTCATCAGCATTTCTATATGATGAACTAACATTTAAAGCTAGTTTGTCAGAAAGATCAATATCCAAACCAATACCAGCAATAGAG
>MDSW01066993.1_pt1 | contig 11742 bp, 9 predicted proteins | sample 811171 | NCBI WGS metagenome assembly MDSW01 (sample SAMN05326641, study PRJNA326480) | marine metagenome | isolation source: seawater | place: Atlantic Ocean: North West | collected 2012
GAACGAAAGAATGGCTGCTTCAACCCTAGGAAGATCCTTCTCGTCTACCAAGACCCTGATTCCAGCAGTATCTGCCCGAATAGACCAAATCCGAATTCTCTTCTGATGGAGAATACGACCTAATCCGATAAGATTCCTAGACAACTGTGATCCAGAACGAATTTGCCACAGAATATCGAACCTACGTCGGTGGCATACCAACACACGAACATTTGGATGACCCACAGAAATGGAAGGGCCAACATACGTTCCTGGTTCATTTGGATGATGTAATGGACGAATGATTAACGGAATTCCAGACTCAACCAACGGATCAATCGCATCAGGGTGAAGAAGTCGTGACGAATAGGATGCGATTTCAACCGCTTCATCATAATTCAGATAAGGAATTCTTCGTCCTGGCATGCCCCAAGCAGGATCTATACTCAATACCCCAGGAACATCTCGCCAAATTACTACAGAAGATGCACCTATTGCTGAAGCAATACATGCAGCGGTACAATCAGACCCGCCTCTTGAAAGTGTAGAAAGATCACCGTCTGAACCAATTCCATACCATCCAGCACACAAAGGAATGGTGTCGCCAGGAAGTTCGATTGATTCAGAAGTGGCTGTACGATTGATGCGTATAAATGGATCACGACCCTTTACAATTATTGGAATGTCTTCAGCCCAAAATGCTTGGCAAACTACTCCTCTAGCTGTTAATGCTGCTTCAAGACAAGTGGTTGCCAAGCGTTCACCAGTTACCAATACCTCAACTTCTGCACCATCAGATTCGATATTTCTAAGATTAAAATCGAGATTTTGGATTGTGCTTTCGAACCTTTCCAAAGATGGTGAAGTCAATATTTCAGGAGTGAGTGCTGTATGATGGGAGCGAATCCAATGAACGAATGTGGAAATGTGAAGTCGGCCATTTCTTGCATCATGTATGGCATCTAACAACCGATCTGTCACTCCATAAAACGCAGAAACTACAACCACTGGATTTGAATCTAATTCGAGAATCCTCTCTGCAATGGCTGAGATATCAAGAGATGATTTCAAACAAGAACCACCGAACTTCAGAACACTTCTGAAAGATGCTGGTGGCTCGACCATGCCTGTGCGAGGGAGTATCTACTAATAGGGACGTGTTTGAGTCAATAACTGCCCTGCCAACAGAAATCGTACAACGCCTTCTACAACAGGTGCAGCTCGTGGTGCTAGAACGGGGTCATGTCTACCGCCTACTGAAAGTGGGCGCATTTCTCCTGAAGGAAGATGCAAAGTTTCCTGCTCCAATGGAATACTACTCGGTGGCTTGAAATGAACACTGATTCGAAGGTTAGAACCTGTACTTATTCCCCCCAATGCTCCATCACCCCCTTCTGATTGAATAGGAGATGAATTCTCTCCAGGCATCCATACAGAATTATGCTCACTTCCTCGCATAGATGAGGCTTTGACTCCATATCCAAACTCAACAGCTCGAACTGCAGGTATCCCAAACAAACCCTTAGACAAAGCCGGTTCAATCCCTTCAAACCAAGGATTCCCAACGCCCAATGGAAGGTCTTGGACCAACACATCAACTCGACTACCAATGCTATCATTTTCTTTTCGTAAAATCTCAATCTGTTGAGAAAATCGTTCAGCAGCAGCAGAATCCATACAATTCAAACGGGCCATATTTTCAGTTTTTTCACAATTGAGAAGTGTAGAGATATCATCCGCTTCATCATCGCCTAAAGCGGCCATATGTGCCACAACTGAACAACCAGATTTCTTTAGGATAGGACGTACGATAGAACCTGCAGCAACAAGGCCCCACGTTAGTCGACCTGAATGACTGCCTCCACCTCGAGGATCTGCGTTGCCCCCACTTCGAATTGATTCGACCAAATCAGCATGCCCAGGACGAGGATGATCAGGTAGAAATTTGTAATCCGAACTTCGTACATCTGAATTCTCAGAAAACAAAACTAGAGGCCATCCAGTAGAACGGTCTTCATGAATTCCACTGAGTATTGAAGGAACATCAGATTCACTGCGCTGTGAAAGTCCTTTTCGTCCTGGTTTCCTCCTCTCTAGATCCTGTTCTATAGATTTTTTATCAATAGGAATTCCCGGTGGAAGACCTTCAATTAATACACCTACTCCTGTAGCATGACTTTCTCCAAAAATAACAAGTGAGAGGCTTTCGCCAAGGCGCATGACCATGTGATTCGCCTCACTCTGTTCGAATTGCAGTTTCGAAAACCGACAGGCCTCTACTACTCAATGTATCCAATATGCGACTTATCGCTGCTTCATTTACTGAAGGAATCATGAAAACTATAGCTGGACCTGAACCAGAAATACCAGCACATCGTGCTCCCCAAACTAGCAAATCGTTGCAAATTTTTCTACCTGTCTGATCAGCTGTAGAAAATGCAACTCCTCGCCCGTTTTCCGTCATTGCATTATCCAAAGCACCTTGTTGAATTGCCATCAATGCCTTCTGGAAATTCATCTGAGCCCTAGCAAACGATTGAGCGTCAATTTCAGCGGTTCTCTCGCCCCTCTCCACAATGAAAACTGCCCACTCGCTTGAATCAGGCCATTCACCTTCAAGTGCAATACCTTGGTCAATTGGCACCTGAGGATTAACTACTTTCCAACCAGTAGTAACTGCAGCCCAGGTATCATCTACAGAACCAGTCACGGTGCATCCTGAGGCAAGTTGTGCTCTCACAGCAAGTTCGACAACCTGAGAAGTTTCCAATTCTGTTTCTGTTGCATCGCATAATGCCAAAACAGCCGCTGCAGCAACTGCAGAACTTGACTTGAGACCCATTCCTGCTGGGACTTCTGAACGAACCATCCAATGAATTTCAGATTCCGGCATTGGAAGACCTGCTTCATTCCAAGTGGATTCTACTGCTGGAAGAAGTCCATGAGGATCTACAATCTCTTGACGATCTGGATTATCTCTCAACATTACCTTAGCAGGAAGATCAAGAGACAAAGACGCACCGTAACCTGTTCCTAAAGCATGCAATAATGAACATGAACCATAGGCTGTGCCTCGTCCTAGAACCGCCATGTTCAGACCTCTTTGACCTGTGCAGGTACGCCCTCACCAATATGCCTAGCGCTCTCAAAGGCCAATGCTAACACCTTTTCACCAGTTTTGAGGTCAGTTACGGCTATCGATTCTCCGCTTGATGTAAGTAAACGAACAGTTTCCGCCTGTTGAAGAAGTATTTGTCCCTCAATACCCTCACTTGACTCAAAACGAATTAAGAGAAATGGGCGGCGCTCAATTTTCACCCTACCAACGGTAGATGTTCTTCGATTCCCATTTGTAGAAATTATTGAAACTGGCATACCCGATCTTAATTCTTCAAGATAAAATGTTCGTTCTCCTTCAGACAAAACATAAGCATGAATTGCTCCAGCATTGACTCGAAAAGGACGAGTAGGAACATGAGGATTCTCATTCACCTCTGCTTGAACAAGAACCATGCATGAGGAAAATGAACCAATGCAGAGGCCTTCATCTGGATTCATGCGTTCAGTCAAATCAATACAAGCTCGTTCTCCAATGCCTCCATCCTCAATTGAACGTACAGTGACCTCAATCATGGATAATGTGGAGCCTTCTGAGGATTTAGATTCACGACTATTTCCCAATAGTTGTGCCTTATTCCACAAATCTTCTTGGAAAGGCAGTAAAAGGGCGTCAACACCTATTTCAAGAGCAAAAATCGCTCCTTGGATATCCTCTATTCGATTGATTTCGGCACAAATTCTAGTTCCTGTGCCTGATGAATCTGCAATCAAGTTCTCTAGTGGAATCATTGTCCAGTCTGAACATCTAACAACAACCCACTCAACCATTCCCATTAGAGATCGAATCGATTCGCGGTCTGTGTCTCCAGTTATCTCCTTTCGAACAATTCCAGATGAATCATCTGAAAGAACCCGATCAGGGGTAAACAGAAAACCAACAGGTGGTTTTTGTTCGGACCAAATTTCCATTATTGCACCTCACAAAAATGTCAGCGCTTCTTCTAAACTGGCGCCCTCATGAACAATAGATTTCACTGCTCTCACCCTAGAAGAAGGGTTGTCTGAACCAAAAATTTGGCGACCCATGCATACTCCTGAACCTCCTGCTTCTATTGATTGTGCAACAATATTCAGTGTTTCATTGAATGAAATTCCTGAACCTCCTGCAATCAAAACAGGAATCGGAACAGCTGAAGTTACCAATTTGAATGATTCAATCGAACCTGTCCATGGAACCTTTACGACATTACAACCTAATTCAAACGCTACACGTGCAGCATGTGCAACTCCTTTGGAGGAATCTTTTGGGTCAATAATTAAGTTGGGCCCTCTAGGGTAGACCATGCCCAAAATGGGGACCTCTAAATTCCATGCTTCAGAAGTAAGTAAACCAAGATCTTGCAACATGTCAGATTCTGTATCGTCACCAAGATTTACTTGCCCAGACACGGCGATTGCACCTCTAGAAATTGCTTCTTCAACACCACCGACCAATACCTTGGATTGAGAACTAGGGCCTCCATGTACCGTAGATGCTGAAAGATGACAAACAAAACCATCCCATGAAGTCCGACTATACTGGTGAGAAAGTACTCCTTTCTGAAGAACAATGGCATCAGCACCTCCTTCAATTACTGAATCGATAACGTAGTCCATCTGATTCAATCCGGTTTCAGGATATCCTGAAAGACCATGGTCCATTGGAATCCAAACACCACGCCCACCAGGAAGAATCCGAGATAATGAATCAGGACCGGGGGCGCTCATGCTCTTCCCAAGAGTTAGACACTATTGAGTCCTCTTCCTCAAGCAATTCATCTTCAGATTTCAGCCATTGTGGTATTCCATCAATGTAAACGCCAATTATCTTTGATTCAGCATGAACAAGATGCTCAGCAACAGTTGAACGGCTAAGATTAGAACGTACTGCAATATCTTCTAACTTACAGCCTCTAGGAGCGTTATACCAACCAAGTTGGTAAGCAATTGTCAATATTTCTTCTTGACGTTTTGAGATTAATCCTGGAGTAAGATCTTCCGGTTGAACCCCTCCTGCAGAAATACGATCTGGACGAAGAAAGGACACAATCTGATCTTTCTGGGCCTTTACTGCACCACGACTTCCTCTAATGATGTAGGTAAATCCCTCTGAATCTAAGCGAGTACCTGGTCGGATAATACAAGACATTGACTTCATCATTAGCTCAGCAAATGAGTCATACATTGCAATAACGAGAACATAGGCATCATCAGAAATTGACGGTTCAGCGAGGACCTCGCGAACTGAAAACATCGAATTTCTCTGAATATCATCCAATGTCCGTCCAGGATGAGGTTCCATTCTAACCGATAGAACCAATCCGGAAGATGATTGTTCAAGGACTCCAAGAATTGTGGCATTCAAACAATTATCTAAAATCGGAACCAATAGAGATTGAAGACGAAGTCGGTCTCGTCGCCAGAAAAATGTCACGTCTCTAAGTCCGGACACCATGGTTTAGTCAACAAATTGTAATTTATGAAACAACCTATTCGAGTACATAAAAGAAGGACGCAGACAATTAATACCAATGTGTTTCATACAACTGAATAGGGACACATATGACTCTACTAACAATGACTGGATTAAAGAGACATTACGAAACACCTGCTGGAACTGTAAAGGCTCTTGATGGGATTGATTTCACTATTTCAGAAGGCGAACGAGTTATTCTGTTGGGGCCTTCCGGTTCGGGAAAAACCACTCTGCTGAATTGCCTTTCAGCTCTCGATAGCCCTACAGAAGGAACCTATGTCTTCCAAGGAGAAGATGTTCCGAGAAATCATTCAGAAAAAATGACTTCTTTTCGGAGAGAAAATATTGGTTACGTTTTCCAATTTTTCAATCTCCTACAGGATCTTACAGTAATGGAGAACATCCTACTTATCCAAGAATTGGCTGGAAAGAAAGATTCTGCACGAGCAGAGCAATTACTCGAACTAGTAGGATTAGAATCAGAGAAAGGGAGATTTCCAGGAGAGATTAGTGGAGGGCAACAGCAACGTGTAGCAATCGCAAGAAGTATTGCCAAGAGACCTACACTCCTTCTAGGCGACGAACTGACTGGTAACCTAGATACTGAAACCTCTCAAAAAGTCATGGAAGTTCTCGTGGATGCTTGCTCGAAGGAAAATATCACCGCAGTTTTCGTCACTCACGACGAATCACTTGTTCAATATGCAACACGAGTCATCCGTATCGACAGTGGCCGCATTGTATCTGATGAGAAAACTAGGGTACCTGCTATACTTGAAGAAGAGTGAGGCGATTCAATGTCTGCATTACTCAACAAACGGCTCGCTCGCAGCCTTTGGGGGACGAAACTGCGTCTCGTGGCAGTCATCGGGATGATTTTCGTAGGGGTCTTCGCAGGAATCACCTTTGGGGGCTACGCTGCAAACGTCGAACCAATGTACGACGCCCTGTACGAAGATTCTGAATCAGGGGCAAATCTTGCTGACCTATGGATCGATAACCAGTCCAGTGTATGGACTCCCGAACAAGTGAATTCGTTCTGCAATGGACTCAGGAATTCGTGGCCGAGCGATGCCGCACCTCTAGATAGCTGTGAAGGCCGTATGATTCTGAAGGGGAACCTGTTTCACACCAACGATACAGGAGACCATCTAATTCCATCTCTCTGGCATGGAATTCCTGCTGATGCTGATGTCGATCGAAACTGGTTCCCTGAAGGGCATTCAGAGGGGCGTCCCGCCGCGGCTGCAAATGAAATAGTAATGGATGCCCACATGGCAGAAATTCTCAACATAAACCTAGGGAGCGAAATTGAGATTGGTGTAGGTAACGGCAGTTACGAATTTGATGTTGTGGGAATTGCATATCACCCTCTGCACATCTACCTGGCTCCAGAAGGTTCCTTGTTCCCGCCCGAGTTGGGTGAGTACGCCATCGGCTATGTTTCTGACCTAGGTATGGAACGTTTGTCGGGAGAGCAGGCCGGATCAGCGAATAACCTGATGCTCGACATCGAGGGAACACCTTCCTTTGACCTACCCACCACCGATGAGAACGAGGGAGAAGGTCTAGATAGCATCAAAATCGTTGTTGGCGATTCGATGGAAGCGAACGAACTTGACGGAAGAATCCGTGATAGAGGGCAGTATGATGCCGTCGAATTCATGCGACAGGACCTAGAAGGGGCCAAAAAAAGTACAACACCATTTACAGTGATGATCCAAGCAATCGCAGCGATCACGATTGCTCTAAGTTTGCAACGACTGGTACAAAGCCAAGCTAGAGAGATCGCCATAATGCGAACCCTAGGAGTACCACGGTCATCGCTCATGACTGGATATCTGGTGGCACCTCTGTTCATTGGTGCATTTGGTAGCGTCTTGGGCGTACTCGCTGGACCTTATGGGATGAATGGGATGCTAGATTTCTATGAAGATCTAGTCGGACTCCCAATCATTGAACGTAGCGTACCGTTGGAGGTATACGGAAATATTCTCGGTTTGACGATGCTCATCGTGTTTATCTCTGGAGTAGTTCCGGCTTGGAAGGCCACTAGGATGGAACCGCTCGAAGTACTCGGGGGGCACAGCGACATTCGAATCGGGTCCAATCTTCTGCGTAGAATGACCAGTTGGATGCCCACAAGTCTTGGTTTATCAATTCGGTCGAGTCTGCGTAAGCCAATCCGTCTGAGTATGACATTTCTCGCAGTGGGCATCTCTCTCATGCTAGCCGGTTCAATCCAAATGATGACCGTTGGTCTCACAGACTCTATCGTAGGCGGATTAGAAGAAGGTCAAACCTGGGACGTTCAAGTGTACACTCTGCCAGGTGGTGAGGAGGCAATCATCGATTGGGCAGAAGATAGAGGAGCAACACATGAAGCCATTATCGAACTACCATTGGGTTCTCTCGAGGATTCCTCAGGAATGGAACGCATGTTCACATTAATTGCGTTGAAGGGTTACGAACAAGGAGAATCCATGCGTAGTGTTACAATTATTGCAGGTGAACCGCCTTCTGAAGATTCCACAATCACTCAAGTCATGATGGACGAGGGATCGCTAGAAATGGCTGGATGGGCCATCGGTGAAACCCGCACAATCGACGTAGCTGGTACGGCTATGGAAGTCGAAATTACTGGCTCTGTCCGTGGTGAAATTGCACGCACTATGTTCTTCCTCCAACCAGACCTGTCAACAATTATCGGTCTCGAGGCGACTGCTGTCTACCTTCAACTACCGGATGGAGTCGAAGCAGACGAATCCTTGGCAAACATCTCTGCGACTATTCAAGACAGGCAAATCCTGCTTGAAGGAATCAATTCCCTACTGGACCAGCAGACACAGATACTTTCCACAATCATGGGGCTTGGGATTCTATTCACTCTCGCGGTAATGTTCAACACGATGGTGATGAACATCGCAGAACGAGACTTCGAACTTGCTACTCTTCGCGTTCTCGGCGCCTCGACTTTAGGGCTTGGCACCATGCTTCTCTTTGAGAGCATACTAATCGGATTTATTGGAGGCCTCGTTGGTGTAGCCTTTGCGTTTGGAGGAGCTATAGGGCTGGCGAGTTCCTTCTCTACTTGGCAGTTCTTCTTCCCCGTGGTTCTCGTTCCTAGCGTTGCATACCAACTAATGGGGATTGTACTGGCCATAGCTATCGCAATGGTCCCAATAGGAATCTGGAGAATCCGAAGAATGGATCTTGTTGAGAAGGTCAAAGATTTGTCTCAATAATTAATCCTCAGATTGCATCTGCAATTGTGCACTCTTAGCACTTGCAATTCTAGTCTTGAGGAGTTCTCTCTGTCGATGTTGTTTGTTGGACCGTACGTGAAGCATGGCCATAACAACAACCAATCCAATGATGACTGGAAGTAATGCTTCAGCATGATATCTTTCCATTACCTCAATGATTCCTTTTGCAGTATATGCCCAAGTTACTGAAGCAGCAGTCCCTCCGATCAAACATGCTGAAAGAACTGTTTGGAATCTCATTCGAGCAACGAGTCCTAGCATCGCACCAACCAAAACACCACTGGCCATGAACGGAATCCAAACGAACACAATTAGTCCAAAGAAGCCGTATCGATCAATCCGCCTTCTATTTTGATGAGCAATAAATTCTACAGAAGAAAGGATATCTGCAACGAATTCATTCTGGAGAAGCGTTCCGGTAATTCCCTCTTGCTTAGCAACGAAGGCTTCAGTTGCAACTGTCTCATCTCCTTCCTTCACACTGAGTTTTTCAGCTCGACCTGCAGCAACTCTGTCTGCTCTAGTATCGACATCGCTAACTGCACTCACGATTATTCTACGATCGCCCAACATTGATCCAAGTTTTTCACGGATTGTGGAACGAAGTTCTCGTTGAACATCCTCGTAAGAATATGAATTTCTAAAGAAAGAAAGAAGTTGATTTCCAGGTTTGTAATTTACTCGAAGATATACTGCGAAGTCGTCGGACGTAACATTATCCTTGATATGGCGCAACGGATTGCTTGCAAACCAAGCTCTGACTACCTCTCTAATACTGTCATCAATTCGCGCATAGTTATTGAGATCTGTAAAGAAGGAAGTATAATCCTCTACAGGTTCTTCTAGGGTTTCCAAGCCTTCTCTGATGCTCTGATGGACGCCTCGACGATCTTGCATTGTTCTTACATCAAGTTCAGTACTTCTCATTTCTCCAAATACTGCAAACTCACTCAGAACGTCCTTCAATAATTTCGCACGAACTGATTCCCGCTTCTCAAAGGAACGATCAGTATTCTCATAACAAACATGGATGCTGATGATTAAGTCCTTTACCTCAATTTCTGTAAATTCAGAATTATAGTAAACATGCAAATCATCACAAGTTGATTGAAGTGTCCGTTCAATCAATCGAGTGGTCTGTTCATCCGATAACAAATCATCATCATCTCGATGATAGAGACGATACATCAATGGATACTGTATGAAAAGGAAAACAACAGACATGAACAAAGATACGAAAGCCATCCACCATGGAGGCACTCCTGCAGAACCACCAGCAAGCATGGCGGTTTCTCTTCCTCCAGCCCATTCTGCTCCCATCAAAGCAATCGACCATTGGCCAAGAGATTGAACAGTCCAACACGCTCGCGCCTCTTCATCGAGCAACTCAATTCCTTTTGTAACAGAGCCTTCAGATAAACCGATTAACGACATGAAACCTCCTGTTTCAATGTCCTTTACCCGCACCTGTCGTTGATTCTCAATAACTGCCTTTTCTCCGATTAGTGCAGTCTGATTATCATTTGTTAGATTGAGTCCAGTTGTATTGTATACCTTGACCACTAGAGTATATTCTGAATCATTAACGAGGTGTGTATCCAAACGAATCTCAGTCTGATTCAGTGTTCCATTCACAACCAAGGGATCTTCCTGCGGACTCAAATCCCTAGCAGCATTTGGATCAACTGGATTGACTAAACGTGCATGAATCACAATATTCTCGGGCCCCATATTGTAAAGTCTGATGCGCATATCATGATCTTCCCCCACCCAAATATTGAGCCAAGCAACACCAGTTCGATCTTCGCATTCTTCTCCAGGATCTAAGGTAGTTCCAGAAAGGGCTTGGTCAATTGCGATTGAATCGGCCATTACAACCCCCGTAGATGAAAGAACGATAATCGCACCGAAAATTACAGCAGTAACTAATCCAAAAGCTAGAGTTTTGCCTTCAGGACCACTGAAAAATGGTCGCTTTACTCCTTCTCTTCTTGCTCGAACCCGATCCAATTCTTCATCAATTTCTGAGTAATCCAGTAGTGGTTCATCCACCTCTTCCTCTTCGGGAACAGGAACATCGATGTCACCATCAATCTCATCCCCCTCACCGGACATGCCTCATGCTCTACGTTTCCCCTCATATCGGTTTTGTCGGAATTCCAAGTATTGATGAATGAATAGAATCCATCAAGTAGTCGTAAAAAAACGCAATATTGTGCACACATACCGCGATTGTGGGGTTCAAGACATCCCGGCCATGTGGACAATCAACGAACAAGGTCTACCTGGAACCGGAAAGGTATCTGAAACTGAAATCGCTCATCTGATGGATATCTCTGAACTATGTCTTGGTGCATTTCATGATGACTCGCTTATCGGTTTTGTAATCTGCCTGCTTCCCAACAAGGATTATGGTAGCCTCAACTATTCTTGGTTTAATCAACGGTATGATGATTTCATTTACGTTGACAGAATTGCCATAGCAAAACATCATCGAAACAACGGAATTGGAACTGAGCTGTATGAAAAAGTGATTCAATATTCGAATGAAAAACAGATACCAATCACAGCAGAGGTTAGTTTAGACCCCCCCAATGAAGGATCTGATCGATTTCATCTTCGACATTCATTCAAATCTGTAGGAGAATTTCATCAAGAAAAAAAATCAGTCACAATGTACATCAGAGAATCTCAAGATTGAGTGCAGGGGACAGGATTTGAACCTGCGAAGCACTACGCACTGGGACCTAAACCCAGCCCCTTTGACCACTCGGGAACCCCTGCTCAAATCATGCGCTGAGGTTAATACGCTTGAATGCAACGCTCAATTCTGCTCATTTTCTAATTCATCATGCAACACATCTGCTAGATACGCATATTGTTCGATGCTATTGTGTAAGTGAGCAGAAATACGCAAATATC
>MDSW01174108.1_pt1 | contig 11742 bp, 11 predicted proteins | sample 811171 | NCBI WGS metagenome assembly MDSW01 (sample SAMN05326641, study PRJNA326480) | marine metagenome | isolation source: seawater | place: Atlantic Ocean: North West | collected 2012
ATTAATTTTTCTTTTGATAATGAAAATCCTTTTCCTGGTGTATTTATTAGAGCCCCTAAAATTCTTGATATTGGACAAAATGTAGACGTGATTTGTACTCTAAATGATGGTGAAGTAGTAGGAGTAAAACAAGGTAATAATTTAGGTACATCTTTCCATCCTGAACTAACTACTGATAATAGGTTTCATAAATATTTTATTGATTTAGTTTACAGTTAGGTAATTAATGATTAAAAAGCTTGGTTTTTTTGACATCCTAAATGTGTTAAAAGCTGATATGCCAGATTTTTCTATTCAAAAACCCGATAATATTGGCAAACCACTTAAATTTATTGAGCGATTATTAATCTGTTTGAATATATTTGGATATGATCGGAATCAGATTACCTTTATTTCACAAAACACTAATTCGATAAATGGATTGATATGTATAAGAAGAATACCAAATAGAAATTATTGGATCATTCGCCATTTATTGTTAGAAAAAGTGAATAATGATTTATTGAAAAAAATCCTTGATAGTTCAATGGAATATATTGCAAAAAGAAAATCCTATGGAGTGATATTAAGAATTCCTAATAATTGGCAATTAGTTGATAGTGCGGCTAGTGCCAAATTCAAAATAGCTTCTCAAAATGTGATTTTGACGCTTGGTGGCCAAAATTATTTATCCAAATCTAATCCAAATTATTTATCTAAATCTGATAGCAATAGATATAAATCTGAATTAGATTTCCTTTATGAAAATACGTTAGAGTTTTTTGTTAAGAAAAATTTAACGTATTACGATATTGATTTAGTAAAATTATGTAGTATGGTAGATGTTAACGCTGAAGAATTGATATACCTCGATGGAAATAATTTTCTTGGTTCTTTATCCAAGAAAGATTATCACAAAATGTGTGCAGTAAGCCTCACTATAATTCAGAAGTATTTTAATCTACTTCCAGAACTTATTTTCGAAGCATATCAACTTGCTAAAAAAAAGCAACTTTATTGGATAGTTAATATTCAATCAAAAGCTATTCTTGATAGCCTTCATAATTTGGGTTTAATTAACCAAGTATCTTTTTATACATTAGTTTATCAAACGCAATCTAAAATATATAACAATTTAACTTCTAAGGTAAAGGTTTCAATAGAAGTTCAAAATTAGTATCTAATTTTAAAAGGGGACATGCATGATACCAGACACGAAAATTGATGATCTAAATAGTTTTTTAGATGTTTTACCATCGCAAATTCGTGAAAACCTTCTAAAAAATAATAAACTACATTCTCTTATTGAAGTTGTTTTGGACTTAGGTCGAAAACCTCAAGTTAGATTTGCAGATGGAGATGAAGAAATGGACATGGATCCAATTTCATTTTCTGAACTAGATTTATTAACTGAAAAAATAGGTAGCTTTGGAAATGATAATAGAGCAGGAGTGGAAAAAACACTTCATAGATTTTCAGCAATCCGTGCTAGAGATAGGACTGTTATTGGTGTCACTTGCAGAGTCGGTAGATCTGTAGAAGGAACTACAAAAGCTATAACTGATTTGGTCAATGAAGATAAAAGTATGTTATTGCTTGGTAGACCAGGAGTAGGAAAGACAACAATTTTAAGAGAGTTAGCAAGAGTATTATCTGTGGATTTATCAAAACGAGTGATAATCGTCGATACTTCAAATGAAATTGGAGGGGATGGATTTATTCCTCATCCTGGTATTGGTAAAGCTCGGAGAATGCAAGTAGCACGCCCTGAATTACAGCATGACATAATGATTGAAGCTGTGGAAAATCACATGCCTGAGGTAATTATCATTGATGAAATGGGTACAGAACTTGAGGCTAAGGCTGCTAGAACTATTGCTGAAAGAGGTGTTCAATTAATCGCTACAGCTCATGGGAATGATTTAGAAAGTTTATTGATGAATCCAACTCTCTCCGACTTAGTTGGTGGTGTTCAAACAGTTATATTGGGAGATGAAGAAGCTAGAAAAAGAGGTACTCAGAAAACAGTTACTGAAAGAAAACTTCCACCAACATTTGAAATAGTTTTAGAAATTCGAAATAGAGAAAAAATGGCGATACATGAAAATGTAGGTAGTGTTGTAGATAATATATTAAAGTCAATTAAACCAAATCCTGAAATTAGATGGTTAGATAGTTCGGGAGAAGTACTCAAGAAGAAAGAATTTTTATTACCAGATTTAGAACAACAATTTGAGTTACCTGAAATACAAGAATTTGAAAGTGAATATAGATACAACTCTTTTAAAAATCATGCTAAAAAAACTAATGGATATGTAGAAAATAATCAAGATATAGAGTACACATCAATTTTACCTTTTGGTATAAGTAAAAGTACTATTCGCCAGTTAGCTGATTTTTATAAAACGAATATGAAAATTGTTGAGAATGTCAAAGATGCTCAAATAGTAGTTACTACCAAAACTCAGTATCGAAGAAGTCCCAAAGTAATTACAAATGCGGAACTAGATGGAACTCCTGTACATATATTAAGAAAAAATACTGTATCTCAAATCTCTGAATTCATTAAAAATATAGATTCATATAAAAAAGTAAAATCCTTAATTCAAGAAGCCTTGGAAGATGCTGAAAATGCAATATTGCAGATTCAAAATGGCTCTTCAAGTGTACAATTAGAACCCCAAGACGCGTATACTCGTAAATTACAACATCAGGTAATAGATAATAATTCTTTAGTCTCAATAAGTTATGGTAAAGAACCTGAAAGATATATTAAAGTTTATAAAAAAACAGAAAAAGGTTGGTAATGAGTGTTTTTTGTAGCATTTGAAGGTGGAGAAGGTAGCGGTAAATCAACACAATCAAAACTACTTTATGAACGAATAATTGCCGAAGGTTTTTCATCTTTATTATTGCATGAACCGGGTGGCACATCTGTCGGAGAAGAGGTTCGAAGAATTTTATTGGCCGAACGTGGAACAAATGGAAAGAAATCAGTTCGTGCTAAAAATGCAACTATGAATTCTTTAACAGAACTTTTTCTTTTTTCGTCTGCCAGGAGTGAATTAATTGAAAAAGTAATCAAACCTAATTTGGATAAAGATACAATAATTATTTGTGATCGGTTTATAGCCTCGACTATCGCTTATCAAGGTTATGGTCGACAAATTGACCTGGATATTGTAGAAAATATCATAAATATAAGTACACGTGGAATTAAGCCTGATCTTACAATTTTATTAAGTGTTGAACCAGATAAAGCCTTAGATAGAGTTAATTCACAATTATCTTTATTAGATAATATTTCTAATTCCATAGAAAAAGAAAATCCTAGAATGGATGTAGAAGGTAGACGAAGGTTTGAACTTGAATCGATTAATTTCCACAAACGCGTCTTTCAGGGATACACTAATATGAGTAAAGATTCTAGTTGGATTACAATAGACGCTACGAAATCAATTGAGGAAATTCATGATATTATATGGACAAATATACAAAAGTTACTTAGATAAGTTATTGTATTTGTACCACTACATCTCCTGTATTGACTGAATCTCCATCATGTATAAATATTGCCCGTACAAAACCTGAATTACCAGATAACAAACTTTGCTGCATTTTCATAGATTCGATTACACAAAGTTCTGTGCCTTCTTCAATATAATCCCAGATTTTTATGGGGACTGATATTACTTTTCCAGGCATAGGTGATCTAATAAGTTTGTTCCCATTTTGTGTTAAACCCTTAAGTCCTTCAGTAGTTTCTAGGCTTGATATATTTGACGGTTTAAACGTTTGATTTACAGGTGTATTTTCAACGGAAACAATCATTTTTTTACCATTGACATAGATTTCAAAAGGATAAGAATTATTATCTTCTATTTCAACTATATGAGATTTTCCATTTACTAAAATAGTCATCTGTTTTTTTACCATCCCAAACCACCAAAGTTACTTTGATTCATTTGTGATGCTCTTCCATGCATTTTCCAATTATTTACATTATGTGAATTTATTTTTGAACCAAAAATCTCATTCAATGCAATAGTTATAGCCGCAACTATTTCTTCATCACTACTATTATTTTTTTCATATGGAAAAACATCCGTAAGAAAATTAGTAGAAAAATTATGATTTACAAACCCTTCAGATTGTAGGATTTCGATAATTAATGGAATATTGTGAGTAATGCCAACTATTTCTGTTGATTTCAAATATTTAATAAAACTTGAAATACATTCTTTTCTATTTCTTCCCCATGCTATAAATTTACCTAGCATAGGTTCGTAATATGGAGATACTTCATATCCTTCAAATATCGAAGCATCAATCCGTATATTTTTCGTGGTAGGTAATTTTAGTGAGGAAATTTTACCAATAGTAGGTAAAAAGGTCTTAGGATCTTCAGGATAAATACGAGCTTCAATCGAGTGTCCAATTTGTTTAATATCATCTTGTTTAACACTCAATTTTTCTCCTGCTGCAATTCTGATTTGGAGATCAACTATATCTATATTCGTGGTCATTTCTGTAACTGGGTGTTCAACTTGTAATCTAGTATTCATTTCTAGGAAGTAGAAATTAGATTCTTCATCAACCAAAAACTCTACAGTTCCAGCATTGGTGTAATTGATATGTTTGACTAAATCTACAGCAGATTTCCAAAGTTCTTCTCTTTTGTCTTGAGAGAGTTTTGTGCAGGGTGTTTCTTCAATAATCTTTTGATTTCTTCTTTGAACAGAACAATCCCTCTCGAAAAGATGTATAGCGTTTCCATGAAGATCTGCTAAAACTTGAACTTCTACATGAGAACCATTATCCATATATTTTTCCACATATAGTTTTGAATTTCCAAAAGAACTTTCAGCTAATGATTTTGCTTGTTTGAAAGATTCCTCGAGGTCTTCAGCAGAATCTACTTTTCTAATACCTATACCTCCCCCTCCTGCAGATGCTTTTACCATAACTGGGTAACCAATTTCTTCACATACTGTTTTTGCTTTTGCATAAGTTACTGGTGCATATGTGCCAGGCAAGCAAGGTACTCCAGCTTTCATGGCTGTTTGAATAGCAGTAACTTTATCTCCCATCTTTTCTATTGCTTCAGTAGAGGGACCAATAAATATAATATTGTTATCTACGCATGCTTTAGCAAAATCAATATTTTCAGACAAGAAACCATATCCAGGGTGGATTGCTTCAGATTTAGTTTCTAAGGCAATTTCAATAATTTTTTCAATATTCAAATAACTTTCAGTAGGGGTTAACCCTCCTAATGGTTTTGATTCATCTGCTAGTTTTACGTGTAAAGCTTCCGTATCAGCATCAGAATATATTGAAACTGTTTTAATCCCGATATCGTTACATGTTTTTATGACCCTACATGCAATTTCGCCTCGGTTGGCAATAAGTATTTTTTTAAACGGTTTATTTGTATTATTCATAATCGGTTAGTATTCTATTACAAACTTAAGAGATTTTCTGTTAACAAATAGCTTTTAAATTTGAACTTTGCAGAATTTTTATCATAATAGTTTAGTTTTTAACTTAAATCCTAAATTATCATGAATAAGATATTCACTGATAGCTAAACATTTTTTTATTAAGGGTATTTCAAGATTTAATGACAATAATTTTTCGCGAGGTGCAATAGATATAAAATGTAACAGTTTAATTGATTGTGGTTCGGTTGAAACAGAATTTGTTGTTGAGGGTTTACAAATATTACAAATTGATCCTCCATGATTTGTATTGATAGCCGTAAGATTTTCTTTTTCTTTATCGAAACACAAGTTACAAGTAGAAAAATCTAAATTCCATCCACTGATTGCAAGAATTTTTAATCTTATATATATAATCAATAAATTAACGTTTTGATTATTGTTGAGCCATCGTAGAGATTCTAATAATAATTGATAAGCATCTACATTTATTTCATTAATAGGATTAAAAACATCAAATAATTCCATAATATAAAAAACATTATTAATTAAATTATAATTTTCTCTAATGTTTAGAAATAGCTCTGTTGTTTCTGCAGAAGAAATAGTATCAATACTTCTTCCTTTGGATATTATTAGATTACACCGATTTGTAATTTGTAGATGACCCGACAGCTTACTTTTAGGTTTTTTTGTTCCATTCGCATTTATACTTAGTTTTCCTAAGTATGGAGTAAATACTATATACATGTGACCTGATTCACCAAAACTTTTTGAATTTAAAATGATGGCTTCAGTTTTATAACTTCGCTCTCTATTTACCACAAATTCTCTCTTTAGTACTAACTTCAATCTATTATTATGAAGATTTATATTTCTTGACGTCCTTGAAGAGCTCTCATTATAGTCATCTGATCAGCATATTCAATATCACCACCTACTGGTAGGCCTCTAGCTAATCGTGTTACTTTAGGTACCAAATCTACTATAATATCTTGAATGTACATTGCTGTACTTTCTCCCTCAATACTAGGATTAGTCGCCAATATTATTTCTTCTACATCATTTACTTTTATACGATTTAATAATTCATTTATTTTTAGATTATTAGGACCAATGCCATTGATTGGTGAAAGCACACCATGCAATACGTGATAAAGACCGTTATAAGAACCTGTTCTTTCAAATGCAAGTATATCTAAAGGTTCTTCAATAACACATATAAGTTTTTGGTCACGTTGATTATTAGTACAAATAGAACAAGGGTTCTCGTCACTAAGGTTTTGGCAAATATCACAATAGATAATTTTTTCCTTCAGTTCAATAAGAGAGTTAGATAGTTCTAGTACTTCAGATTTTGGTAACTTTATAAAATGATAAGCTAGTCTCTGAGCACTTTTAGGTCCAATTCCTGGTAGTTTAGATAATTCATTAATGAGTTTTGAAATTATTTTAACAGAATGATTTTGTTCAGGAATTTGCATAATAGTTTACTTTCACAATTTAATTATTAAGAAATTCCAGGGAGTTTAAATCCTCCTGTTAAGGAATTTAGCCTGGAAGCACTTAATTGTTGTATTTTTTCAATAGCTTCATTGAAACCTGTAGTAATTAAATCTTCTAACATATCCACATTTTCAGGATCAATTGTTTCAGGATCGATTTTTATTTCTGTAACTTGATATTTCCCATTAATAGTTATTTGAATAGCTCCACCACCTGATGAACCAGTAACAGTTTCTGTTTCAAGCTTTTGTTGTTCTTCCATTAATTTTTGCTGAAGTTGTTGTGCCTGTTTAAGCATATTTTTATTCATCATTTTTTACCTCTTCTTCGATAATTTTGCCGCCCCAATTCAGAGCTTTCATTACTGATAAATTCACACTATTGTTGTTTGAGTTACTTTTTTTTCCTTCATCATTATAAACAATTTCATTAATCCTAGGTATTTGAAAAATTTGCGATATTGATTCGATTAAATCTAATTTGATTTTGCCATGTTCTAATTCACCAACGAAACGTTCTTGATTTGAATTACTAGCAAAGCTTAAATAGAGGTTGTTATTATTAATAGATGCTTCTCTGCAATCTCTTAATAATGCACCTATTGCAAAACGCTCTCCTTTGATTTTTGCAAACTTTTCAATTACTAATTGCCACGATTCACTTTTTATTATATTTTCGCTTACTATTTCTCGATTTTGTTCTGACTTTATTTCTATTTCTTCTTGTTTTTCGATTTCTGGATCAGTATTACTTACATTTGAATCTTCAGTATCAGGATCAATTGTTTCTATAGCTATATCCATTGATTTTTCTATATTTTCAGTAGATATAATTTCTGTTTTATCTTCAATTGGTTCCTTTATATTAAGTTCTGGAGATATATAATTTTCATTCTCTCTCAACATAGATGCTTCAATCGCAGCTATTTCAATACTAGATGCATGATTCAATGACTTAGAAAAATCAAGATTTACAAATATTTTAAGACATTTTGCTATATGCAAAATTTGATCTTTAGAATTTGATGTATTAGCTAGTTTAATTAATGATTCTCTAAAAGATAGAATCAAACTGTTATGTAATTGCTTAATACTAGTATTATTAGAAACACTATTATTGATTAATTGAATTGTTTGATTAATATCACCTGTAAGTATTGCTTCTTGAAGTAATTCTATTTGTTTTATATCAGTAATTCCAAGGATTGTATTAATTTGATTTATATCAATATATTCTTCATCATTTGATAGTATTATTTGCTCGAGAAAACTTTCTGCATCTCGCAAACTTCCTTCTGATATTTCTGCAATTCTTTTGATTGCTGGTTCAGAGATATTAACTTTTTCATCATTAGCTATTTGTTCAAGTCTTTGCACAGTATCAGTAGTATCAATTTTTTTGAAATCGAATCTTTGGCATCTTGAAAGTATAGTAGGTTCCATTTTATCTGGTTCAGTAGTAGCTAAGATAAATACTACATGAGGAGGTGGTTCTTCTAATGTTTTAAGTAAAGCGTTAGATGCATCTTTAGTTAACATATGTGCTTCATCTAGTACATATACCTTATACATACTTTTTGATGGTGAATAATTACTTTTGTCTTTTATACTACGTATCTCGTCAATACCACGGTTACTCGCAGCATCAATTTCTATAAGATCTAAAGAGTTTGAGGAATTAATATCGATACAATTTTCACAAGTATTACAAATTAACCTATCTTCAATATTTTTAGTTTTACAATTAATTGCCTTAGCTAATATTCTTGCCGTACTAGTCTTTCCCGTACCTCTAGGACCACTAAATAGGTAGGCATGAGCAATTCTATTTTGATAAATTGCATTTTCTAAAGTTTTTCTGATTGCTGTTTGACCAACTAATTCAGAAAAACTTTTAGGGCGCCATTTTCTATATAAAACGTAATTGTTCATATTAAATTAATTATCCCATAAATGTTTAGTTGAATCAGATTGAATTTTTTCCATAACTTTTAGTTCATCGTCATTTGTATGATCATATCCGATTAAGTGAAGAATACCGTGGGAAATCAATGTGGCTAATTCTTTATCGGTAGAAATATTGTTTTCCTCAGCTTGTCGTTTGCATTGGGGATATGATAAAACGATTTCGCCTGCATATCCAGTCTCATTGGGGAAAGAATCTGCTGTGGTTGTCATTTTTTCGCTTTCACCATAATATTCACCTGGATAATTTTCTGAGAATGCTAATACGTCAGTAATTTCATCAAGCCCTCTATAGTTATTGTTTAAGAGCTGTATTGTTGTATCGTCTGCTATGGTAATTCCTAGGGAATGATATTCGAGAATGAATTTAGAATTTAATGAAAGTAAGCCAAAACTCAGGGAATTTAATGCTATTTTTTCTATCCATACTTCAGAAAGATTATTGGAAAATTCTTCGAATATATTAACATCTATGATTATGGTATCCATAATCTTATTGTACAATATTGTCGTCAAAAAATTTACTTATCTGGGTATCTGAGTAACCTATATTTTTTAATATTGAATTTGTTTGTAATCCTGGTTTATCAGGAGCAGGTAAAGATTCATCAAATTCGTAGTCACTACTTTCGTAGGGTAATTTAGGTAGGGCAAAATCTTTTCCATCAGATGTGAATTTGTATAATCGTTTTCCGGAATTTACATGTGGGTCATTAATTACTGTATCTGGAGTGTGAACAAGTGTAGCAGAGATACCATTTTCTCTAAGCAGATCTAGAATTGTGGTACTTTCCATACTTTCTATAATTGGAGTTACTGTTTCAAGAATTAATGGCCTGTTTGCTATTCTACCTGGATTATTTTCTAACTCATGATTGTTTGCTAATTCTTCTAATTCTAATATTTTACAAAAGGTGTTCCATTGATTATTACTTGTGACACCAATAAATACTAATTCGCCATCAATACATTGGAATTTATCGTAAACACCCCATCCATGATGGCGTTCTGGTAGAGGTACATTGGTATTACCTGAATGTTGATTTGATGCCATATGCTGGCCAACAAAAAATAATGCAGTTTCAAATAATCCAGAAGTAATTTCCTGTCCTTTTTGTGTAATACTTCTAGTATATAACGCAGAAAGCACACCAATTATTCCATGCATGGCTGCACCCATATCTATAATACTTGCACCAGCGCGTATCGGATCTCCTGATCTTCCTGTCATATATGCAAGACCTGATCCCATTTGAGCAAGCTCATCAAGGGATGTTTGATTACTATATGGACCACTTAAAAATCCTTTTACACTGAGATAAATCAATTTGGAAAATTTTTTGCTTAATTGTTTGTAACCTATTCCGAGTCTATTCATGGTTCCGGGAGCCATATTTTCAATTAGTACATCGGTATTTTCTAATATCTTATAAAGGATCTCGAGCCCTTCTGGATTTTTGAGATCTATAACAATACTACTTTTGTTACGATTTACAAAGAAAAAGCTACCATTTCTGCTTGATCCTATACGACTTGTATCGAGTGCATTGGGCGGTTCAATTTTAATTACTTCAGCTCCCAAATCTCCCAAGATAAGACCAGCAGTAGGCCCTGCAACGATATGTGCAATCTCGACAACTTTGATACCTGAAAGTGGTAAATTATTCATCTTATTATTGTAAAAAAAGAGGGGTTGTGATCAACCCCTCTTAATTATTCTTTCTTTGTGATTAAACGGTAACCGCGTCTAAAACTTCACTAATATCTTTTACATTTTTAAGATCTTTGAGAAGAGATAAAGCACGTTCAACTTTTTCTGAAGGAAGAACTTTACTTGCATTTGCTTCAAACTTAACATCAATTTCATGACCTACTAGTGTATTAACAGCTGTTTCAATAGTATCACTAACACTTCTTCCATCTTTCATATTGATGACTACAGTCTGATCTTTATGTTGGCTGTGTATACGATCTGGTAAATCTTTAGTCATGATATCATCTTTGAGTTCTACTCTAGACATCATGTCACGTATTTCAGGGCTGTTTACTTTTTCATCTGTAAATGTGTCATAAGACATCGCACCATCTACAACAGCGGCGGCAATATTGAATTGCAAACTAAATTTTCCACCAAAATAAGTATCTGCATCAGGTCTATTTAAGAATCCAGCAGCTCCCATACCACCTATGAATTCAACACTTTCAACTTGTTCAGGTTGAATTTCATATTTGTGTACTAAATCAATTAACATTGGAACAGCGCCATGATTACCATAACAACAAGGCCATTCTTTTATTTTAAATCCTGGATTTACTATTTGCCATTGTGCATCACCCAACTGATGTGTCATTGCATTTATATTAGCTTGTTTATCACCAAATACAGCCACATATCCTAAAGGCGCTTCGATTATATTTTGGTTTGCGGTGTATCCTTTGGATGCTAATGTTGCAGCAGTGATACCACTTCTTGCTCCATTACCAGGATGTAGTGGTTTTGTCATTGTACCAAAATTTGCCTGCATACCTGCAGCATGAGATGCAGCTATACCTAAAGCATGTCGGGTTTGATCGACTGTTAGTCCCATTAGTCTTGAAGCAGCAGCAGCAGATGCTAAAGTACCAAGAGTTACGGTTGAATGCCAACCTCTTTCATAATGGTCTCCTCCAATGCCTTGGGCTAATCGTGCTCCTACATCGAATCCAAGAACATAAGCATCTAAAATCTCACGTCCTGTTTTACCTAGTTGTTCTCCTAAAGCCAAAACTGTAGGCATTAAAATTACTGCAGGATGACCGAAACCACCAACGTCGTCATAGTCATCAGCATGTCCAAGTGTACCATTTGCTAA
>MDSW01043289.1_pt1 | contig 11741 bp, 8 predicted proteins | sample 811171 | NCBI WGS metagenome assembly MDSW01 (sample SAMN05326641, study PRJNA326480) | marine metagenome | isolation source: seawater | place: Atlantic Ocean: North West | collected 2012
GGGATTGGGGAAGAATGTTCAGGTTGCTTTGAGAAATAAACTGGATCATAAGTATTAATATCATAATCACCATATTCATCTAACAAATCGCCTGTACTAAAGTTAACAAATTTAGGAGTAAGCCTTGCAAACTGTGACTCAATTGATTCATCTGGACTATAAATTGCAGCAGTCTTGAGAATCTTTATTCTTTGATCATTTAATTTATTTAAATTTTGCATATCTCTTAAACTGACAGCCGCATAAGAAACTACTAATGAGCAAAAAAGACATACAAGAAATGAGACGGCGAGAGTTTTTAACACAGAATCATTCATATGAAAGAGCCCTCTTACGCCTAGCAATGTTATTTGATACAACCATATGATCTATTACAGGAGCAAAAAGATTTGCAAACAATATAGCTAACATCATTCCTTCAGGAAAAGCTGGATTAATAACTCTAATTAAAACAACTGTAACTCCAATTAATGCTCCGTAGATCCATCTTCCTGTATTCGTTCCAGAGCCAGAAACAGGTTCTGTGGCCATAAAAACAAGACCAAAAGCAAAGCTTCCAATTACAAAATGCCAGTACCATGGAACTTGGAACATTGGATTAGTATCTGACCCAACAATATTTAGAATAGATGACATAACAAGCATACCTATAATTGTTCCTAAAATAATTCGATAAGAAGCCACGCCAGTTGCGAGCAAAATTATCGCAGCAATAGCAATAGCTATGACAGATGTTTCACCAACTGAGCCTGGTATGTTGCCTATAAAAGCATCAAACCATGAAAAATTATCACTTAAGCCCTGAAGACCGCCCTCAGCTGCATATCCAAGGGGAGTAGCACCACTAAAACCTTCAGGAGTTATTCCCGTATCAGAAAGACCAGCAATCCATACTTTATCGCCAGATAATTGGGATGGATAAGCAAAATATAAGAAAGCCCTTCCTGTAAGAGCAGGATTTAGAAAGTTTTTTCCAGTTCCACCAAAGACCTCTTTGCCTATAACAATACCGAATGTAATCCCCATAGCAGCTTGCCATAAAGGTAAATCAGGGGGACAACTTAAAGCAAATAAAATAGATGATACAAAAAGCCCTTCATTAATCTCATGTTTACGAACAACAGCAAACAGAATTTCCCAAAGAATTCCTACGGCAAAAGTAACTGCATATATTGGAATAAAATAAACTGCACCTATCCACATTTTGGTCATAAAACTGTTATTTGTGTATCCAATAAAGTTTATGAAAATATGATGCCAATCATTTGTATTTTCTATACCTACCAAATTAAGGTAATCAAGAGTTTGATTGCCGATGTTATACATACCAAAAAACATTGCAGGGAATGCAGAAAGCCAGACAATAACCATTATTCTTTGAATATCTATTGAGTCTCTTACGTGAATTGGATTTGTCGTTTTATGAGTAGATGAAAAAATAAAATTTTCAATGGCATCGTATATTGGAAACCATTTAGCTTGAGCTCCACCTGGCATAAAACTAGGCTTTATATTTTCATTAACAGATCTAAGCCAAGATTTCATTGAAATTCCTCATACATTTTTTCTAAATTAGAATTTAATATTGACTGATAATCATATTTACTTGGGCATACATAGCTTGCCAAGGCTAGATCCTCTGGTGCAAGCTCTAAAACACCAAGTTTTTCACCAAGCTCTATATCAAACGTAACTAAACATTTCAGCAATTGTGTAGTTAGTATGTTTAATGGCATTATTTCTTGATAAGAAGAGATGGGAACAATTGCCCTGTTACCTCCATTCATTGATACATTAAATTTAAATTCTTTGGGTTTAATCCAGCTTGATATAAAAGCTGGTAACATTGAGTGTAACTTTGATCCAGGCATAGCCCAATTAAATAAAATATCGTTAGATTCGTCAGGTAAAACAGAGACCTGATTATCAAAGGCACTTAAATAATTCATTACATTTTCAGCAGTGTGACCATTTAGAATAGATCCTGAAATAATTCGAGAATTGTCTAAAACTTTACCAGCTGAGACTTCAGATAAATTTGAGCCATATTTCAATTTAAGAATTTTTGGATCATGTACATTAGGGCCACCAAAGGAAATCAATTTTTCAGAACGTAAAATTTTATTTTTGAGAAGATATCCAATCGAAATTACCTCTTGCCAGGAAATATTCCAAACAGATCGATTTTGACCAACAGGATGTAAAAAATGTATGTGAGATCCTACTAATCCAGCTGGATGAGGACCTTTAAATTGTTTGTAAATTATATTTAAGACTGATTGATCAAAGTTTTCATTTTGATAAGAGCAAAAAACCTTAATGTTGTTATCAATTGAGGCTATGAATTTTAACCCATCATTAAAAAGCTCTTGATCATCGTTAATTTTTATTAATTCAAATGGATCAACTGATAAAGGATTTGTATCACAAGCATTTATGAATATAGCAGATGGTAATATGTTTGGATCAGGCATTCTATTATATGGACGCGTTCTAAAGTATGCTAAAGCCCCAGTATCAACCAAGAAATCAATTTGGTTGTTGTAATCATCAAAATTAAAATTTAAAGGATCGATTGAAGAATCTTCATCAATGACTAGTGAAATAAATCTTCTTTTTTCACCTCTATTAATTGAAGTTACAACTCCCGATAAATGAGATGTAACAAATGTTCCAGGATTTTTTTTATTTTCAAATAATTTTTGTCCAGATTGAACAATATCATCCTCATCAACCATCATTGTAGGCTTAAGGCCAACATAATCTGCACCCAGAATTGCTACAGAATTTACCGCAGTCGACGAATCCAAGTCCAATGATGGACTTCCAGAGATTGGTAAATCTAAGCCTTTGTTGGTTTTTATCACAGTACCCTTCAGTAAAATCTGTGTTAATTATAATTAATTATTACTATTGTTTATATAAAAAAATTAAAAAATTAGTAACATTATATTGCTTACTCAATTGGCTTTGGAAATCTCATTAAATCAATTGAAGCAACTTTTTTCATTAGATTAAGAACTTGTTTTGTATAGCCATATTCATTGTCATACCAGCAATATAGAGTAATCTGATTATCATCGGCAATAGTAGCTTGAGAATCGATGGTTGTAGCATATGGGCTTGAGTAAAAATCTGTTGATACAGCTTCTGGAGAGTTTGTATAGCCAATAATTTCTCTATACTTACTAGCAAAAGCAGACGTTTTAAGAAAATCGTTTAATTCATCTCTTGTAACGGATTTATTAATATTCAAAACTAAGACCGCCAAACTCACATTTGGTGTTGGAACTCTAATAGCATTGCCAGTTAGTTTATCTTTTAGTTCAGGAATGGCCTTTGCAACTGCTTTAACTGCCCCAGTAGAAGTTATGACCATATTTAATGGAGCACTTCTTCCTCTCCTGTCACCCTTATGAAAATTATCAATTAAATTTTGATCATTAGTGTATGAATGGACTGTTTCAATGTGACCGCTATCGATTCCATAATTATCACTAATAATTTTTAAAACAGGGACTATGGCATTGGTTGTACATGACGCAGCAGAGATAATTTTATCAGAATCTTTTAATGCACTATCATTAACTCCAAATACAATATTTCTTATATCACCTTTTGCCGGAGCAGTTAAAATAACTTTTGACGCGCCGCTATCTAAATGCTGTGATAAATCTTCTTCATTTCTCCATATCCCAGTGTTATCAATTACAATAGGAGCGTTTATACCTAGCTCAGAATAGTCAACCTCTTTTGGAGAATTAGAATAAATAAATTTTACTGGGTTACCGTTTATAACTAATAACTCATTTTCTAGATCTACTCTGATAGTTCCTTCGAATCGACCATGGACAGAGTCTCTTCTTAGTAGACTAGCTCTTTTTACAAGATCATTATCTCCTGTTTTTCTGACGACAACTCCCTTAAGTCTGAAATAATTTCCTGGTCCAGTAGTTTGAGCTAACATTCTGGCCATCAATCTACCGATTCTTCCAAAACCATAAAGTACTATGTTTTGAGGATTTTCTGGCCTATTGATGGTTAAATCATTAACTGAGATTTGTTCATTTAAAAAATCATCTATTGAATCGGGATTTGATGGAAGATCTTTGAAAAATGAACACCTCATTGCAAGTTCGCCTAAATCGATCTCGCAATCAGGCAAGTCCATTTTACTTAACCTTTCAAGTAGCGGATATGTTTCAAGTTCGCTTAACTCATTTGCCTCTATCTGCCTGACAAACCTATGAGCATGCATGATATCGATAGGAGATTTATTAACAAGAGACTGACCATAAATCATGACATGAACCCCATGCCTATATAATCTTCCCACGATCGGGACCATAAGTTCAGCTAGGCCTTCTCTCCATTTCCAATCGCCGAAGTAATCATCAATTTTTTCTCGAGACCGTAAATCAGGATTCTTAGTAAGATCAGTCATACATTCTATTTTGCTTGATACTTATTTATGTGGTGTTGAGTGTTACCAAACATTGAGTCAATTGCTGTAAATCTTTTTAAGTAATGACCAATTGACATTTCATTACTTACACCCATTCCGCCGTGAAGTTGAACCGCATGCTGGCCAACTAATCTGCCAGCTTTTCCAACTTGAACTTTCAATGCAGAAATAGTATTTCCTGCTTCAGGATCATTTGAATCAAGTTGTAAAGTGGCTTTTATAAGTAATGATTTTGTAAGTTCAGTTTCAATAAACATATCCACCATTCTGTGTTGAAGTACTTGAAAGTTACTTATTGGCTGAGAAAATTGTTCACGTTCTTTTGTGTACTGGACAGTTTTCATATAAGAGGCATTCATTGCTCCTACAGCCTCTGCGCTTATACATAAAATAGATACATTTATCATTTTATTAAATATAGCTTCTGCCTCATCACCAGAGGCGAGTATTGACTCAGAATCAATTGAAACATTCTCAAATGATAATTCAGCACATGTTTGACCATCGATAGTTTTAAAACTTTGTACCGATAAACCATCTACATCAAAATCAACTAATATAAGAACTGATGAGCCGTCTTGATTGGCAAGGACAATAAATTGATCAGCATTACCTCCATTCAAAACTAAAGATTTAGTTCCATTCAATAATAGTTTATCTCCACCAGTAGACAATGAAGTTAAACAATCAAAAAAATTATATCCAATATTAGGTTCAGCATATGCAACTGATATTTGATGCTCGCCAGCAATAATTTTTTCAATAATAGAAGATTTATTTGAATGATTTGAGTTCTCCAGAATTGTTCCACTCATAACAACAGAACTCAGATATGGTTCAACTACTAATGCCTTACCAAATTCTTCAAACAATACAGTTAATTCAATGGGCCCAAAATTGAAACCACCATTCTCTTCTTTAAAGGGAACAGCAAGCCAACCCAATTCGGCAAATTGCTTCCAATTATCCTGACTATAACCAGCCTCAGTTTCTAAGATCTTCTCCCTATCAATAAAATCATAGTTTGTTTCACAAAACTTTAAGACTTGCTCTCTGAGCATATTTTGCTCATCAGAATAATTTAAGTTCATACTTAAACTCCTAAAATTGCTTTCGCAATGATATTTTTTTGAATCTCATTACTGCCACCATAGATTGATGTCTTTCTATAATTTAGATATTGGGCAACAGATGGACTAGCATATTCGGGTCCTGACGGAGTCCTGTTTGAATCAAATCCTTCTGGACCTTCGTATGGCAATATATATTGACCAGCAGCCTCAACATAAAGTTCAGTTAGTCTTTGCTGAATTTCAGTACCACGAATTTTTAAAATTGAGGATTCTGCACCAGGATGACCACCCTCTGCTATTGCAGCCAATGTTCTAAGCTCAGTAAACTCTAAAGCCTCTAAGTCAATCTCTAACTCAGCTATTTTTTTATTTAAATCTGCATCATTATAATCAGCTGTTAACTTTTTAAGTTTGTCGATCTGTACTTTAACCACAGGAACGCCTGCAATACCAAATCTCTCATGCGCTAGTAAGAATTTAGCGTAAGTCCAACCTTTACCCTCTTCACCAATTAACTGATCAGCTGGTACCTTGACGTCAGTAAAGAACACAGAATTTACTTCGTGGTCACCGTCAATAGTAATAATTGGTTTAACTTCAATGCCTGGAGAATTCATATCAATTAACAGAAATGATATTCCCTCTTGTTTTTTTTGCGTAGTTTCTGTTCTAACAAGACAGAAAATCCAGTCTGCATTTTGAGCAAGTGTCGTCCAAGTTTTTGAACCATTAACGATATAATGATCACCCTCTAAAACAGCCTTTGTTTTCAACGATGCTAAATCTGAACCTGATCCGGGTTCTGAATATCCCTGGCACCACCAAGTATTAAATTCAAGTATATCTGGAAGGAATCTATCTTTTTGTTCTTGAGTACCAAAAGTATAAATTACAGGACCAACCATATTTAAACCAAAGGGAAGGATTGTTGGGCATTGAGCAGCAGCCAATTCATTCAAAAATAGATATATTTGAACTGGAGACCAGCCAGTGCCTCCATATTCTTCTGGCCAGTTATATCCCATCCAGCCTTTGCTATAAAGAAATTTATGAAAATCGATTAAATCTTGCTTAGTTAAAGCAGTTCCCTTTTCTTGCTTTTCTTTAACATGAGCAGGATACTCTGCTCCATTTAAACCAGCTCTTATTTCTTCTTGAAACTGAAGATCTTGTTCTGAAAAACCTATATCCATGTTAGTGTTCCTATTTTTTTAGATTAAAATTTAGGCGCAAATTATACTTCACCCTATGTTAGAAAAACAGCATCAATCTATAGCTTTCGAACTTATCCAGAGTTCAAAACTAGATGAGAAACAAATTCTGTATTTCTGCGAATCAGATAAAGAGGCTAGATTATTAAAAAATGAATTGCTGATATTGCTTGATAATTCAATGATTGGATATTATCCAGAAAGAGAAATTCTGCCATACGACAGATTCTCAACCGCAGATTCAATTATTCAAGACAGACTAAAGCTATTAAATTCAGATAAAAGAAATTTAAAAATTGTAGTGACAAGTGGTTTAAACTTATTTGAAAAATTACCCTCGAAAAAAGATTTTCTAGCAAAAAAGCAATTTAAGCTTGGAGATTCACTCTCTATTAAAGATTTAACAGCTATTTTAGAAGATATGAGTTATCAAAGAGTTGATAAAGTTACATCAATCAATGAGTATACTGTAAGGGGCGGCGTCGTTGATTTTTACTCTGGATTTCATAAACAACCCCTAAGAGTTGATTTTTTTGGAGATCAGATTGATGAAATAAGACAATTTGATCCCTCATCACAACATATGATTGATAAATTATCTAATTTTAAATTATTTAGTGGTTCAGAGATTGGATTAAATGATGAATCTATTAAAAAATTTAAATCAAACTGGAGAAACTATTTTCAAACACATGATGAAAGACATTGTGAAATATTTCAAACTTTAGTAAATGGTAAATATCCTGAAGGATATGAAATATATAATCCGCTAATTCAAACAGGTAATTCAAATCTAATAGATTTTTTTCCTGATTTTAGTCTAATAAAATCAAACAAAATTGATCAAGTATTGCTTTCACATATGAGTTTTGTAGAAGAAAGATACCAGGAAGAGTCAATTGATGTATCGAGACCGTTAATGAGGCCAGAGGACTATGTATATCAAATTCAAGAAATTCAATCTTATATAGATTCATCTAAACAAATTGCTTTTGCAAGTGCTAACACCTTAATTGATACAACAAAAGATAAAGAAATACAGTTAAAAGAATTAGTTAAGAAACAAAAGAATGCAGAATTAGCTTGCCTTTTAATTACTTCGTCAGAACAGACAAAATTAGATGAAATTAATAAGAAATATAAAATTAATACCACAACGATACCTTTCAATATAAGAGATGGAATATTTAGTTGTTTTAACGCATCAGCAAGATCATTTGTAGACGAAAATGGCAGTTTTGTTCATCTCAATCTCGATGAATTTTTGAGCTCAGAAATTGTAATCGAAAAAAATAGTATGCAAATTAACGATTCACTTATCAAAAATTTTGAAAATCCATTTCTTGATAATGAACTGGTAATACACGTTGATTATGGTATTGGAATTTATGAAGGTCTAGAAGTTTTAAAAACAAATACCAGTGAGGAGGAATACATAAAAATTACATATCATGAAAATGAAATTTTATATGTTCCAATCAGGCAAGCGTACTTAGTTTCAAAATTTCAAACAACCCAAACTCAAGGGATATCCCTTGATTCTTTATCATCAAATAAGTGGAAGATAAAAAAAGAAAAAGCGAGATTAAAAGCTCTTGATCATGCTGCAGAGCTTCTAGATATTGAATCAAGACGTTCCGTTGCATCCTCCAGCCAGCTAATCTGTGATAAAAATTCTTATAACAAGTTTGATAGTGACTTCCCTTACGTTTTAACTAAGGATCAAATCAATTGTATTAATGATGTCATAAAAGATATTTCGTTGATCAAACCAATGAATAGAGTGATATGCGGTGATGTTGGTTTTGGAAAAACTGAAATTGCAATGCGAGGAGCCTTTGTGGCTGTGCATGCTAAAAAACAGGTGATGCTTTTAGCTCCTAGTACTATTTTAGCCAAACAACACTTAGAAAGTTTTGCAAAAAGATTTATTAACTTTCCAATTAATATAGAACTTCTTACAAGACATACGTCCCAAAAAAATAAACTAAAGATTTATGAGGATTTTAAAAATAAAAAAATTGATATTTTAATTGGAACACATACATTGCTTAATAGTGAAATTCATCTTGATAATCTTGGCCTACTTGTAATCGATGAGGAGCATCGATTTGGAACAAAACAAAAAGAGATTATCAAATCAAGACAATCAACAACTCATATCCTTTATATGTCTGCAACGCCTATACCCAGAACATTGAATCTTGTGTATTCTGGATTAAAAGATTTTTCTTATCTATATACCCCTCCCCTAGAAAGAATAAGTGTAAAAACTTTTTTAAATTTACAAAATCAACAAATAATTAAAAATGCTATCGATAGAGAAATATCTAGAGGTGGACAGGTTTTCATAGTTCAAAATGATATTTCAAAAATGGAGCAATTGAGAAATCAAATTTCAAATCTTATACCAGAAGCGATTGTTGGCATTGCTCATGGGAAATTATCAAAAAAATTAATTACTAAAACAATGAATGGCTTTAACGCAAATTCAATAGATATTCTTATTTGCACAACAATTGTTGAAATGGGTTTAGATATTCCAAATGCAAATACTATGATTGTTATTGATGCTCATAAATTTGGTCTGTCGCAATTACATCAATTAAGAGGACGTGTTGGAAGATCATTACGGCAAGCCTATTGTTACTTACTAATTCCAAATATGGACTTAAAAAAAGTAGCTAAAGCAAAATTAGATTCATTGGTTAAATATTCTAATTTAGGATCGGGATACTTTATTGCTCAAGAGGATCTTGAAATCAGAGGTGCTGGTGATTTTTTAGGAGTTAAACAAAGCGGTCACATAGAAGCTATTGGACTAAGTATGTATTTATCAATGTTGAAGAATGCAGTTAATGACATCAAAGGACATCAACAAGAGCCTATACTTGATACAGAAATTAATTTTAATGATCGAGCTTTAATTCCCGATACGTATCTCCCAGTTGCCAATGAAAGATTGAAAGTTTATAGATCATTGAATGATGCTGAAACATGTGAACAAATTGATCAAATACTAATTGATCTTAAAGATCGATGTGGAAAACCAGATGGTGAGATATTGAATCTTATTGAAAATTCAAAGCTAAGGATTATTGCTGCAAATGTAGGCGTAAAAAAAATCTACACTAATCATCAAAATGCAATGTTTGCTTTTAATGATAATTTAACCGATCAAGTATATAAAAAATTAATTGGATTGATTCAATCAGGATCAGCTAAGATAAAACTTATAAACGAAAGCAAGATTACCCTAGATGTTACTGAGAATACTGATAAGCGAACTGCCGTAGCAAAATTATTAAATGAACTTCTATAAATTTTTTACATTCTCTCTAATTGTTTTTTCGAGCTTTTTCTCTAGTGCTAAAGAAAATAATAATGAAACATATAATGTTGAGATTATTGTATTTGAGCAACTAGAAATAATTGGAAATGAGAAGTTTGAATTACAAAAACTAAATATTGAAGGTATTAATACTATTACCTTACAAGATAGAATAGAAATCTCACTCAATGAATCATCAATTATCAACTCGTTCGACTTTAAAGGAAATGAATTCTCAGTTGATATGATGCCTGCCAATGAATCAAATACTAGTAACAACAAATCCTCTGAAATAACCAACATAAAGAGCTATTCTCAAATAGACGAAAGTAAGTGGTTTGAAAAAAAATCTATACTTGATCAACTTAATAATATCTATAGCAGACTTGATCGCAGAAAAGAGTATAAAATTCTTCACAAAGAGTCATGGATTCAACCAGCTTTATCAAAAGAGAATGCGCCTTTCATACATGAAATTTTTGATAATAATGGACTTTTAATCAAACTTTACAAAAGTAGATATCTGCATCTTGATGTAATTGCATATCTTGAAGGCAATTTAAGCTCTAATACAAATAAAAAAATTATAAATAAAATTAAATTTGATGCTTTGAAAGACTCAATTCCTGACGAGATAAAAGACTATGATATTAAAATAGATCCAAAATTATTGAAAAAAGGTGAAATTGTAAAGCCTAAAATCAATTTGGAGGAAGCCTTTACTGAGCCGTTAATAAAATCAGATGAAGTTAAATATTTGTTAAGAGAGGAAAGAAGGATTTTTAAAAATGAAGTGCACTATTTTGATCATCCAAAGATTGGAATAATAATCTCAGTCTATTCTTCTCTGTAAAATGCGTTTTCATCCAGGGAGTGATCTGTCATATCCCTAACACCAGCTAACTCTGGTAACTGCTCTAAAAGTGTTTTCTCGATTCCATCTTTAAGAGTTACATCAACCATGCCGCAACCTTGACACCCTCCTCCGAATTGAAGGATTGCAAACTTATCATCGGTTATTTCTAATAAACTAACTAAACCTCCATGAGACTCTAACATAGGATTAATTTCGTTATAAATAACGTAATTCACTCTATCTTCTAGGGGACTATCAGGAGAAATGTTTGGTAATCGAGCATTAGGAGCTTTAATAGTTAGTTGGCCTCCAAAATTATCAACATCGTAATTCACCTCTGCGTCTAAAAGAAAAGGGATGCTGCGCTCTTCGACATAAACTGAGAGTGTTGGAAGAGATATAAGAGTATCAGAAGAAACAAGCTCATCTGGTTTGCAATAAGCCAAACATGTTTCGGCATTTGCTGTCCCTGGATCAGAGATAAAAACTCTTACAGCAGTTCCAGGTTCGTTTTTCTCTGCTATCAGCTTAGCTAAATAGTCTTCGGCAGTTTTAGTAATTGTGATAATCTTGCTTGTCATAATATGTGGTTTAAAAGGATCCTAGCATCGATAATGGGTGTTCGCACCTCAAAAGATCTTGAAAGTGATCTTAACAATTTAACAGTTTCAAAATTTATAATGCTATTTTTGACTCTAAACATTGTATTTATTGGATTTATTATACTCGTAATAAATTTGATATGAATAAGTTCTCTAAATTTTGTGATGAGCTATCATCGTTCTCAGACATTAAACCTTCAATA
>MDSW01112107.1_pt1 | contig 11741 bp, 12 predicted proteins | sample 811171 | NCBI WGS metagenome assembly MDSW01 (sample SAMN05326641, study PRJNA326480) | marine metagenome | isolation source: seawater | place: Atlantic Ocean: North West | collected 2012
TGATGCTGGCCCCAGCGGTGGGCAAGCCCCTCATCGACCAGCCTGTCGCCAACCGAGCGGCCATTGACGGTCGCAACGCGCAGCAGGCGGCCATACTTGTCGCGATCGCGTGACGAAGAGGTCTGAAGCGCGACCTCGCCCTCGTTCAGAAGTTCGGTCAGCCGGTGCGTGGCGCGCTCACCGAGGACGCGTTCCCAGTCGCATCCAGGCGAGAACACTTCGGGAGCGTCAATATCGGCAAGGCGGATCTTCTCACCCGTTGCCCAGATCGTGTCGCCATCAACAACGCAGTTCATGCGAAGCCCGTTGCCGCATTCGGCAAAGCTGATTGGGCCGGGCAGCGGCGTCACGTTGGCCTTCTCGCGACCGAAATAGGAGATGGCGAGCGCGACGGCGAGCAGGATGAGAAGCGGGATGAGCGATACGTCGCCACCCTGGACGCGTAACCAGCGTCCAAAGAAAAAGGACCTGACGAGGCGAACCATGATGCGGGCTCCCGGCTGAGACCCCGCAAAAGTCTTTCCAAAAGGTTACGAAAACCTTTCCGGTTTCCTTCTATCGCAGCTCGTCCCTATTGCTCGGCCATCCACTGGTCGGCGGCCTCGGCCATCAGGATCACGGTATCGACACAGCGCGCAAACGTGACCGGGTCGATCTTGTCGAAAGTGTCGCTTGGTTGGTGATAGTCGGGATGATCCTCGACACCGAGATAGATGATCGGGATACCGGCGCGCAGAAAGGGGGCGTGATCGGACTGTAGCGACCAGTCCTGCTCGCCCCATTCCGGACTGTCATGGCCGCGCTTCAGCGTGATTGGCGCGCCTTCCGCGACACTGTCGATCAGCGGGACGAGGTCAGGATAGTGATAGCCGCCCACGGCATAAAGCTCGCCCTTGTCGGCGCGCGCGACCATGTCGAGGTTGAGGTTCAGGGCCAGACGGTCCTTCAGTGTTTCCGGCATGGCCTGGACGAAATAGGCCGATCCGGTAATGCCTCGCTCCTCGGCATCAAAAAAGACGAAGACAATTGTGCTTTCGGGCGGATTGGCCTTGAACCAGGCGGCCGTCTCCAGCAGGGCGGCCACGCCGGACGCGTTGTCGTCGGCGCCGTTGTAGATTTCGCCGCCATCCATGCCGAGATGATCGTAGTGGGCGGACATCACAATGACCGGCGCATCCGCGCCGAGGTTGCCTTCAATGGAGGCGATCAGGTTTGTGCCGCGCACTTCCAGGTTCGGCTGGTCGAACCGGCCTGCGGCGAAGGGCGCTTGGTAGCCATTATCGAAGTACGGGTCGACGCCCAGTGCCTGCAATTGCTCCACGATCAGGGCCTGCGCTTTCAGGTTGCCGGGCTCGCCTGTACGGCGTCCCTCGAATTCGTCCGATGAGAGCGTTTCGAGATTGGCGATGGCGCGTCCGGCATCATGATACGCCGCCTGGTATCCGGCCGGTTCGACCGGCGCGGCAGGGGCCTGCTCTGCCGCTGGCGCATTCGAACAGGCAGCCAGCAAGAGCATAGCAGCGAAGAGGGATCGGATCATCGGGAAGGCCTCCACAGGAACTGGCTTGACCCTAGAGAGATTGAACGCCATGTGCCAGCCGAAGGAGACAGCCCATGGCCATGGATCGTGCAACACTTGAAACGCATCTCAAGGAAGCGTTCCCGGACGCAGAGATCACGCTCACCGACCTTGCTGGAGACAATGATCACTGGCAGGCGGAAATCGTGTCGGAGCAGTTCAAAGGCGTCTCGCGCGTCAAGCAGCACCAGATGGTCTATGCCGCGCTGAAGGGAAAGATGGGCGGCGAGCTGCACGCCCTTGCTCTCAAGACAAGCGCGCCCGCCTAGGCCTCAATTTTCAGAATCTTCGGTTTCGGCCTCTTCGGGAAGCTGACCGGATGGCAGGCGGCCCTGCAGCCCCGCATTGTCCTTGTAGTCGGCTGGAAGCGTTTCCAGGTGCTGGACCGAATACACCGGAATGCCGTCCTGGCGGCGCCTTGGCAGTGGCCGCGTGCCTTCCGGCGGCAGCGTGTAGGTTCCCGACTCCTCGCTGCGGCGCAAGCCAGGCCAAGGCCGGTCGGCATCACCGATCGAAGCCGGCTGAGCGGGCAGTGGCCGGCGATCCGGTTCATCCATTCGTTGCTGCTGGATACTACCCGTCGGCGCGGGTCTTGGCGCGGCAGGCTGTGCGACAGGCGGGCGGGCTTCGGCCGCTTGCGGCTGTGAGGGGGGCGGGGGCGTGTAGGCCACGCTGACTGGGGCGCTCGATCGCTTCACAATGCCTGAGATGGCGGCGACGCGTTCGACAGGCGGGCCGTCGACCGACTTCAGTTCACACTTCGGCCCGGCCCGGAAGGTCGGCGGCGTCAGTGACCAGGCACGGCATTGCGCATCACTTTCGCAGGTCGCCGCGCAGGCGTCAGGCGTCGAGCCTCGCAAGGTCGCATAGGTTCCAGCCGGGCGGTATGTATCTCTCTCACGGGCCGGCCCGTTACCGTCCGCTACTGCTGGCAGGATTGCCAAGGCCAGCATCGAAAAGGATGCAAGGGTACGGATCTTCAGGGACATTCACGCGCGCTTTCAGACCAAACCGGTCTCCTGATTTATCAGTCCAGCCCTTAAGGATGGGTTAGGCGTCAGCCCTTGGCGGCGATCTCTTCTTTCAGCGCCTCGATCTCCAGCCAGTCTTCCTCAGCCTTATCAAGGTCTGCCCGCGCTTTATTCAGGCGCCCGGTCAGTTGCTCGAACTTTTTCGGGTCCGCGCTGAACAAGTCGGGATCGCCCAGTTGTTTCTCGAGGTCTGCAATTTCCGCTTCCAGGCGAGGCAGAGCGGCTTCGACTTCCTTGAGCCGGTGCTGGTCCTTGAAAGAGAGTTTGGCTTCACGTTTGGGGGTGTGAGCGGGCGCCTGGGCCTTGGGTTTGTCCTGCGGCGGTGGCGCGGCGGCCTTGCGGGAGGTCAGTGATGGCACCTGCTGCGCGGCATCGCTCCACCCGCCTGCCGTTTCGACCCATTTTCCCTTGCCCATCGGCACCAGGCAGGAGGTGACAATCGCATCGAGGAAGGCGCGGTCGTGGCTGACCAGGATCAGCGTGCCGTCAAACTCGCTAAGCATCTCCTCCAGAAGGTCGAGCGTCTGCATGTCCAGATCATTGGTCGGTTCGTCGAGGACCAGAACGTCAGCGGGTTTTGCAAGCGCGATGGCGAGGGTCAGCCGGTTGCGCTCACCGCCGGACAGGGCCGAGACGGGCTGGCGCAGCTGTTCAGGCGAGAACAGGAAGTCCTTGGCGTAGGCGGCGACATGCTTCGACTTGCCTTGCACCATGATCGCGTCGCCGCCAGCAGGCGCGAGCGCCTCCCACAGCGTATCGCTTGGTTTCAGGGTTTCCCGCGTCTGGTCCAGATAGGTCACTGTGAGGGCCTGGGAGAGTTTTACCGAGCCCTTGTCCGGCGCGATTTCCCCTAGCAGGAGCTTGAGCAACGTCGTCTTGCCGACACCATTGGGTCCGACAATGCCGATGCGGTCGCCCTTCAGGATACGCAGTGACAGGTCATCAACGATGATTGTGTCGCCGAACGCCTTTGACAGGCCGAAGGCTTCCAGCACCTTGCGGCTCTGGCTGTCGCCGCTTTCGGCCGAGAGGCCGGCCGTGGACTTGCTCTCGTTTAGCAACGACTTCTGTTTTGCGTGCTGGGACCGCAGCTCATGCAGCCGGGCCAGCCGGCCCATGTTCCGCTTGCGCCGTGCGGTCACGCCGCGGGCGAGCCAGTGCTGCTCCTCCTTCAGCTGCGTCTTCATGCGCTGCAGCTGCTTTTCCTCTTCGGCCTCGATGCCGGCTGCCCAGTCGTCGAAGTCGGCATAGCCGCGCGGCGACTTCCAGACCTTGCCCTGCCGCAGCCAGAGCGTGGTCGTCGTGACGTTTTCCAAGAAGCGCCTGTCGTGACTGACCAGCAAGACCGCGCCAGGAAAGGATTTGAGACGTTCTTCCAGCGTCTCGATCATCGGCACATCGAGATGGTTTGTCGGCTCATCGAGCAAAAGGATGTCGGGGTCCTTCGCAAAGGCGCGGGCGAGGGCTGCCCGGCGGATCTGGCCGCCTGAAAGCGTTTTCGGACTTGCCGTCGGATCGATGCCGAACAGGCCAAGCTCTGCCTCGGCCATCCAGGTTTCATCGGCGCCTTCGCTGGCATAGTCGAGCACCGTCTCGAACGCTGAAAGATCAGGCTCCTGTTCGACCGTCGCGACCACCGTACCAGGCTGCAGCCAGAGCTCCCCGGCATCCGGCTCGTGCCGGCCCGTGACGAGCCGCATCAGCGTCGACTTCCCCGCGCCGTTGCGTCCGACAAGTGCAGCGCGCTCGCCCTTCGCCAAGGTAAACGTCACACCTGTGAAGATCGGCGTGCCGCCGAAGGTCAGCTCGACATCGGCCAGACGGAGGATGGGAAGTTCTGCCATATTGTGTGTGGTGCGCGTGCTTGGCGCGGCTCGTCAAGCCGGTCCTGTCAGGCCTTGAGCTTGTAGCCGATGCGGAACAGCCACCAGACCCAGACACCAGCGAGGAATGTGAACACGCCGGACGCGATCGCACCTACCATCAGGTCTGAGTTCGACACGCCAATGAAACCGGCGCGGAAACCGTCGATCAGATAGAAAATCGGGTCGAAATGGGCTGCTGACTGGAACGGTTCGACGAGCACCTTGATGTCGTAGAAGGTGCCGGACAGGAAGGTGAGCGGCACGATGACGAAATTGGTAACAGCAGCTAGGTGGTCGAACTTCTCAGCCCAGATGCCGCCAACGGCCCCAAGGGCTGCGAGGAAGATGGTCGCCATCAGGCTGAACCAGATCACCGGCCAGATGTTCGCGATGTCGAGACTGGCCAGACCCGAGAAATGAATGGCAAGCGCACCGATGATGCCAACCATAAGTCCTCTTGTGACAGCGCCGAAAATAAAGCCGAGCGTGAGCTCGAGCGGTGAAAGCGGCGGCATGAGGAAGTCGACCTGGCTGCCCTGTACTTTGGCGATGGTCAGCGATGAAGACGTGTTCTGGAAAGCGTTCTGCAGCATCGACATGATGACCAAGCCGGGCGCGAGGAAAGAATTGTAGTCTAGGCCGGCAAAGTCGCCTGTCAGCTCACCGCGATTGCCAAAGGCAAGCTTGAAGACAGTCATGAAGAGCAGTGTCGTGATAACGGGCGCAAACAGCGTCTGCATCCAGACCTTCAGGAAACGGCCCACCTCGCGCTTGTAGAGTGTCCAGAGGCCGATCCAGTTGATCGCGCCATATGATCTTGGCGGCTTCGGAAGTGGGCGGGCGGCTGCAGAAATCTCATCGGTCATCGCCGCTATTTAGGGGCGCAATCGCACAATGACGATAGGTAAGTGACGCGAATCGAATGATTTTTCTCAGCTTTCCACAGACTGCTACTAGATATAGAAAGGTTGTGGAGAAGAGATATCAGGATATTGTGTTTCATTTCGCCGCTGATACGATATCTAGGTGTTAACGGGGGTGGCTGAAATCAGCTGCTACAACATCTAGGGGTGCAAAGCGCCAGGAGGCAAGTACATGTCTTGGACGGAAGAACGCGTCGAGGTTTTGAAGAAACTCTGGGCAGAAGGTCACTCGGCCAGCCAGATTGCAAAGCAGCTTGGCGGGGTGACCCGCAATGCAGTGATCGGCAAGGTTCACAGGCTCGGCCTGTCTGGCCGCGCAACGCCATCCCGCCCGGTCAAGCGTCCGCCGCGCCTGGCGCGTCCGAAGCCGCGTATCCGGCCCGATGGTGTCTCGCCGGCAACAGAGACCAATCTCGATGAGACCCGCATTCGCCGTTCCGATCAGGACGCGATTGTCTCGGCACTGCAGCCGGCTCCTGTAGCTGACGGGGAAGCGGCGACCATTCTCACGCTGCGTGACTCCATGTGCAAATGGCCGATTGGCGATCCGGCCGATCCGAAATTCGCTTTCTGCGGACGCAAGTCGGATTGCGGTCCGTACTGTTCCGAGCACGCGAAAGTTGCCTTCCAGCCGCAACGCAAGCGTGACCGCAAGCGCAACGATGATGAAGCTTACGCCCGTCGCATCGCAGGCTAGGACGGCGCAGATTTCACCAGGTGTTTTCGTGAAGAAGCCAGTCCCCAGGGACTGGTTTCTTTGTTTTTGCTAGGCCGCTTCGGTTTCCACTGAGCTGGCCGTCTGATCGCCGGGTGCGTCGACATCGAAGCGGTCTGCCTCGCGTGACATCCATTCGACGACCTTTTCTTCGTCGACGCCGAGCTGCCGAAGCACGTCAGTTGCCATCTCGATGCCGGTCGGCAGGCCCATGGACAACCAGGCGCGCATGCCAAGCTGGCTGAACCGCTGGCGGTCGGCTTCATTGTCGACGGAAACGAAGCGCGGCGTATCGGGAAACTCCCGCTGTGCAGCAGGTGTGAGATCGCGTGACGTCTCATAGCGCGGTGCACCAATCACAACCGCACGCGGATTTGGTCCGGCAACGGCCTCGACCAGGCGGAGATTGGCTGCATTCCCGAAGGAGACCTTGTAGCCGTCCGCGATGGCCGAGACGAACCGTTCCGGCTCGGCGTCGAGGCAGACATGCGGAATGGAAAAGTCCGACAGGGCGTCGGCTGCCAGGCGCCCAGCCGGCGACATACCGAATATGATCACCGGGCGGTCTGGCGCGACGGGCGTGATTTCGTTCACCGGACGCGTCTGACCCTTGAAGATTGACGCGACCTTCCTGGACAGGCGCATGCCGGCGGAGGCCCAGACAGGCGCAACCGCAAGGGAGAGAGCGATGGCGCTGACGGCAATCGTTGCGACCAGTGGCGGGACGGCGTCGCTGGTTGCGGTTAGGATGGAAAGGACAACAAGCGTAAACTCCGATCCCTGCGCGAGCAGGAAGGTCAGCTGGACGCTCCCTGGATTGCTCCACTTGTTGAGACGGGCGGCGGCAAAGCCGAACAGGGTCTTCACAGCAAGAATGGCGGCAGCGCCCGCCAAGACGAGCGGCCAATGAGATGCGAGAACGCCGAGATCGACGCTAAGCCCGACCGACATGAAGAAGAAGGACAGGAGGAGGCCGCGGAACGGTCCCGTTTCCATCTGAACCTGGTGGCGAAACGCTGTTCCCGACACGGCGAGTCCGGCGAGGAAAGCCCCAAGCGTCAGGGACAGCCCGATCTGTGCTGTTGCCGAAGCGGCACCGAGCACAAGCAGCAGGGTGACGGCGGTGAACGCTTCCTGGTTGCGTGTCTGGGCGAGGCCCTTGAAGATCGGCCCCATCAGGTAGCGGCCAGCTGCGAAGGCTATGACGAAGGCAATGATGGCGTAGCCAGCTGCGATGGCGAGATCCAGGGCGAGCGCCATGCCATCAGTGCCCTGTCCCAGGGAGTTCGCGAAAATCAGGAGGAAGATTGCGACGATGTCCTGGAAGATGAGGACGTGCGTTGTCGAGCGGCCAAGCGGACAGGAGCCGAGGCCGCGTTCTGCCATCACGCGTGAGACAACGGCGGTCGAGGACAGGCCGAATGACAGGCCAAGGGCCAAGGCGACCGGCCATTCCAGTCCGAACAGGGCAAGCGCGATTGTGAACGGCACGCTGGTAAAGACGAGATGCGCAGGTGCGAGACCGACAAGGTCCCGGCCGCTCTCTCGTATCTCGCGCAATGACACATGCAGGCCGATGTCGAACAGCAGGAAAACAACCCCGAGTTCAGCGAGGAGGTGCGTTGTCGCGCTTTCCTCGATCAGGCCGAAGGCGTGCGGGCCGATCAGGATGCCGACAGCGAGGTAGCCAACGATTGGAGACAGTTTCAGCGCTTTGGACGCGAGTGCAGCGGCGCCGCCGGCAGCCAGCAGCGTCATCGCCGGGATCAGCGCGTCTACAGGGGTTGTTGCTGCATCAGCCATTCCAGTCTCCTGCTACTCGATATGGAGCAGCTTGGAGGCAAAAGAAAGACCGCTGCCCGACGGATCGGACAGCGGCCTGTTTTCCTGACCGGCGATTACAGGAGGGCAATGCCGGTCGGGAAGATGGGTGTCGACTTACATTGCGCGAGCAATGGTGAAGATGATGGAGCCATCATCGTCGTCGAGGTCGGTGCCGACATAGCGAAGGTCGAAATCGAAGCCTTCGGCAGACGTGGTCAGGCCGACCGAGTAGTCGGTATAGTCGACAAAGCCTTCATCCTCGTCACCGGCGGAATAACCGAGGGTCGCGTCGAGGCCGAAGCTCTCACCCAGCGGAACGCCAGCGCTGAGAGCGTAATAGAAGGCCTGGCCGGTTTCGTAGTAGAATTCCGGCGAGTAGGCGATGGACGCACCAATGTCGAGGAATTCGCCGACCGTGGTGCTGCCGCCAGCGTAAAGCTCGACGAAGTTCTGTTCCGGCTCATCCGGAGCATCCGGATAAAGGTAGTAGATCGCACCGATGTCGAGGTCGAAAACGCCAACGGTCGGTGTGAAGCCGGCGTAGATGTCGATTTCGGTCGACGTGCCGTCGCCGAAGTCCACGCCCGAAGCCCAGGTGCCGACATAGAAGGAGTCGGAAGCCCAGTCGAAGCCACCGGAAACCATCGGTGCGCCGTCGGTTTGCGAAATACCACGGAACTTGTAGTCGCTCGTCAGTGCAACGTTTGCGCTCCATTCGCCCTCAGCCAGTGCAGGGCCAGCAGCAACGGTTGCAGCGATTGCCATAACAGCAAGGCGTGTGAATGATTTGCTCATAAAGTACCTCCTTTGCATCCTCATCACGGTGCGAATTTGGAGGTGAGAGCAGGCCTTTATCTACGTTTGACAGCGTACAGACGGTAATTTTTGCGCCGCAGCACGAAATTCGGGCAGCCTGCGCAAAATCCGCCTGTAAAAAGTGCTGTTTCGGGTTTCAACGTGCGCTGAGGGGAGCGAATCCGAGGTGCATTCCGGCATCGACCAGCAGGGTTTCACCGGTCACGTGGCGCGAGCTGTCGGTCAGAAAAAACACTGCAGAATCAGCGATGTCATCGGGTCCGCTCGCAACGCCAAGCGGCGTTGTCCGGGCGACTCCCTCGGTCATGCGCTGGTACTGTTCCTCATCAAGACGATCCTTGAACCAGCGCGTTCCGATGAAGCCGGGGCAAACCGCGTTTACCCGTATCTGAGGCGCTAATGCGCGCGCCAGGGACAGTGTCATGGTGTTAAGTGCGCCCTTGGTCGCAGCATACGCGACCGAAGAGCCGATTCCGGTCACGCCGGCAATTGATGAGACATTGAGCACAGCCGAGGCGCGTCCCGTATTTTCACTCGCCTTGACCAGCAGCGGCTTGCAGGCCTGCATCATCAGGAACGGCCCGGCGACATTGATGGCATAAGTGTCCATGAAGTCCTGCCGGGTGAGGGCGTCGAGGTCAGAGTGATCCCGTGCGTGCCGCGTTATCCCGGCATTGTTGACCAGAATGTCGAGCTGGCCCCATCCGGCGGCGGCATCGGCGAGTTTGCGGCAGCCTTCCTCGGTCGATACGTCTGCGGGAACGAGCTGTGTCTGGGCACCAAGCTCGTTGCACGCTGCAACCGTCTCTTCAGCCTCGCTGATGCTGCGGGTGCAATTGACGATGAGGTCGGCGCCGCGTTCGGCGAGCTTGATGGCAATCGACCGCCCTAGGCCTGTCGCCGATCCCGTCACCAGTGCCTTGCGTCCTGCGAGATCCTTTTCAGCCATGTCTGCGTCCTCCTTTTTCCGTGTTTTCAATTGCTTTGGCGCCAGCAGCGGCGGGCGTCAAACAGAACCTCGGTTTAGCGCGCCCGAATCGACCAGGTTAGAGCGTTGTCACCTAGCTGTGCTTCGATATCCATGAAGGCCCGGTGCGAGTGCACGGCCCCTCGCCAGAGTTCGATCCAGCAGGCCAGCACCGTCTCGCGGGCCTCCTCGTCCAGCCCTCGGACGATTCGCAGGCCGGACTGTTCGATGCGGACATGATCGCCGTCCGGGATCACCTGGCAGGTGTCGCCCATGCCGGCAAACATGGCGGACAGGAACGCGGCCGCTTCCGCCGGACCGCCATCGACGGCGCCAACGCTTGCGGCCATGGCGCGGTATTGCTGCAGGCCGGTCAGCCGCGCTGAAAGCTTTCCAAGTTCCAGGGCACGCTCTCGCCCGAGCACCGCGCCCAATTCCCGCACACCGTTGCGGATGTACTCCATTGCGTAATTACGATTGGCCTTGGCGAGGCGATCCTCGTTCCATTCGCCAGGTGGCGGAGCTGGCTGGGCATCAGGGTCGTAGGGCGGCGGCGATTCGTCAGGACGGAACTGCAGGCGCTCATCCGGCGTGAGATCTTGGTCGAATTCCTGGAAATAGCCGCATAGGCCGAACTGCCCTGTCATGTCTTCGGAAACGCATACAAAGCCGAGCCTCGGATTCCTTAGGCTGACGCCGTTCTGGGCGTACCAGCCTTTCAGAAAGCCGCGGCTCGCCTCAACCGGTACGCCGCAGATCGCGGGGCCGGCATACATCCAGCGCGGATAGCGAAACCGCACCCAAGCCTTGGTGTCGCTCTCTTCCATGTATTCGACGCCGACCCCGCCCATATTGTTGGACAGGACATGGTAGCGTGCGCAGGCCACTGCGTCGGGAAGACCGTCCAGGCCGAGTTTCCGGAAGCTGGAGAGAAACTTCTCTTCATGCTGGGCGCGAAACAGCCGGAACATCCAGTCACCGACAATCTTCGGGCCTTCGCGTGTGGCGACCATCAGTTCCAGGCCAAGCAGGTATTGGTGGTGCAGGTCGGCCTGTGCCCGGATGGCGGCGAGAGTCTTTTCGGATGCTTCGGACATGGCGGATCAGGCCTTGTGATAGGGCAGGCCGGCTTCGATGCTGACGGCCCGGTACAGCTGCTCGGCCAGCATGGCGCGCACCATCCGGTGAGGCCAGGTCTGTTTCCCAAAGGCCATGGTTTCCGGCACGGCCGACTGAATGGCCTTGCCATAGCCCTCCGCCCCACCGATCAGGAAACAAAGGTCGGGCACGCCGCGGTCGCGTAGGGTGGCTATATATGTCGAGAAGGCTTCGGACCGATGTTCGCGGCCATGTTCGTCGAGACGGATGGTGTGGGCACCTTGTGGCAGTTTCGCGAGAAGCCGTTCGGCTTCTGCCTCCATGCCCCCGCCGCTGTCGACCTCAATCAGGTCGATCGAGCGAAACCCGAGCGCACGTCCTGCTTTGCGGAAGCGGTCGAGATAGTCGTCGCAAAGCTCAGCTTCAGGGCCGGATTTCAAACGTCCGACGGCAAGAATGGTAATACGCACGGATCCCGTTCAGCCGACGGCGCTCAGGCGTGGCCGTGGGCGCTGTCGTCAGACCAGATCTTTTCAAGATTGTAGAAGGCGCGAACTTCCGGACGGAACAGGTGAACGATGATGTCACCGATATCCAGCAGGACCCAGTCTGCGTTGGGAAGGCCTTCCAGCTTGATCGGACGGCCGGTGGCATCCTTGACGGTTTGTGCCAGGTGATCGGCAATAGCGGCCACGTGCCGGGCGGAACGTCCGGACGCAATGATCATGATATCGGCTAGAGAAGATTTACCTTCGAGATTGATGACAGTGATGTCTTCAGCCTTGTCATCCTCGAGCGAGCTTATGACGGTATCGGCAAGCGCGCGGATATCGTCAACGCTGACAGTGGCGGCCTTGAGTGGCTGCGTGTGGGTAGCAGGCAGGGTTTCGGTTCCTTTCATCTCGACTCATCAAATCATAGCA
>MDSW01088185.1_pt1 | contig 11740 bp, 17 predicted proteins | sample 811171 | NCBI WGS metagenome assembly MDSW01 (sample SAMN05326641, study PRJNA326480) | marine metagenome | isolation source: seawater | place: Atlantic Ocean: North West | collected 2012
ATTTCTCTTATTGTGAAACAGGTTTTTCAAATAGTTCTACTGATGTTTCTCATTTTTTAATTCAAAAATAGAAATGCAAAAATTAAAAGTATTTTTAGTCTTAACTGGCTATCAAATAACTTGGTTAGCATGTGTATTCGGTGAAAATAAAATTAATCAACCAATGCTAGGTATATATATTGGGTCCTTGTATCTAGTTTTGTATTTTTATTTTTCTAAAAATAAACTAAAATTTACAAAAATTAGTTTTTTGATTTTTTTACCAGGATATTTGTTTGACTCAATTATGGTGTATTTTTCTATTTATGAATTTAATACATCAACAAAATTTGGAATACTTCCAATATGGATGATTATTTTATGGTTAAGTTTTTCTACATTATTTGATGAAATATTAATGTTTTTTAGACAATACAAAATACTTGGGATTTTTTTAAGTCTATCAATTGGTCCTTTAACTTACTATCTAGGTAAACCTATGGGAATTATATACATAGATAATATATTTATTTTTTTTGTTCTTATGATAATTTTTTGGGCACTATTGATGGTTTATTATTTAGAAATTATTCTTAGAAAATTCTAATTTTCATCAGCATTTTTTCTATTTCTAGAACGATTTAAAGATTTTTCCAAATCTTTATAAGAACATAAGCCAACATCCATCGGACTTTTTGCCTCAAGAACTGCTTCTCTGAATGTTCCATTTTTTATAGCTTCAACAGTATTTTTTGTTGATCCAGTTAATTTTGCTATTTGAGAACTACTAAGTTCATTAGGATATCTTTTAATTAACCATAATATTGCATATGGTTTTTCTTGCCTCAAAGATATTGGAGTATATTTAGTATCTTTTTTTCGAGGCGGTAAATCCTCGATAATAGAAGATGTTATAAGTTCCAAATCTTCTTTTTCATTACTTTCACATCTTTTGATTTCTTCTGTGGTAAGTTGATTATTGTCAATTGGATTATAACCTCTCATTCCAACTGCTACATCTCCATCAGCAATACCTTGAACTTCTAGTTCATGGAGTCCACAAAAATGGGCAATTTGTCTGAAACTTAGAGCTGTATTTTCTACAAGCCATATAGCTGTAGCTTTTGGCATTAAAGGATATTTCATATTTTATTAGTTCGCTTATAATATATAAAATAAATATAGATATAAAATAATAAAAATATGACAGATTTTTTTGAAATTGATGAAAATAAAAAAACTTTACGAATAATTAATCTAGATGATCTTAGTATTGATGATTTAAATCAGTATTTGGGAGAGTTAAATCAAGAAATAGATAGAGTTAAAGGCGAAATTTTGAAAAAAAATAATTATAAAAAAAGTGCAGAAAAACTATTTAAGTAATTATTTACCTAATTTTAATCCTTTAAATCTTTTTTGGAATCTTGCTACCTGTCCTTCAGTTTCATTAAGATTCGATTTCCCACCTGTCCAAGCTGGATGAGATTTTGGATCAATATCAAGTTTAAGATTATCTGACTCTTTTCCCCATGTAGATCTTGTTTTAAAAGTAGATCCGTCTGTCATTGTGACATTAATTTCATGATAGTCTGGATGAATATTTTTTTTCATATGTGGCTTATATAAATATTTATATTAAAGTAAAGTTAGTTTTTCTAATAATTCTAGATGAATTTTTCCGTTTGTTGCCAATATATCTCTAGTATTTATTTTCCAATTATTGTCATTTAGATCAGACACACGCCCACCTGATTCATTAACCATTAATACTCCAGCTGAAATATCCCATAAATTTAAACCTTTTTCCCAGAAACCATCTAGTCTGCCTGAAGCCACATAAGCAAGATCTAATCCTGCAGATCCTAATCTTCTAATTCCTGCAGTTGTTTTAGACATTATGTCTATTTCATTAAGATAATTTTTATAAATCCTTCCACCAAAAGGTATTCCTGTTCCAATTAAGGTATCTGTTAATTTATTTCTGTTTGAAACTCGCATTCTTCTATTATTACACCAAGCTCCTTGTCCTTTTGATGACCAAAAAAATTCATTTAGAATTGGATTATATATAATTCCATCAGTTATTTCATTATTTTGCATTTTGGCAATTACAATTGCAACAAAAGGAATACCGTGTATAAAATTTGAAGTACCATCTATTGGGTCAATGATTATCGTATTTTCATCCCCCTTTATTTCACCTGTTTCTTCTGTAATATATGAATAGGATGGAAAATAATAATTTAGAGTCTCCAATAAACTTTTTTCTACATTAAGATCTGCATTTGTTACAAAATCACCAATAGATTTTGATTCTATCTGCAAGTTCTCAATTTCACCGAAATCTCTTACAAGGATTTTTCCTGCCCTTTTTGCTGCTTTTTCAAAAATATTTATTACAGGTGGAATCATTTTTTTGATTTTTCAATATAACTGGAGTCATATGTACTTATTACAACAATATCATCTATATCTATAAATTGTGGTACATTAGTTTTAATATTACCCTCCAATAAAGCTGGCTTATAAGATGATGCAGCGGTTTGACCTTTTACTACGGCTTCAGTGCTTACAACTCTAAGACTAATACTCTCAGCAAGAATAATACTCACTGGATAATTATTATAAAATTGAATAGTTATTGTATCATTTTCAACTAAAAATTTTGATTGTTCGTCATTAATTATATTCTTTCCTATCTCTATTTGTTCATAAGTTTTATTTTCCATAAATGTATATTTTTCATCAGCATTATATAAATACACATATTCTTTTTCTTCTAATATTGCTCTTTCTATAGTTTCAGAAGATCTAAATCTTGTGTTCATTTTAGTTCCATTAATAATTTCTTTTAGTTCTGTTTGAATATATGCTCCTCCCTTACCTGGCTGAGTATGTTGAGTTTTAGTTACTTTCCATAATTTATTATTAATGTCTAAAATATTTCCAGTCTTAATTTGATTACCTTCAATTTTCATAAATGCTTTAGTTTTTTATCAATTTTTTTGATATTAGAAATATCTAGTACATTAAAATCTGGATTTAATACAACTTTATTTTTTTTCGCTATTTCTTTAATCTTGTGTAGAATAATTTTATTAGATTTTAACTTAATATATTTTATTTTTTGTTTAATTAAATTAATACAAAGACCATAATCATATCCACTATCTACGTAATATTCAATTTTGTGATTTTTAAATTTTTTTTTCAATACTACTTTCATCGTCTTTAACCATTCAATTCCAAAACCTTTTATTAAATAATTTTTAATAAAAAATATAGTTATTGAGCTTTGATAATTTGAAGATAGTAATAATTTTTCTGCATCATTTATTTTTGAAATTACGAAACAAGTTTTTTTTTTCACTAAATAAATTTTTTTAAATCATTAATTGTATCAATCATTCTATTTGAAAAACCCCATTCATTATCATACCAACACAGAACTCTACAAAATTTTTCTTTTATAACTTGAGTTTGAGTTAAATCAAAAATTGAACTACTGGAATTATGATTAAAATCTATCGATACAAGTGGATGATTATTTGTTGTAAGAATACCTTTTAGTTTTGATGACTCTGAAGCTTTTTGGACAATATTATTTATTTGTTTTAGATTTGTTTTAGTCTTACTCATAAAAGTCAAATCAATTAGTGATACATTAGGCGTTGGAACTCTTATAGCTGTTCCATCAAGTCTCCCCTTTAAATTTGGTAAAACTAAACTTAGTGCTCTTGCGGCACCTGTAGATGTAGGTATCATCGATACAGCAGCTGCTCTTGCTCTTCTCAAATCATTGTGATTTTGGTCTACTACATTTTGATCACCTGTATAACTATGAATAGTTGTCATAAAGCCACTTTCTATTCCGATTTTTTTATCCAAAACCATAGCGATAGGAGCCAAACAATTAGTCGTACATGATCCATTCGAAATAATATTATGATTTTTTTTTAAAATATGGTTGTTCACGCCTTGTACAATTGTTGCATCTGCATTTTCTGCAGGAGCTGAAATTAAAACTTTTTTTGCTCCTGCATTTATATGAGCATAAGACTTATCCTTTGATGTGAAGGCACCACTGCATTCTAATACCACATCAACATTTAATTTTTTCCATGGTAGTTTGCCTGGATCTTTTTCAGAATAAAAATTAATATTAAATTTGTCAACTTTTATCCCTTTTTTTGTTTTTGTAATATCACTGTTTAATATTTTATGTGTACTATCATATTTAAGAAGATGAATTGAGGAGTCTAAACTACCTAACTCATTGATGGCTACAACATCAATCTTATTTGGTTTTTTTTCTATAAAAGCCCTTAAAGCTAATTTACCTATCCTACCAAATCCATTAATTGCAACCTTCATAAATTACTCCATTTTATAAATTTTTAATTATCATATTAATCAGGTTTGAAGACGTAATATCAAAATGTTTATACAAATCTTTATATGGGCCACTTGCTCCAAAACTTTTCATTCCAATAAAATTTTTAGGGTCAACATATTTTTCCCAACCATTAATTATTCCAGCTTCTATTCCAAATATTGGTTTTTTACCAAGAATTTTTGACTTATAATTTTCGATATTTTTTTCAAATAATTCAAAAGATGGAATTGAAACCACTCTAACATTTTTACTATGTATTGATTGAAGCTTTTCAGACGCTTCACAAGCTATTTCAATTTCTGAACCTGAAGAAAGAATTGTTGCATCATAATTTTCAAAATCTCTAATAATATAAGCCCCATTTTTTACTTGGTTATCATCTCTATGTTTATTTTGATTAATTTTTAAGTTTTGTCTTGTTAGAACAAGTATAGTGGGCCCATTGTTATTTAATGCTATTTCCCAACTTTCGATAGTTTCAATTATATCACAAGGTCTTATGACTGTTAAATTAGGAATAGATCTTAAAGTTGATAAATGTTCTACTGGTTGATGAGTAGGCCCATCTTCTCCCAGTCCTATTGAGTCATGAGTCATAACATAAATAACTTGTATATTCATAATCGCCGCAAGTCTAATGGAAGGTCTACAATAGTCAGAAAAAACTAAAAAAGTACCTCCATATGGAATTAATCCACCATGTAAAGAAATGCCATTCATAATTGCAGCCATGGCATGTTCTCTAACACCATAATATATATAATTTCCGTTACAATCATTAGCATTAAATGCTTTCATTTCTTTAGTTTTAGTATTGTTGGAACCAGTTAAATCTGCTGATCCACCAATTAAATTATGAATATGTTTAGATATTAATTCAATTGAATATTCACTTGATTTTCTTGACGCACAATTTGTTTTTTCTTTGAAATGATAAGACTTAAAGTCAATAATTTCTTGATATAGTTTTTTATTAATTTTTTTTTGGAAATAATGAGTAAATTTTTCAGAATTAAAAACCGATTTATTTTTGATAAGCCATTCTTTTTTGAATTCTAAATTTTTTTTAGAAAAATTTTTCCAACTTTCGTGGAATTTTTTAGGTATTTCAAAACTATTATAATTCCAAAAAAGTTTTTCTCTTGTAAGTATTATTTCATCTTCACCCAAAGGCGATCCATGTGAAGATGATTTGCCTTCCTTATTTGGTGAACCAAAGCCAATTCTTGTTTTACAGGAAATTACAGTAGGGCGATTACTGTTTTTTGCCTTTGAAATTGCTTTTGATATTTGTTCAAAGTTATGTCCATCTATTTCAAAATAATTCCATTGATATGATTCAAATCGTTTTTTAAAATCATCAGATGTAGATAAATTTGTTGAACCATCAATTGATATAGAATTATTGTCAAAAAACATAATTAATTTATTCAATTTAAGGTGCCCAGCTAAGCTACATGATTCATGACTCAAGCCCTCCATTAAACAACCATCACCAGCAAAAACATATGTGAAGTGGTCAATAAAATCCTTACCAAATTCATTAGAGAGTTTTTTTTCAGCTATTGCCATACCAACAGCATTTGCTAAACCTTGAGATAATGGACCTGTTGTAGTTTCTATACCACCAATTTCTCCATACTCTGGATGGCCAGCTGTGGGAGAACCTAATTGTCTAAAATTTTTTAAATCATTAAGTGTAATGTCTTTATATCCTAATAGATATAAACAAGAATATAAGAGCATAGATCCGTGACCATTTGATATAACTAACCTATCTCTATCAATCCAATCTGGATCAGATGGATCAAATTTTAAATGATCTTTAAAAAGAATAGTAGCAATATCAGCCATTCCCATGGGCATACCAGGATGACCAGAATTTGCTTTTTGTACTGCATCTATAGATAGAAACCTTATACAATTAGATAATTGCAATAGATTTTCATTTATTTTTGAGTTTTTTGTCAATTTACCTCAATTTAACTTATAAATTTAAATTAATTAGTTCATTACAGTGACATTTTTAAAATTTCAAACTATAAAATAAAAATGAATACAGAGGAGAAAATTGAAGAATTAAAGGAAAATATCAATTCTTTACAAAAAACCCTTGAGGATTTCATTGATCAACATAATTCAAAAAATAACAAAATAAACAAATTAGAGAATGAAATTGAATTTCTTAAAAAAACCATTTCATCAAATTTGGATGAGTTAGAAAAATTAGTGACTGAAAAATAATGCCTGTAATCAAAACTAAGATTTTAAATAAAGAAATTAATTTAAAATTTGAGAATAATGAAAGTGAAAGAATACACAAGGCTTTAGGTGAAATAAAAAAAAACCTAAAAAAATTTGAACAAACATCTTCAAATAATGATGAAACAAATATACTTATTCAAGCCTTACTTGAACTTCAAGATAAATTTTTTGAAACAAATAAAGATAATGAAACAAGTACAAAAAAAAATGAATTAAAACAAATTGATATTAGTAAATTAAAAAAAATTAATTTCAATCAAACTGATGAGATAAATTTACTCAAAGATAAAATTGAATTATTAGAAAAAAAAAATAAGCTTTTAGACAAAAGTCTTACTGAAATGGTAAATCAAATTAAACTAATTAGTAATCTTATTATTAAAAATTATGATTGATAACATTACTTCGCAGAAGAGGGAACTAAGAAAAATTTTACATACAAAAAGAATAGAGATTTATAAAAAATCAAAAAATGTATTTAGCAAAAAAATATTTAATGAGCTTTTTAATAATTTACCATCATATAAAATTAAAATTATATCTAGTTTTATTTCAATTAAGTCAGAAATTTCTACAAGTAAATTGAATCAAATAATATTAGAAGAAAAAAAAACTTTGTGCTTGCCAGTTATTGATAAACCAAACAACCCTCTAATATTTAGAGAATTTAAAAAAAACACAAAACTAGTAAAAGGTTTCATGAATATATTAGAACCTGCTCAAAATGAAAAAAAATTAATTCCTGATATACTTTTTGTTCCTTGTTTAGCCTTTGATGATAAAGGATATAGGCTTGGTTATGGCGGTGGTTACTACGATAAAACATTTGAATATTTTAATAAAACCAATAAGCAATATATTTCTGTTGGATATGCATTTGATGAACAAAAAATATTTAATCTTCCAGTCGACTCTCATGACATAAAATTAGATTTTATTATGACAGAAAAAAGTTTATATACTTTTTTATGAAGCTTTTATTTATTGGAGATATTGTCGGAAAAAAAGCTCGAGAAAAAGTAATAGAAAATATTACTAAATTAAGAACAAAATATTCATTGGACGTAGTAGTTGCTAATGCTGAAAACGCAACATCTGGATATGGCTTATCAAAAAAAGATGCAGAAGATTTGTTAAACAATGGATTGGACATATTAACTCTTGGCAATCATGCTTGGGATCAAAGAGAGATGTTGTCTTACATAGAAGAAAATAACAAGATTGTAAGAGCAATTAATTATCCAGCAGACGTGCCTGGCAAAGGTTTTTGTAAACTTGAATTAAATGATGGAAAAAAAATAATCATTGTTCAAGTTATGTTGAGACTATTTATGGGTATGTTTATGGACGACCCTTTTAAAACTACAATGAATTTTCTCAAAACAGAAAAATTAGGCTCCACATGTAATGCAATATTAATTGATGTTCATGGTGAAGCCACATCAGAAAAAAATGCTTTTGGATTTTATGTTGACGGTTATGTGTCGGGAGTTTTAGGAACTCATACTCATATACCTACAAGCGATGAAAGAATTTTGCCTAATGGCACAGCCTATCAAACTGATGTTGGTATGACAGGTGATTATAATTCTGTAATAGGAATGGAAAAAGAAAATCCCATTCACGGTTTCGTGAAGGGTTATAGAGCACATGGGAGATTTACTCCAGCCAATGATAATGTAACGATTTGTGGAACAATTATAGAAATTGACGATAAGACTGGTAAAGCAGTTACAATTCAAGCAATAAAATATTATTAAATTTCACATATATGACATATTTTTTTATTATTTTAATATAATCTTTACTAACATCGTACTTAATATTTATAGATATATAATTATATGGCAGGACACTCTAAATTTAAGAATATAATGCACAGAAAAGGAGCTCAAGATAAAAAAAGAGCTAAAATTTTCTCTAAATTAGGAAAAGAAATAGCGGTTGCTGTTAAGGTTGGAGGTTTTGATCCTGAGAGTAATGTAAGATTACGAACGGCTATTTCAAATGCAAAATCATTGAACATGCCTAAAGATAACATAGAAAGAGCAATTAAAAAAGGTCAAGGCAATGATGCCGATAGTAATTATGAGGAAGTAAGATACGAAGGTTATGGGCCAGAAGGGGTAGCTATAATTTTAGAAGCACTTACTAATAATAAAAATAGAACTGCCGCAGAAGTTCGTTCAACTTTTGCAAAATATGGAGGCAATTTAGGAGAATCAGGTAGTGTGAGTTTTGGTTTTGAAAGATTAGGAAATATAACATTAGATAAAAATTTGGTTAATGAGGAGGAGTTGTTTGAATTTTTATTAGAAAATGAGACTGAAGATTACAGTGTTACTGATGATGAATATATATTATTTTGTGATCAGGATAAACTGCATATTTTAAATGATAAAATTAATAGTAAATATGGAAGTACAAATTATTCAAATTTAATATGGAGAAGTAAAAATTTTATAAGTTTAAATAAAGACAAAGCTGTGAAACTATTTAAGCTATTAGAAGTGTTAGAGGAAAATGATGATATTCAATCAGTTTTTTCAAATTTTGAAGTTGATGATAGTGTATTAACTTCATTAACCGCCTAGTGAAAGGATTAAATTAATGCCTGATAAAGCTTGGAAGAAAAGAGAAAGAGATGTAGCTACTTATTTTAATGGAAAAAGAACACCACTTAGCGGAGGTAATGGCAAAGTAACAAGAGCTGATGTAATTCATGAAGATCTTTTTATAGAGTGCAAATTAAGAGCTAAACATACCGCAATTTCACTTTGGGATGATACAGCTAAATTAGCAAAAGAAGAAGGTAAAATTCCAGTAATAGCTTTATGTGAAAAAAATCGTCCTGGTTTTTGGGTTATGGTTCATAGTAATGATTTAGAAAAATTAAAAAAATAAAAAATGGAAGAAATTAATAATATAGATATCGTCAATCAAGCACCTGATTTCTCTATGCTAGCACTTTTTATGCAAGCAGATATTGTAGTTAAATCAGTTATTATAATTTTAATTATATCTTCTCTATATTCTTGGAATGTCATAGTTTCCAAAATTTTAAGAATTAGACAGCTTAAAAAACTTGAAAATGAATTTGAAGATATCTTTTGGTCAGGTAATTCGTTTGAAGATCTTTATGAAACTTTAAATTTTAATAGAAATGATCCAAAGTCTAAAATATTTTGTGCTGCAATTTTAGAATGGAAAAAGAGCAAATCACAATTTGATAATAAAAAAACAAGTATAAATTTTTTAAAAGATCGAATGCAAAGATCCATGACAGTTATTTTTAATAAGGAAAGTGAAAATATAGAAAAAAACTTAACTTTTTTAGCAACAGCAGGTTCAACAGCACCATTTATTGGTTTATTTGGAACTGTGTGGGGAATTATGAATAGTTTCAAATCAATTGCTATTGCTCAAAATACTAACTTAGCCGTTGTTGCTCCTGGAATTGCAGAAGCATTATTTGCTACAGCATTAGGCTTATTCGTTGCAATTCCAGCTGTTGTTGCATTTAACAAAATTTCAAATGATATTTCTAAGTATTTTACATCTTTAGAAACATTTATGGATGAGTTTACAACTATTTTTTTTAGACAATTAGAGAATAAATAAATTGATTAATTTAAATTCAGGAAAAAGCAGAAGGCGAAAGTATATTCCAATGAGTGAAATAAATGTAACGCCTTTTGTAGATGTTATGTTGGTATTACTTATTGTTTTTATGGTAACAGCTCCTCTGTTGACAGTTGGAATTCCTGTTGATCTTCCAAAAGTAAAAGCAAGCGCCCTAACTGATCAAAAAGATCCTATTGAAATTACAGTTAACATTGAAGGTGAAGTATATATTGGAGAAACTCAAGTTGAAATTGAAAATTTGATACCTCGAATTAATGCTATTACTGAGCAAAACACCGAAGCTAGAATATATATAAGGGGTGATAGAGTTGTGGCTTATGGTAGAGTTATGGAAATAATGTCAATTATAAATTCAGCTGGTTATATAAAAGTTGCTTTAATTACACAAAATTTAAAATAATTAATGGAAAGAATTAATTATAATTCTTTTAAGTTTTTAGAATTTTTGGATAATTTAAATCCTCAAAATTCTGGAATTTTATTTTCTACATTACTACATTTAATTATTTTAGTTTTTGCATTAGGGCTACCAAATTTTTTTGGTCCTAAAGATATTTATGTTCCTAATATTATACCAATTGAAATTTTAAATATTTCAGAAACAACAAATATTGAAAAAACTGATACTAAAAATGAAAAAAACAGCAATGTAAACGCAAAACAAAAGAAATTTAATTCTTCTGATAATTTAGAAATACAAAAACAGATTAACATACAGCAAAATATAAAAAGTATTAATGATAAAGAACAACCTACTTTAAAAATTAAAGAAAATAATAACTTACAAATTCAAGAAAAAAAAAATGTTGAACCAATAAAAATCGAAAATAAACAACTGAACACAGTAGAAGAAGTTATAAAAAAAAATCAAATAAAACCAAAACTAAAACCTAAACCTAAAAAAATTGAAATTACTAAAAAAATTTCTGACGTTCAAATTGAACCAAAAACTAAAAAAGAAGTTAATATTAAAAAAGATACAATTGTAAATAAGCCAAAGCAAAAACCAGAAGAAGATTTTAGTATTGCATCTATGTTGAAAGATTTAAGAAATGAGAAATCAAATAATATTGTTGAAGATATATTGACTGAAGAAAATGATAATCAGACTGGTAAAGATCAAAAAAATGAAAATATGATTTTATCAATCACTGAAATAGATCTTTTGAGGCAACAGCTATCAGCGTGCTGGAATGCTCCAGCTGGAGCAGTTATTGAAAGAGGTATGAAAGTTACAATTTCTGCTAAAGTTCAGCAAAATATGAGAGTTTTAGAAAATTCTGTTCGTATTATTGACACAAATATATCTAAGAGTAACACTTTTTATGGACCGATAACAGATAGTGCTATGAGAACTCTTTTAAATCCAGAATGTACACCTCTTAAACTGCCAAAAGATAAATATAATTTATGGAAAAATCTTACAATTACTTTTGATTATAGTATTATGAA
>MDSW01008630.1_pt1 | contig 11737 bp, 13 predicted proteins | sample 811171 | NCBI WGS metagenome assembly MDSW01 (sample SAMN05326641, study PRJNA326480) | marine metagenome | isolation source: seawater | place: Atlantic Ocean: North West | collected 2012
ATTGAGCTCAAATAACACTTTTTCCGGAGAAATATCTCAAAGGTATGCCTTGGCATTGTATGAACTTGCCAAAGAACAAAATCTTGTTGAGGAATGTTTGTCAAATATTTTAATTTTTAAAAAGATGTTCAATTCTAATGAGGATTTGAAAAATTTCATAAAAAACCCGACGTATTCAAATGAAAACCAGAAAATTGTATTTGAAAAAATATCAAAACTTATGGATCTAAATAATATTGTAAAAAATTTCTTATTGACGCTGGTAATAAAAAAAAGAATATTTTTTTTGGACATAGTTATAGAGGAGTTTTTAAAACTAATCGCGTACAAACGTGGTGAAGTATCTGCAAATTTAATATCCTCTAAAAAACTTGATCCTAAAACAATAAAAGATATGGAAAATGAGATTTCAAAAAATATAAATAGATCAATTCAATTAAATTATAAAATAGATGAAAGTTTGATAGGTGGGGTAATAATTCAAATTGGAAGCTTAATGATCGACACCTCTATTAAAAATAAATTACAAAAATATAAAAAACTAATGGCAGAAGTATAATATGGATATAAATCCCTCTGAAATAACAAAAATTTTAAAAGAACAAATCAAAAACTTAGGTGAAAAGACCGAAGTTTCTGAAATTGGCAAAGTTCTCTCAGTAGGTGATGGTATAGCCAGAGTGTATGGTCTTGATAACGTCCAAGCCGGAGAAATGGTTGAGTTTAATGATGGCTCAAAAGGGATGGCCCTAAATTTAGAAAGTGATAATGTTGGAGTAGTAATATTTGGTGATGATAGAGCTATTAAAGAGGGAGACACAGTCAAAAGAACTGGAGCAATAGTTGATGTACCAGTTGGAAAGGAACTACTTGGAAGAGTGGTTGACGCACTAGGAAATCCCATTGATGGAAAAGAAGCTTTAAATAAAAATATAAAAAGAAAAAGAGTTGATGTTAAGGCTCCAGGAATAATACCCAGAAAGTCTGTAAACGAACCAATGCAAACGGGTTTAAAAGCCATTGACAGTTTAATCCCAATTGGAAGAGGTCAACGTGAATTAATTATTGGTGACAGACAAACTGGAAAGACTGCTTTAGCAATTGATACAATAATAAATCAAAAAAAAATAAACGAGTCCAACGATGAAAAAAATAAACTTTATTGTATTTATGTAGCAATTGGCCAAAAAAGGTCAACTGTTGCGCAAATTGTAAAAACACTCCAAGACGCTGGAGCTATGGATTATACAATTATTGTTTCGGCCACAGCATCCGATCCAGCACCTTTACAGTTTTTGGCTCCTTACACTGGATGTACATTTGGTGAATTTTTTAGAGACAACGGAATGCATGCATTAATAATTTATGATGATTTATCCAAACAAGCTGTCGCCTACAGACAAATGTCTCTTTTATTAAGAAGACCACCAGGCAGAGAAGCTTATCCCGGAGACGTTTTTTATTTACATAGTAGACTTCTAGAACGTGCTGCTAAACTTAATGATGACAATGGAGGTGGCTCACTAACAGCTTTACCAATTATTGAAACGCAAGCAGGTGATGTTTCTGCCTATATACCAACTAATGTAATTTCAATTACAGATGGTCAAATATTTTTAGGAACGGAACTTTTTAATCAGGGTATAAGACCCGCAGTAAACGTTGGTCTTTCTGTTTCTAGGGTTGGGTCTGCAGCACAAACAAAGGCAATGAAAAAAGTAGCTGGATCTATAAAGCTTGAACTTGCGCAATACCGTGAAATGGCTGCATTTGCTCAATTTGGATCTGACCTAGATGCTTCGACACAAAAGCTTTTAAACAGAGGTTCAAAATTAACAGAATTGTTAAAACAAGATCAATACAGCCCAATGACAGTGGCCGAACAGGTTGTAACAATTTATGCTGGAGTAAAAGGTTATTTGGATAGTATTGAGATAAGTCAAATTCGTTCTTTTGAAAAAGGTTTACTAGAATTAGTAAAAAACGAAAAGCCTGAGTTACTAGACTCTATTCAAAAGAGTGGAAAAATAGATGAAAATATTGATAAGACTTTGTCTGAGATAATTACAAATTATAAAAAAAACAACTTTGAGAAGAAATAATGCCTAGTCTTGATGATTTAAGAAAGAGAATTTCTAGTGTTAAATCTACCCAAAAAATTACAAAAGCTATGAAAATGGTAGCAGCTGCAAAACTACGCAAAGCTCAGGAAATGGCAGAAAAAGGCAGGCCTTATAGCGAAAAAATGGATACAATTATCCAGAATTTAAGCAAAGCTATTAATGACGATTCTAACGCTCCAAAACTGTTAGTAGGAAGTGGCGAAGACAAAATACATTTATGTGTTGTGATGACAGCAGACAGAGGTCTTTGTGGTGGTTTTAATACAAATATAGTTAAGTTAGCGAAAAATTATTTCAATAAAATTTTTAAAGATTCTAAAGGATTAAAAATTATAACAGTAGGAACCAAAGGACTCGATCAGCTTAAAAGAGATTATGGAAAATATATTATTAAAAAAATTAATTTTAAAGATAAGAAAAAGTTGTCCTTTCAAGATGCAGAGACCATCGGTAATGAAATAGTAAAATTATTCAAGAATAAGGAATTTGACAAATGCGTAATTTTTTTTAACAAATTTAAGAATGTCATGACTCAAACACCGCAAGTTCAACAGGTGATCCCGGCGAAAAAAGATGATGAGATCAAGGAGCAGCAGAATTCATCTTATGAGTTTGAACCAGAAGAAGACGAGATTTTAGAAGATCTTCTTCCTAAAAATATTTCAACTCAAATATATAAAGGTTTTTTAGAAAATTCTGCAAGTGAACAGGGATCAAGAATGACCGCAATGGACAACGCAACAAGAAATGCTGGTGATTTAGTGGAAAAACTGACTATAAATTATAATAGAAGCAGACAAGCCGCTATCACAAAAGAATTAATCGAAATAATATCAGGAGCTGAAAGTTTATAAATGAGCAAAAATGGAAAAATAATTCAAGTAATTGGTGCAGTTGTTGATGTACAGTTCGAGGGTGAGCTGCCTGAAATTTTAACAGCTCTAGAAGTTGATAATACTGGGAACAAACTTATCTTAGAAGTCGCACAACATTTAGGTGAAAATAGCGTCAGAACAATCGCAATGGACAGCACCGAAGGTTTAAAAAGAGGAGATCAAGTAAAAAATACTGGGGCCCCTATAAGTGTTCCGGTAGGACCGGAAACTCTAGGAAGGATAATAAATGTTATTGGTCAGCCAATTGATCAAAAAGGTGAGGTTAAAACCAAAGAAAAATGGCCCATACATCGAGAGGCACCAAAGTTTACAGATCAGTCAACAGAAACTGAGATTTTAGAAACAGGAATTAAAGTTATAGATCTTTTGGCGCCATACTCAAAAGGTGGAAAAATAGGTTTGTTTGGTGGTGCTGGGGTTGGAAAAACAGTTATAATTATGGAGTTAATAAACAATATAGCAAAAGCTCATGGTGGCTTTTCAGTATTCGCAGGTGTTGGAGAAAGAACACGGGAAGGTAACGATCTTTATCATGAAATGATTGAGTCAGGAGTTATTAAACAAGATGGTGCTGGATCAAAAGCTGCACTAGTTTATGGACAAATGAATGAACCACCTGGAGCACGAGCTAGAGTTGGATTAACAGGTTTAACAGTTGCAGAATATTTTAGAGATAAAGAAGGTCAAGATGTTTTATTTTTTGTTGATAATATATTTAGATTTACACAGGCAGGATCAGAAGTTTCCGCATTGTTAGGTAGAATTCCTTCAGCAGTAGGTTACCAACCAACTCTGGCAACAGATATGGGAAATTTACAAGAAAGAATTACAACTACTGGCAAGGGTTCAATTACATCGGTTCAAGCCATTTATGTTCCTGCAGATGACTTAACAGATCCAGCACCAGCCACATCTTTTTCTCATTTGGATGCTACAACTGTTCTTTCTCGACAAATTGCTGAATTAGGTATTTATCCGGCTGTAGATCCGCTTGACTCCACATCAAGGATTTTAGATCCAAGAATTGTTGGTGAGGAACATTATAGAGTTGCAAGACAGGTACAAAAAATTTTACAAACCTATAAATCTTTACAAGATATTATTGCTATTTTGGGTATGGATGAACTTTCCGAGGAAGATAAATTAACTGTTGCAAGAGCCCGTAAAATACAAAGATTTCTGTCGCAGCCATTTTTTGTTGCTGAAGTTTTTACAGGTACGCCTGGAAAGCTAGTAAATTTAGACTCGACCATAAAAGGTTTTGATGCAATTTGTAAAGGAGATTACGATCATTTGCCAGAGGCTGCATTCTATATGGTGGGGACAATTGAAGAGGCAATTGCAAAAGCTGAAAAAATGGCAAAAGAGGCAGCAGCATAATGGTAGAAAATTTTAGTCTTGAAATTATTTCACCTGAAAAAATCGTCTTAAGCGATAAGACAGATTCGGTAACAATTCCTTCTTTTGAGGGAGAAATGACAATTTTACCAAATCATATACCAATCATTACTTTTCTAAAACCCGGGATTATTAAAGTTTCCAAAAGTAAAACAGAGTTTTTTGTTGAAGAGGGAACAATTGAATTTTCAAATAATAATTTAACAATCCTTTCTTCGACTATCTTTAACGTTAAAGATTTTTCAAAAGAAAAAATAAATAAAATGATCGAAAATTGTAAAACTCAACTTGCCAAAGATAGTATAAATGATAAAGAGAATTATATTTTATCCCATAAACTTGATGTTTTGAACCGGGTTAATTTATAGAAGACTTTATTTCTGGTACTAGTTTTTTATACACACTTTTCTTAAAATGTACAATTACATCAGGTAATTTTTCAATATTAAGCCACTTCCATTCAATAAACTCTGGATGACTTGTATTTAGATTTATTTCGTTGTCATCTCCTAAAAACCTTACAATAAACCATTTTTGTTTTTGCCCTCTAAATTTTCCTTTCCAAATTTTTCCTAAAAGATAATCCGGTAATTCATATTCTGTCCATTTTTCCAATTCTTTTATAATTTTTATATTTTTAATACTTGTCTCTTCTTCCAATTCTCTTTTCATGGCGTCTATCAAGTCTTCATTTTTATCGACTCCCCCTTGTGGCATTTGCCATTTATTTACTGGATTATCTTTTCTTTTACCAACAAAGACCTGATTATCTTTATTCAAAACTATTGCACCAACACCCAATCTTAAAGGTAGTTTATTTTTATCCATTCACATTGTTAGGAGTTTAATGGCGTAATTTAACTGATTGTCACTGTCCGTGTTAATTTTAAAATCATTATCTTGTTCTTCAACAAAGATATCAGGACTTACACCAACATTTGAAATTGATTTTCCCGAAGGTAAATAATATTTGGAAATAGTGAGTCTCATTCCACCTCCATTACTTAGTGGAATAATAGATTGAACAGATCCTTTTCCATAAGTTTCCTCTCCTAAAATAATTGCTCTTTTGTGATCTTTTAGTGCACCAGCAACTATTTCTGATGCAGATGCCGAACCATTATTTATTATTATTATAAGAGGCTTACCGCTGACCTTGTCACCACTTCTTGCAAAAAATCTTCTATTTTCTGTTCTTCTTCTGCCTTTTGTTGAAACAATTTCGCCATCATCAAGAAAAAAATTCGTCACATCTATTGCTTGCTTTAAAAGACCTCCAGGGTTATTTCTTAGATCAAGTATATATCCAACTGGTTTATTTTTTTTTTCAAAATCTATAATTTTTTTCGATAGTTGATTGCTGCTATTACTATTAAATGATTTTAGTCTCAAATAGGCAACTTTCTTTTCTAAAATTTTTGCTTCAACTGACTGAATTTCAATTATTTCCCTAACTATTGAAATATTTAAAGCTTTTTTTTCACCTTTCCTTCTAACCGTCAAATCTATTTTAGATCCAACCGGACCCCTCATCATTTTAACAGCTTCCATTAAACTTTTTCCTTGAACCTGGGCATCATTAATCTTGACTATGTAATCGCCAGCTTTAATTCCTGCTCTTTCAGCAGGAGTATCTTCTATTGGAGCTATCACTTTAACAACTCCAGCTTCCATACCAACTTCAATTCCAAGTCCACCAAACTCTCCTTTTGTATCGCTTTGCATACTTTCAAATAACTCAGGGGACATGTATGCAGAATATGGATCTAGATCTTGTAAAATTCCATTTATAGCGGAGTCCATTGTTTCGGATTGATCAATTTCATCTACATACTCTTTGTCTATTATTTCCAGGACTTCCCCAAACAAGTCTATCTTTCTATAAAAGTTTTCATCATTTTTTGCAAAGAGGCTTGTAGTAAAAAATAGAAATATAAAAAAAATTTTAAATATATACATCATAATGTTATTCTTTCTTTGGTAACAGGTTCTGACCACATCTTTTCTAAATCGTAAAATTTTCTTTTTTGAGGATGAAAAATATGAATTATTATATCGATAGCATCAATTAATTTCCAATCATTGCTAGCTCTTCCTTCAATTTTACATTTATCTAATCCATTATTTTCAAGTTCTTTTAATAGTATCTCTGATAAAGATTGAATATGTTTTGAGGAAGTTCCAGATGCAATAACCATATAATCTGCAATAGAAGTTTTCCCTTTTAAGTTTAAAGAGACTATATCTTTTGCTTTGTTTTTATTAAGGGTTTTTTCGATTATTTTTTTTAGTTTTGTTATCTCCACTGACTCTATAGTAAATAATTTTTCCTTAATTTGGAAGATGAAATATCAACAATTTTTGACTTTAAAAATATTATATTTTCTTTTCCTAGAAATTTGTATGCTTTACTTGTAAAAGTTTTATTAAAATAGCCTGGTCTAGGAAATACGACAATATTACACATATAACTGAATTTTTTCCAATCGTCCCATTTATGCAAGTCTAACAGACTATCAGATCCCATTATAAAATATAATTCAGCATTTTTATTTTTATTTCTTATAGATTTGAGTAATTTTATGGTCTTGTTTGATTTAAGATATTTATCATAATTCTTGATTTTTATTTTTTTATTATTTTTCAAAATTTTTTTTGAAAGATTAATTCTTGATTTTATAGAAAGCATTGGTTTTTTTTTTAATGGATTCTTCTCTGTCACTGCCCAAATCAAAAGATCTAATTTTAATTTCTTTAGAGAAAAATTTGCTATCTGTACATGTCCTTTATGAGGCGGGTCAAAAGTTCCGCCGAAAATTCCAATTTTTTTAGTAAACCTTTTTTTCCTCTTCATTATTTAAGGTCTAATGGTCCCTTTGCCAGTAACCACATATTTATAAGAAGTAAGTTGATCGATCCCTACTGGTCCTCTAGGTGGCAATTTATTTGTAGAAATGCCAATTTCACCGCCAAAACCGAACTCTCCACCATCTGCAAATTGAGTCGAAGCATTATGAATAGCTATGGCGCTGTTTATTCCGTTCAAGAAAATATCTGCAGCTTTTTTATTTTTAGTTACAATAGAGTCGGTGTGCATTGTTCCATATTTATATATATGTGCGATTGCATCTTTTACTCCTTTGACAGATTTAATAGATATTTTAGGTGACAAAAATTCTGTTTTCCAGTCAATTTCTTTTGCTAATTTAAGTTTATTTTGAAATAGTTTGTTTATTTTTTTATCTACAACAACATCGCAACCCAATAAAATAAGTTCCCTTATTATTGGCAAAGCATGAGATTTTATACACCCTTCATCAATCAGTAAAGTTTCTGCAGCACCACAAATAGATGTTCTTCTCATCTTGGAATTTAAAACAATTTTCTTTGCCATTTTTAAGTCAGCTTCTCTATGAACATAAACGTGGCAGTTACCTTCTAGATGACCCACAACATTGACATTTGAAAGTTTTTGAACTTTTTTTACTAAACTCTTTCCACCCCTAGGAACAATAACATCTATATAATTTGACATTTTAGATAAAAGATGGTCAACAACTTTTCTATTCTTTTTTTCTATAAACTGAATACAATTTTTATCAATATTATTGCTTTGTAGAGAGTCCCTAAATAAATTTGCTAATATTTTGTTTGAATTAAATGATTCAGACCCACCTCGTAAAATAGCTACATTGCCTGATTTAAGACATAAAGATGAAACATCACATGTAACATTTGGTCTGCTTTCATATATTATTCCAATAACTCCAATTGGAACTGTTACTTTCTTTATTATAAGACCATTCGGTCTTTTCCATTTTTGAATAATTTTTTTAAGTGGATCTTTAAATTTAGTAATTTGTTCTATCGAATGTCTAATGTTCTCAATTTTTATATTATCGAGTAACAGTCTATCTATTAATTCTTTGCGCTTACATGCTTTGATATCTTTAAGATTTTCTTGAACAATCTTTCTTTTATTTTTTTCTAATAATTTACTGTAGTTTTCAAGCACTCTATTTCTTTTTTTTATATCTACTTCGTTCAGCTTTTTAAAAGCAATTTTAGATTTAATTCCAATCTTGTTAAGATATTTATTCATTATAATTTCACCATATCATCTCTATGTATAATCTCTGATTTACTTGAATACCCTAAAATATTTTCTATCTGATCACTTTTGAGACCTTTTATCTTATTTATTTCATCAGACGTAAAAGATGTAATACCTCTTGCGCAGTCTTTACCAATTTCATCAACTATAAGCACATTATCACCTTTTAAAAAATATCCTTCAACTTTAACAATTCCTGCAGGCAAAAGACTCTTTCCATTTTTTAACGCTTTAGATGCACCGTTATCAATATATATTTTTCCACTTGAACCTAGTGAACTTACTATCCACCTTTTTCTAGCATCAAGACTAGACACCTTTGGTAGAAACCATGTGCAAATATTTGTTTTCTCAAGTTTGTTTAGTGGATTGATATGTTTCCCGTTTGCTATTGCCATATGACAACCAGAGTTCATGCAAATTTTTGCAGCATCTAACTTTGTGCTCATCCCTCCAGAGCCATATGAATTTTTTTTATTTTCAACAAAAGAATATATTTCGTCATTAATATTTTTGACCTCTTTTATGATTTTTTTACTCTTAGACGACTCATATAAACCATTCACATCAGAAAAATTTATTAAAACATCAGCACTTATTATTTGTGCTACTCTCGCCGCCAAGCGATCATTATCTCCGTACTTAATCTCAGAAGTAGCAGTGGTATCGTTTTCATTAACTATTGGTATGGCCCCCAACTTAAAAAGGTTTTCAAAAGTTCTTTTTATATTTATAGCTCTTCTTCGTTGTTCAGTATCATCCGGAGATATCAAAATTTGACCAATCCGTATTTTTTTTCTTTGAAAAACTTCTTTGTATATATTGGTAAGGTGGATTTGTCCTATTGCTGCTAAAGCTTGACTCATTTCGATTTTAAGTCTTTTTTCTTTAACTTTTAGGTAATTTTGTCCAAGAGCTATTGCGCCAGATGAAACTATAACGAAATCCTTACCTTTTTTTTTTAACTTATATATATCTGTCACTAAACTTTTAAGCCAGTTTTCATTTAATTTACCTTTATTGCTAACTAAATTTGATGAGCCAATTTTTAATACTATCTTTTTTGCTTTTTTTATATACATTTTTTATAAATTATTTTTTTTATTTTTTCAAAATTTTGATTTGAAACCAAGGATGTTATTTCATAGCTTTTCTTTATTTTTTTTTTAAATTCTTTAAGCTTTTTATTTGCATGTCTCATGTCAACTAAATCTAATTTATTGAAAATAATTATCTCTTTTTTTTTTAAAATATTTTTGTCGTATTTAGATAATTCATTTCTTATTTTTAAATAATTATCTAAAATATCTTTTTCAGATATATCAATCAAATGTACTAAAGTCTTGCATCTTTCTATATGTCTTAAAAATTTATCTCCTAAGCCTACACCTTTATGTGAGCCCTCTATAAGTCCAGGGATATCCGCAAGAACTATTTCTTTGTAGTTCATATTTAAAACTCCTAAATTTGGATTGATAGTTGTAAAAGGGTAATTTGCAATTTTAGGTCTTGCCCTGGTGAATTTAGATAGAAGACTTGACTTCCCGGCATTTGGTAATCCAATAATTCCAACATCAGCTATTACTTTTAATTGTAGCCATATCCAAAATTCTTCACCTTTTTTACCATCTGTTTTTTTTCTTGGTGCACGATTTGTTGAGCTTTTAAACCTTGTATTTCCCATACCACCTCTTCCACCTGCTGCTACTAAAAATTTTTCATTATTTTTTGTTAGATCATAAATTAAAGTATTGTTATCTTCCTCATACAACTGAGTTCCTACAGGAACTTTTAGAATTAAATCCTTTCCGCTAGCACCTGTTTGTTTCTTTTTACTTCCTGGACGTCCTGACTCAGCTTTAAAATGTTGTCTATATCTAAAATCAATTAAAGTATTAAGATTTCTTTCTGCCTCAACAATTACAGATCCGCCATTACCTCCGTCGCCGCCATCTGGTCCCCCATATTCAACAAACTTTTCCCTTCTAAAACTAGCGGAACCCGATCCACCATTTCCAGCTTTTATATAAATTTTTGCTTGATCAAGAAATTTCATTGTGAAAATTAGTTAAATTTGCTACTTAAGCTTACTTGGGAACTACAGATACAAGAGTTCTGTTAGATTTAGATTTTTTAAATTTTACTTTCCCACTAATTAATGAAAAAATTGAATGATCTTTTCCCATTCCAACGTTACTTCCAGGATGAATTCTGGTTCCTCTTTGACGAACAATTATATTTCCAGGTTTAACAAGTTGTTCTCCGTATCTTTTAACACCTAATCGACGACCTGCACTATCTCGTCCATTTTTGGTAGTTCCACCTGCTTTTTTTGTTGCCATAACTTTTACTTTTTACCCTTTGTTTTTACTGATATTTTTTTTTCGTCAGTCTTTTTACCTGTCTTTTGTTTTTTTATAGTTATTTTTTTACCGGATTTTGGTTCATTTGACAATTTGATTTTATTAGCCTCTATTTCGGAAACAACTTTACCACCTTTTAACAAAATTTTTGTTATCTGAATTTTTGAAAGCTGTTGCCTGTGACCATACCTTTTTCTTGAATTTTGTCTTCTTCTTTTTTTAAAAACTATAATTTTTTTGTCTTTAATATTATCAAGCAGAAGGCCCTCAACTGTGGCGCCAGTTATTGTTGGGTTACCAACTTCAGTAGTTTTATCATCGTTAATGAGTAAAACCTTTTTAAATTCCACTTTTTGACCCTTAGGAATATTTAGTTTTTCAACCTTAAGAATATTGCTAGCAGAGACTTTGTACTGCTTACCGCCTGTTTCTATTATCGCAAAAGACATAAAATAACCTCTGTTAAAATTTAAGGCAATATAACCTGGTACCTTATCAAGTCAAGTTCAATGATGCTAAAATTTATCTTTTAAATTCCTTAACTTTTTAAAAACTTCTAATTTTGAGCCATTATTCATATTAAGGTTATTTTTTATTTTCTTATCGTCATATCTTAGAAATATATTGGTTTCTAATTCATTCCCCAGAGATATCGGAAGAGTTGGAATTTTTTTTTGATTTTTATTTTTTACCTCTTGTATTCTTTTTTTAAGGTTCTCATTATCTTTATCAATACTTATGCAGAATTTTCCATTACTATTAGTATATTCGTGACCACAATATATCATTGTATTTTTTTTTAATTTTTTAATTTTTTCTAAAGAATTAAACATTTGTTCAAAT
>MDSW01045638.1_pt1 | contig 11737 bp, 11 predicted proteins | sample 811171 | NCBI WGS metagenome assembly MDSW01 (sample SAMN05326641, study PRJNA326480) | marine metagenome | isolation source: seawater | place: Atlantic Ocean: North West | collected 2012
AAAAGCAAGAGAGATGGAACTTAATATTACAGAAAATCTAATGAAGGTGCTGGTACGTCAGCGTGACGTTGCAATGACTAAGTGTGCAGAGCTAGAAGCGAAACTGGTTGCTGTTAGTCAGAAGTTAGCTGAGTACGAAAATAAAGAACAGGCCGAGGATTTGTTCACAAACAAGGAATAAAACATGGCAGAGGAAACTACAAACTTAGGCGAGGAATCTGCAGGGACCACGGTCACCTCTCCTGCAAATGATCCTACCACCGCAACTACTCAAGAAGTTACTGCAAGGGAAGATTACTTAAACCCTGAGAGTGTAAGCTTTTATGAGGGCTTGCGTAGGTTTGTCACTGATAGGATTGAGTCTCCGCAGTTACCTGAAGAAGGTCAGATAGACTTTCAGCAAATGCAGGTTGAGGATGATGAGCTTGTAGCACCCGCTACTATGTCAGAGTTTAGCCCTGCACAGGTAAACACTGTTTCTGCAGAAGGGTTGACCGCAACCACGCCAACACGCCAAGCGGCAGGAGAGTATTCTTCATATGCTGCACAAGGAACACCAGAGTTTCAGGCGGCACAAGGTCAGGTATCTCCTACCTCTTTGGTTGGCGATGTCATAGGCACAGTATCTCAACAGTCAGTTGCACAAGCGGCCACAGATGAACTTGATCCCAGAGCAACGGTTAAGTTCCAACTTGGAGAATTGTTTTCCTCACTAGAGGAGGGCAAACCTCTGCCAGCATGGGCAGCACCTGCAGTTAGGTCTGTGGGCGCAGAGATGGCTAAGAGAGGGCTGGGGGCATCCTCTATGGCCGCTGCAGCTATCACACAGGCCCTTATGGAGTCTGGTGTTCCAATCGCTGCACAGGACGCTAGATCATACGCTGCCATACAAACGCAAAATCTAAATAACAAGCAACAGGCTACCCTGCAAAATGCTATGACATACGCAGCTATGGATAAAGCAAACATGGATGCACGTCTACAGGCTGCAATTAATAATGCCCGTGCGTTTCTACAGATGGATGTAGCTAACCTGTCCAGTGAACAGGCTATGAAAAGCATAGACCTGCAATCTAAGTATCAAAAGCTTGTTAGTGATTCCGCTGCAGAGAACACTGCCAGAGCTTTCAATGCTAAGTCCCAAAACCAGATTAATGAATTTTATACAGAGCTAGAGTCACAGATAGAAGCTGCAAACATTGCTAGAATGGAAGGTATCCGTAGGTACAATGCCTCTGAGTCAAACACCTTTGAACAGTTTAACTCTAAGATAGCGGAGGCTAGAGAGCAGTTTAACATCAACCAGCAGAATACTATTAATCAGGCTAATGCTGTTTGGCGCAGACAGATTAATACTGCTAACACCTCTGGTCAAAACGAGGTTAACAGGCAGAACGCAATTAACACTCTTAATCTTACACAAGATGCTCTTAACAGAATGTGGCAAAAGTATCGGGATGATGCTAGCTGGATATACAACTCCACTGAAAACGCTTTGCAGCGAGAGCATCAGATTGCTCTGTACGCGCAGCAAGAGGAAGACAGGATTGCAGCATATGATAAGGACTTATATGTAGAGTCTTTCAAGGCTCTTGGTTCTGGTGTTCTTAGAACTGTCTTCCCCAACTTTGGAAGCACAGGGTTTCAGAATCCTGAATTTAGCCAGCTAATACCAAACATTTAGGATGTAGCTATGATAGATTTTTTCGATAATTTATTTGAAGCCGAAACTGCCTCATACTTTTATGACGATGATGAAGGTGAATTTTATGACCCTACTGAAGGAATGGGGAGCGCTGACTTTTTAGCTCCTTCTTCTTTTCCCACATATGATCCTGCACAAACTATGATGGACCCTACATTTTTTGAATATGATAGCCGGGGACGAATTGATGTAGCTGCAACGGAAGAAAATCAAGCTGAGTTTCAAAACTTATATGAAAACTATCGCGATGGAGAAATAGGCTTTAACACTTATGCTAGAAAGATATCAGAGTTACAGCAGGAAGCTGGTTCACCTGTAACTTTTATGAATATAGGCGACCCTAATAAGAATCTAACCGCTCTTGCTAAGTTTTTGTCTGGCGCTGGTCCCACCGAACAGGCAAAGAGAATGGCTACAAAAGGCTATGACAGACCGGGACGCGCAAGAGGAATACCCAGTGTTGGGTCAGCAAGAGCGCAAAGCCTAGCTGACATTGCTATGGAAGGCATAAGAAGCACAGGTGGTGACTTTGGTGTTAATGTTAAAGCAAACCAAGTAGCGGTTAGACCAACCATTGACTCACCACAGGTCGCAAGTCGCCGTGGCTCTGTAAAAGCAACTCCAGCTAACATCGGTTCACAAGTACAGAAGCGTGGGTTTGATAGATACATACGCGGTTTAGCATAGACTTAAAGGAATAAACAATGGCAGATAGCTTTGAATTTTCACAAATGATGCAGAAGAACTCAGGAGTAGAGGCTCTAGAGTTTGATGCGCCCATACCGGGACAGTCTTGGGCAGATGACGAGGGCAAATGGCCGTGGGATAGGCCAGCCCGTATCGCTGATCCTAAAGAGGCCGTAAAGTATGTGATTGAGCAGATAGAAAAAGATGAGCCATCTATAAATGAGATGAAGAAGCTTATGCTGGCTGGTATACCCATAGAGCAAATCGTAAATACAATAACCTTTGCTGGCTTTACCAATGGAGAGTGGAGTGCTGATTGTGCAGAGTTAATTAAGGCCCCTATTGCACGGTATCTCATAGACATCGCAGGAGACTCAAACATACCTGCTACAGTGTTTAGTGAGGCCACGTTCAATAGAAGGACTAAGGAGCAAGGCATGGATCAGGGCATCATGTACAAGATGATGAGACAGAACAGACCTGACATGTTTGAAAATGTTAGCCGGGGTATTGACGCAGAGATAGCAAGAGTTCTGAAAGAAGAACAAGAACAACAGGGCGATCTCGCAGATGCTCTGCCAGACAAGAAAAAAGAAAAAAGCTTTTTGACGATAGAAGAGGAATAGAGCATGGTTTTACCGTTTATTGCCGCAGCAGCTACAGGCTTTCTAGAGGAAGGCGTAAAGCAAAAAAACCTCTATGATAAAAGGCAGTTTGAGCTTGAGAAACAACGGCAAGCTTCTAAGCTCAGAAGAGAAGAGCAAAAAGAGTTGTATGATTATAAAGCTAGCCTAGAAGAAGCAAAGCTAGCCGCTGATAAGGCTGGCTATAACAAAGAACTTTTTGGTATTAGCTATAATACAGAAGGCATGACAACTTTTGATGATCAAGCTATTGCTGCTGTTAGTGCTGTATCAAATGATCCCACATCTGCTATATCTTATATCAAAGGCTTAAAAAGGTCTGGAAACAATAAACTATACCTACAACAGTTAGCAGTATTTAAAAATGCGTATCAGGTTGCACAGAGGGAATCTGCTAAGTTGGCAGGAAAACAGATGGGAGTTGTTGGTATTCCTGACATGGCTCGGCAATATCCGGGTCTTACACAGTTTCTAAGTGAAACTGAAGCACCGGAGGTAGGCAACTACTTGAGAGAAGCAAACCAATCTTTTAAAGCTTTTGTACAAGCTCAAAGAAAAGAAGAAAATAGAAAAGTGATACTGAATAATCTTTCTCCTCAAACTCCTACTAACGCAAGAGAAATAATTACTAAGCGTCTTGATAGGGGAGAAATCATGACTGCAGACGAAGCCCAGCAGCTTGCGACCTCTTATGGTGAGAGACTAAAAACACCAAGACCTCCTGCTGGACAACAGGCCGATCCTGCAACAGCAAACGCTACGTTGGCTAAATTTTATATGAAAACTCCAAATAATTGGACATCTACAGATTTACAAAACACAGGATATCACTGGAGAGTTGGTTTTACTCAGACGTTAGAAAACAAAAGAACAATAGAAGGTTATGGTATATCAAAAAGAGAAAATGCAAAAGCTTATGATGAAAGTTTAAGATTATTTACACCAAGCTATCCAACAATTAGCCAAGGTCAGTATGCTTTTGTAAACGTACAGGCAATGGAACGAAAAGATTTTGAAAAGCTTATAAATAGTACTGCAGTTCGAAATGAAATCGAACAAAAACAGGCTCTGTACAAAACAATGAGAGATATCAATGAGCCTCTTCTAGAGCTTATGGATGCCATAGGTGATGATCAACGTATGGTAGGCGTATCAGGATTCACTCAACGTATTTTTGACGGAATAAGCGGTCAAGTTGATGGTATGTTGGGTGTTCTTAGGATAGCACAGCCTAACATGTCCGATGCTTTAAAAGCTAAAAGACAAGAATTAGCCGATAGTCTTAGAAAAGACAGGGATATTGTAAACCAATATCGAAATAGAGAACCCGCAACTGATGCAGAACGATTAGCTTTGATAAACTCCGTAGGCAATCTTGCAGCTTTCTTGTTAGCCCGTTATGCACAAAAAGACGACAATAAAATTTCTAACGATGACGTTAAGAATATGAAAAAATCTATTGGTTTAGATGAGATGATAACAAGCTTAGATCAAGTAAAAGCAAAACTAGGCTATTACATTGATAAATCCCAAAGAGACATGCTAGAGCTTGAGGGCTATAGCCCCCAGAGAAACCCAAGGGGCAACAGAAAAGCGTTCCAACACGCGAGACTTTGGGAGGCTATGATGTCTTCTACAAGGACCATAAATCCTAACACTGGAAACAAAATACTATCTGTAGAGGAGAGAGTAAGACGAGAGCGGATGCAAGTTACTACAACTCGTTTTAATAATATGATAGGCGCACTGCCTCCAAATGCTAATCTAGTGGAGATTAGAAATCCACAGATAGCAGAGATGTTAAGAAAAATTAATACGGGACTAGGAAAAGATCTTGAATTTGATGTGCCACTTGGAAAGCCAGAAGAAGCAATAAGGCAAGAACCTCTCGAAACAAATAAACTAAGAGACGCTTTTGCCGCTAAGGGACGTTTAAGAGAAGATATATATGTTTCTTCTGTCAAAGTAAAAAATGAACCCGATAAATTTGTTGTATTTGATTTAAAAAGGAACCCTCAAGATGGAAAGTCCCGAGCTGGGATAGTTGTTGTTGCAGAGAATATGGAACAACTCTATGAAAAATTATCGCAAAAAGCTTTTCCCAGAGGTAGAACTCGTTTGATTTATGAAGAGGATGCTGCTGCAAATCCTGCGCCAAGTGTTAATACCCCTGCAACAGGTGGCGGCAATCGCGTATCGGCTAGACAACAGGCAAGAAAGAATAGACAAAATCGAGGAAATAATTAACATGCCTACACTAGATCAGCTATTTCCCACCACTCCCACAATGGGAACAGAAACTGAACCGCAACCAGCCCCTGATCAACAGCAGGATCAGGGACCGGACAGGCTAGCTGTGTTTGTTGAAGCCGAAGCTGAAAGACAACGTACCATTCAGCGGTTGGCAGAAGCAGGTAGGTATGGCACAGAAATTCAGCAAGCAGAGCGTATTAAAGCTACAACTCCTGCCCTTATTAAACAGGCTAAAGAGCAGGGTTTTAGCCCTGAGATGATAGCAGACTTGCAAAAGAAGGCTGACGTAGCTCAACAACAGTTTGTTCCAAGTCAACAAAGGGCATCTGTAAAAGATTTTGAGTTTACGGATGAGAATCGAAATATTCTTGGTCAAACCATAGAGATAGCAAAAGACATTCAGACATCATTGACGGAGGAGTATAAACAAAGACACAGAGGCGCTGTCCCTCCGGCAGCTACTCAAGAGCGCATCAAAGCGATATCTGAAAACTTAGCCGTTAAAATCAGAAAAGACCCAACGTACACCGCTATTGTCAGAGAGGCATACGCGGGTGTTAAGCTCATTGCGGACGTGGCAATGGTAGGTGCCTCTGGCATATACAACAGCGGAAAGCTGTTGACCTACGTTGCAAACAGTGTGGAGGATTTAGCTACGGCTTCTAAAGAAACTATGTATGATAGATCAGGTAAAGAGCTTCTTGCCGAACTTACTAAAACTTATATGGACATTCATGACAGTGTTGTTCCAGACAGCTTTAGTAATGCCAGAGTAACACAAATGTTGTTTAGAGAGTTTGAGGGAGTAGACTTACCTGAACATGTAGCAAATAAACTTGTTGACATAAACAGAGAATCAGCGGGAGCAGGGGCTAGGCTGGGTCAATTCTTTGCCGGGTCTATTGGTATCAACGGTGCTTTAACTGCAACAAGAAAGATTGGTGGTAGAGTTGCACAAAAGCAGCTAGAAAAATACTACAAAGACACATGGTCTGTGGCCCAAGCTGCAGAGACAGGTCAGAAAGCAGTCCCACTAAAATCTCTGGACAAAGCGTCCTACGCTAAATTGGTTGATGATTTTGTGGACGAAACTACGGGAGTGGGCTACAGGTTTAAAGCGTCTGGAGAGAGCTTCTTACAGGTATCTCCATACCTGCGTGACATAGCAAGAATACCGCTATCACCTTTTGGAAAAGCTGTAAAGAGGGGGCAGCTAAGAGAGGCTGCATATCAGCAAGAAGCAAAACGTGCAAAAGAGGTGGCAAGAAGGATTGGCCGTAGGGCTAACCTCAATCCTCTAGCTGCGCGTATCAATATCTACAAACAACAACAAAAGAAAGTAAACGACCTATATAGAAAACAAAACCAAGTGTATGCAAATGGAGATTACAAGGGAGCAGCAAAGCTCCATGAACAAATAGCCTCTGCAGAAGCCAAAGCATTTGGGTACAAAACAGGGCTAGTAACTCCTGCAACACAAAACATGGTCCTGTCTGAGATTGGTGCCTACGTAGGCTTTGAAACCGCCAATCAGTTTGATGCAGAAGGTGTTCTGCCATTTCTTATGATATTGGGTGGTGCTTTCATGGGGCCTTCCGCAATACCGTTTGGCATTGAAAAGACTAGAGAGTACGTTGGTAGAGCGATTATTAGGGCAACTAGAAGTGGCACCCTATTTAAAGAAATAAATAAAAACTTTGACCTTGCAGATATTGAGAGGGCGCTTGTTGGAAAGACTGCAGCTAAGTTCTTTTATACAGATGCAGAGGGAAAGAGAAAATTTGCATCTCCACAACAGAGGCAGTTTTTAGAAACTTTAAGAAACACGCTAGACAAGCACGGAATGTCAGATCAAGTGGCTACTCGCATGGCCCGTCTCGGTCAACTTCAAGATGATCTTGCAAAGCTTGGTGTAGACCAAGAGAAGTTTCAACTAACCATTGATCAGCTTACAGGGCTAACCCCTCTCATTGCATTGCGCGAGACTGCAAAAGCTAAAAAATCTTTGACTAATGCGTTTGGGCGTCTGCGAGTAGATGAATTAGTAAATCAAGTAGAAATAGTTAAGTTAGAAGCAGAAGCTATAATGCAGATACGTAAAGCGTTAGATGATCTTTTGCCAGAAGATTTGCCTGAAGGTGAAGTCTCTGCTCTAGTCGATCAGTTTAGGACAGGTGCTGCGGCTCTTGTTGAAGATAGGTTTGTGTTTATTCGTGAAGATATTAGAGCGATGAAAGGTCTTATAGCAAACCTCCAGAACAAGGACAGGAGCGTCCCAGCGTTGCTACGAGGTGACGTAGATGATGAAGATGTTCTTACAAAACTGTCAGACTTGGAGAGTAAATTAACCAGTAATTTAGCAAAAGTAGATGCTCGTATTGGTGGAGGAAGAAATGAAAGACTAATTCCTGCGTTGGATCAAGCTGCGGACGATACCAGAGCAGTTGCTGGAGCCGTAGAAGAGGCTACAGAAGCTACAGGTAGAGTTCTTAAACATAACTTTAAAGAAGAAAAACCTCAAGAACCTCTTTTAAAACTAATTGCTTTAGCAAGACGTTTTAAGGAGACTGTTGATGCGGATTACAAAGCAAGGTTCACTAGATTTTTTCAAGAAGTTCAAGATGTAAAAGGCACAGACCCCTCCATAGCTGATAAACTCTACGACATCGTAGATAGAGATTATAGTTTAGCTGAGATTTTAGCAGGAGGCACTGCAAAAACAAGTGACATTGGCAGGTTAGTGCAGGTTACAGAAGAGTTTTATCAAAAAGCTATTATTGATTATGCTAGAAAGAATAATTTTGATCCAGATGAAGTTGCTGATCAAGTAAGAGAGGCAGGAGGATTTTATAGATACTACAAAGAATTAGAAGCAGACGGTAATACTCTTCCAGCCGTAGAAATACCCGTAGAAGATTTAGACTATATTCGTAGGGGTATAAATCGTATGCGCGGGAGAATAGATGATCGACAGGCAGAACCGTATAAAGAACTTGGAGATGCTATAGATAATGATATAGACGCCGCTCTGAATAGGTATGATTTAGAAAAACAAGGTGTTACAGTTAAAGACATTAAAGCTCCTGTAAGAGAGGGTACGGCAGCAAGGTTTGCTGAGTTGCGTAAAGGCTATCTAGAAGATGTTATAGCCCGTGCAGATACTAGGCTTGGTAAGTTGCTAGATAAGAACAGACATTATAGTGAAAAGCCTAATCTTGTCCCTGCAGACTTTAACTTTTTAAAGCTTGATGATGCTATAAAAAATGAAGCAAAGGCCCTTGAAGTTTTTGAAGAACTTAGCAGATTTTTTGGTGGCCCCATACGAGAGGGAGAAGCTGTTGTTCGGCGGGAGTTAAATCCTGAAACCACTTTTCAGCTACGCACACTTGATCCTAAAACTGGAGAGGAGGCCGTATCTAATTATCAGGTAGGCGCTGAACTTAGAGAAATCCTTGTTGATATGCAAAAAGAGTCTTTGGGCAGATTACCGGTATTTAGAGGTGTTAGAGTAGATGAGGGAGACATTGGAACAGCCGCAAGGCAAATAGGTGAGGAGACTCCTACAGTTGCAGCGTCACTTCAAGAAGCTAGAATATCTACAATTTTTAACGGTCTGTTAGACCCCACGGATGATGCTCTTACTAGAAGTTTGAGAGATGCCGCAGAGAATAATAAAACTCTGTCCAACAAAATTATAGAACAAAAACAAACTTTCGTGACAATCAGAGATGAGTTTTTAGATCAATTCAGAAGGTACGAGAATATAGAGAGAATGATTGACCAAACTCTTGCACGAAGGGTTGCTGGTGTTCGCTCTGTTGATGAGTTGGCTGATGAGCTTTTGCGGCCCACTAGCGCAGAGATTGGTAACATAAGAACTTTGATAGATGGATTATCTGAAACAGTCGAAGGTGTTAGTAGGGATGAAGTTCTTGAGGTGCTAAGAGATGCAGTCTCAAAAAGACTGAAGAGACAGATATTCTCTGGTGATACGGCTATTGACCCAGAGGGTAATGTAGCAAGGGGCTTTGATTATACAGAGTTTAGCAGGCTCATAGATGAATCTGCAGAAAATTTAAAAGTGATATTTGATGACAAACACCTTGAAGATTTAAAAGGAGTAGCAGACATTATGTCTGTTATACTTGCAAAGGTAGATGCACCATCAGGTGTAGGAACTTACCAGATAAAAACTCTTAGCCCATCTAGTATCATGAGTAGGATATATGCAGTTAGCCGTGGTGTCGTATCTTTTAGATATGTAGCATCTGAAGCGGCTCTGCTTATTTATGGAAGAAACAGGCAGGACGAGTTGATCTCTATGATGAATGACCCTGCACTAGCTGACATATTCTTTAAGGTTCTGACATCTCGTAGGCCCCTTCCGGCAAACGAGACAAAACCTCAAATGTTTTTGAGGGCGCTTGCAAGGGCGTCTGCATACGAAGAAACCCAAGGAGATTTATAAATGGAACTAATTATTACTATCATCGTGCTAGCCCTTGCGGTGTTTGGAGGCTTCTCCATTCTCGCAGCTATCACGCCCAACGAATCTGACAATAAAAAGGTACAGGCCATTCTTAGCACTATCAATGGTCTGGGAATGAACATTCTAAAGGCTAAAAATCAGATTCTTAAATGATCATAAAAATACAGCCAGTGGTTTTGAGAGTGTACTACTGGATGCCAGACTACAACAATATACTGCAAGAATTTATGTGGCAGCTAAACGATGTCGTACCTGAGTATCCAAGAGTGCATAGATTTCTTAACCACTGGCATGACAACATAGAGGCCGTGATTGAAACGGTAGAGGTGTCACATGGGAGAACAAAAGAAGCTGCAGCCAGACAGCGAGTACAACGCTCTGGACCTAGACAATGATGGCGTAGTGAGTGACAATGAGCTAGCCGTGATGGAAGCTCTAGAAAAAAAAGAAAAGATGGAAGCGCAGAAGAAGATGGCTTGGGTAGCTATGGTATCCATGATAGTCTTCACTGCGCTAGTGTTTCTACCTATCTTTCCCGATGCAAGGATCAAAGCACTTTCCGATCTGTTTGGGCTTTTCTACATTGGACAGGCAGGTGTGGTTGGAGCGTACATGGGAATGACCGCATACATGAGTGCTAAGAAGTGATTAAAATATACATACTAATAGTGGTGCTTGGATTAGTCGGTGGTGTTGGCTACGGCGGATACTACTTCTACAAGGATACTCAGGAGCGCATACAGACTCTCACTGAGAACAATGCCAAGCTAGAGACTGCAAAGCAACTGCAGGATGATACTATCAACGCTATGATTGAGGATCGTCAGAAGTTTGAAGAACTGAACAACGATCTGCAGAAAAAACTACAGGCGGCTAATGATTACAGAGACACGCTAATAGGTAAGCTACGCAAGCACAACCTATTAGTCCTTAGTTTGAAAAAGCCACAGCTTGTAGAGAAGAAGATAAACAATGGAACAAAGAAACTATTCGAATCCTTTGAAGCTATTTCTGGTGCTATTGCTCCTCCCCCTAGTGGCGACGGGGTGCAGCAGCTTCCAGAAAGTTCTGCCCCTAGAAGTAAAAACGATTGAGGTAGAAAGAAAGATTCCTGCACAGGCTAGACCAAAGAGTGTTAGCCTGAACGACATATATTTCTATGTAGTTACAGACAGGAACTTTGATACTTTCAAAAAGAAATTTGAGAAAGAGAATGGCGACTTAGTATTTTACGCTGTGAGTGTGCGAGACTACGAAACTCTCGCGCTCAACATGGCGGAACTAAAAAGATATATACAACAACAGCAAGAACTCATAGTCTACTATGAGAAAGCAATTAAACCAAAAGAGAAGAAAGAGCCGCCTAAAAAATAAAGCTTTTTAAATCTTCGTACTGTCTATCACTATAGTCTCGTAGGTATTCCACCAGCGAGACTATTTTTTTTGTGTTTTCAAAGTCCGGGTTCCAACCATCAAACGCTTCTTCTATATCTTTTTTTGATGGAGGCCCCTCAAAATCAATCGCTACGTTGCCGTCCTGTGTCAGAGACACTGACATCTTGTACAGCAGAGCGTCACGTTTAGTTGGCATTATAACTCTCTAAGTCTTGTATTGGCAGATTGTAACAGTCTGCTCTAAACACAAACCCGTTACTAGGGTCATGCTCTCCCTTCTTATGTTCTGTGGCTCTACGAAAAAAATCTTTTTTACCTATGTACCCTAAGTACCAGCCAACAGACAAATCATACTTTATTCGCACGAAAGCGTAACCGTCACAGTCCTGCTTAGTATTGAACTTAGCAACTGAGCAGGAGTAGTAGGGTAGTGGGGGAGATGAAGTTCTCTTAGTCTTCACATCAACTCTTGTGCCGTCATCAAGAACAATATCGTAATCAAAGGTGTTTGATGCCTTACCACCCAGAACGCTTACGACTATCATCTCCCCAAGATATCCAGAA
>MDSW01109521.1_pt1 | contig 11737 bp, 11 predicted proteins | sample 811171 | NCBI WGS metagenome assembly MDSW01 (sample SAMN05326641, study PRJNA326480) | marine metagenome | isolation source: seawater | place: Atlantic Ocean: North West | collected 2012
AAAAAAAAAGAGTTTTATCCCGTCCCTATAAATCATAATAAATTTAAATTTTTCAAATATATTTTTAATTTATTTTTACTTAAGATATTAGTAGTACTATCATAATTACGTAATTTATTTGAATCTATTTTTTTTTTATAATTAAACACAGATTTAATATGAATATAATTATTATTATTAACAATTCGCCCAGATTGCGTTTTATTAATTAATGATTCATTTAATTTTTCGCCAGGTCTTATACCAACATTAACTATATTTTTATTATATTTTTCAGCAAATATTTCTAATAAATCTTTAATATTCATACTAATTAAATTAGGTATAATAGTATCACCAGTTTCAGCATTTAATATAGCATATTCAATTAAATCAACACTTTGTTTCAAAGTCATAATAAATCTGGTCATATTATTATGTGTTAAAGTAAATTCAGTATATTTATTATTTTTACCAATTAAATGTAATTTAGGAATAATACTACCATTAGAATTTAATACATTACCATATCTAACAATAATAAAATTAATATTAGGAATATAATACGATTTTTCTATAATAAGTGTTTCAGAAATAGCTTTACACATTCCATAATTATTAATAGGATTACAAGCTTTATCAGAACTAACAAATAAAACAGTATTTAAATTCGATAAATTATTAATACTAGATTCAATAGAATCTAATATATATTGAATCCCTAATAAATTAGTATTTATACTTTCACTTGTATTTAATTCACATTGATCAATATGTTTTAATGCAGATGCTATAATAATAATATTAGGTTTAACTCTATTAATAGTTTCATTAACTTTATATTTATCAGAAACATTACCTATAATAAAATTTAAATTATTATTATTATTAAAAAATAATTTCATTTTCCAATGTTTATGTTCATCTCTGGAATAATTATATATAATATTATTTTTCAAATATCTTTTATTTAATTCATAACCTAATGAACCAGTACCACCAAAAATTAATATAATATTATTATTCATAATATGAATAATATTTTAAATAATATATTATATTATCTTTAAATTATTAATATAATATAAAAATATGTTTAACCATAATATTAATAAATATAATAAAAATTACTCCAATTCTCGTTATATTATTATAGATAATTTTTTAAAAAAAAAATAGCATTAGATATACAAAATGAAATACTAAATAGTGATAAAGAAAATTGGGATAGATATGATAATCCATTTTAAAAAAAAAATACTTGGAAAAATAAAAATAAATTACCATTTAATTGTAATAAATTATTTAATGAATTAAATAGTAATACATTTATAGAAAAATTAAATAAATTAACAAATTATGATTTATTAAAAGATGAAAGTAAAAATTGGTGGGGTATCCATTCTTTTACTAATGGTGATAAATTAGATATTCATGTAGATGCTGGGATACATCCAAAAAATAATTTAAGAAAAATAATAACATTAGGAATTTATTTAAGTTATAATTGGAATAAAGAAAATAAAGGAAACTTAGAAATTTGGTCAGGTGATAATTCAAGTAATAATAATGCAAAAATATATGATAAAATAGATAGTATTGAACCGAAATATAATAGACTTATTTTATTTGAAAATAATGATTATTTTTATCATGGTAGTCCAACCCCGTGTATTTGTAATAATAATAATATAAGAATATTTTTAACTTGTTCTTATTTAACAAAAAATAATACTAAAAATATAAATAATAGAAAAAAAGCATTTTTTGTAAAATTACCTAATGAACCTGAAGATTTAGAAAAAGATAAATTAAGAAAAATGAGAAGTGAACTAAAAACATGTAAATTAATATATAAATATAATAATAATATTAATATGAAAATATAATAATAATATTAATATGAAAATAATTATTTTTGGTTCAACAGGAATGTTAGGAAGATATGTATATAATATATTAAAAAAAAATCATATTATTTATAAAATAAATAGGGATAAATTTAATATTTTAAATGATAAATGGTCTAAATTAAAAAAATTATTAAATAAATATAATAATATAGATGTAATAATAAATTGTGCTGGTATAATACCGCAAAAATATAATAATGATAAATATAGAGAATATATAAGAATAAATACATTATTTCCACATAAATTAGAAATGATATGTGGAGAAAATATAAAATTAATACATATAACAACAGATTGTGTTTTTAATGGAAATAAAGGTGGGTATAATGAAAATGATATACATAATGAAACAAATATATATGGTATATCAAAATCTTTAGGAGAATTAGAAGAAAGTTGTGTAATTAGAACATCTATAATAGGTGAAGAATTATGTAATAAAAAAAGTTTACTAGAATGGGTAAAATTAAATAAAAATAATGAAATAAAAGGATTTACAAATCATTTATGGAATGGTATAACATGTTTAGAATTATCAAATATAATAGAATATATTATAATAAATAATAAATATTGGAAAGGTGTAAAGCATATATTTTCACCAAATATAATATCAAAATATAAATTATGTAATTATATAAATAATATATATAATTTAAATATAAAAATTAATAAATTTGAAACAAAAAAAAAAGTATATAAAAATTTAGATTCAATATATGAATTAAATTATAATATAAATGATATAGAAACACAAATAAAAAATTTAAAAAATTTTAATCTACTCGGTATTTATTCAAACAATTCAAATAATAATCATTAAAATGATTTTTATAATCATATTTTAACCATTCTTTATCATTACCTTGATACCAACCATCTATATTTTTAGTGGGTATAGTATTATCTATAACTATATTTTTTATATTATTTTTTTTAATTTTGAAAACTAGATTCCCCCTTTCACTATTTTTAAAAAATAGTATTTCTTCGGATATTTCTTTTAATATATCAAAATAATTATATATAGATTTCCATACATCCCCAGTTTGTGCGCCACTTTTATTTAAATTTAATGCTTCTTGTTCATATTCATTATGTGGATATACATCATCTAACATAATAATACCATTATCATTTATACAATTAATAGAATTATATAAATCTTTTGTAACTTGAAAAGCTGTATGTAATCCATCTATAAAAATAAAATCATATTTTTTATTATTATGTTTTGAAAAAAATTCATCAGAAGTCATTTTATAATTAACATAATCACTTGAACAATATTGTTCTGGATCAACACCATCTTTATTATTAGATAATACTTTAGAAAAAGTTTCACCTTCCCATACACCTATCTCCAAATAATTAGGATTATCAAAATTATATTTTTTAAATAATTTATTAATTATAAAATGTCTTGGTGTTATCATTTATTTATATTATATAAATATATAAATATATATATTTAATATAATGAATATAATGAATATAAATAATAAAGATAAAGTAACATTATTTATAACCTCTTGTGGTAGACCAGATCTTTTAAAAAAAACATTAATATCTTTCGTTAAATTTAATACTTATCCAATAGAACAGGTAATATTATGTGAAGATTCGGGTATATCAGGTATATCAGATTTTGCTACAAATATTTTACCATATCCAACAAAGTTATGTTATAATAAAGAAAGAATAGGACAAATGAAAACAATTGAAAAATATATTAAATTAGTTAAAACACCTTATGTATTTCATCTTGAGGATGATTATGAATTTTTTGATTATGGATTTATAGAACTTTCTATACAAATATTAAACTCAGATAAAAATATCTCTCAAGTATTATTAGAAGATGAACAACATGGATATTATAAAGTAGATATAGGAAATCCATTATGTTATAAAATTTTGGGTGATGATCCAAATGATCCAAATATATCTGAGTTAAATAATGGTAATGGTGCTATGTCATGTTATTCATGGAGACCTTCCTTAAAACCATTAGAAATAGCATTATTAAGAATACCATATAAAGACTGGGATGATGAATATACATTAGAATTAGAGATTAACAAACGTGGATATTACTCCGTAATCACAAATAATATAACAAAAGATAATAAATATGGATTTTGTACACATATAGGAAAAAAACATCACATACCATATGAAATACCAAATTGTAATAGAAAAATATTAAGTAGAAAAGATTTTCCAGATAAAATAAATATAGGAATAAATGATATCTAATAATTGGAATAATAGGGGGGCACCCGCAGGGTGCCACGTGCGGGACTTTGTCCCGCCCCCTTTATATAATAATTTAAATATATATAATTAAATATATATACAAAATAAAAAGTACATATGAAATTAAATATAGGTTCAGGTAAAAGAAATTTTGGAAAAGACTGGATACATATAGATGGTTCAAATTATAATCATATACAATCACATGATATTATAAATTTACCTTTTGAAGAAAATAGTGTAGATATAATATATGCTTCCCATGTATTTGAATATTTTGATAGAAAAGAAGCTGACATTATTTTACAAAAATGGAAAAAGTGTTTAAAAAAAAATGGTATATTAAGATTAGCTGTACCTAATTTTGAAGTATATTCAAAATTATATTCGGATGGTAAAATTACACTTGAGCAATGTTTAGGACCTTTATATGGTAAATGGGAAATGACTAAAACTAAAACTATTTATCATAAAACTACATATGATTTTATAAATTTAAAAAATGTTTTACAGAAAAATGGTTTCAAAAATATAAAATTATGGGATTGGAAAAAAGTTGAACATAGTAATATAGATGATTATTCTCAATCCTATATACCCCATATGGATAAAATTAATGGAACTTTAATGAGTTTAAATGTTCAGTGTATAAAATAATTTTATTTAGGGTGGGAGATACTTTGTCCCGCCCCTATAAAAGAAACTATCTATGTTAATATGTTATATAAATAATTATTTATAAATATATTAATAATGTTTAATTTAAAAAAAAAATGGGGTAATCATAAAATTTATTCATATGATACAACATATCATAAATTTTTAGAATATTTTCAAAATTTATTTAATGAAAAAGAATTAGATAAACTTCATTTAAAATCATCAGATTATAATTCAGTAAAATCAATGTTATATATGGGGCATTTAAATGATAGAGATACTGATTTACATAAAATATTTTATAATGATATAAAAACTAATAATACTTTTAAAGAATATTATTGTAATATGATTAAAGATATTCATAAAAATCTTTTTCCTAAAGAAAAATATTTAATTTATCAAAGTTATCCTAGTATAAGAATTCAATTTATGGAAAGTAAAACTATTCCACCCCATAAAGATAGCGATTCACTTAGTAATCATCCAATTGGTGAAAAAAATTTTATAATACCTATAACAAAAATGAAGGATACTAATTCTATTTATATTGAATCTAAACCTGATAAAAAAGATTTTAAAAGTATTGAATTAAATTATGGTGAATTATTTTATTTCAATGGAAATAAATGTACTCATTATAACAAATCAAATAAAGAAAATAAATTACGTATATCTTTAGATTTCAGAATAATATTAATAGAAGATTATAATAAATATATTAGTAAATCTAATATTTTAAAAAGTAATCCCAGAGATATATTCTGGAATAGACAACCCAAATTTATGCAAATAGGTGGATATTATCAAATAACTGAATATGGTGAACAATTAAAAAATATGATGATTTGGCATAATATAAAAAATATTATAATGCAACATCGCCCTATATTTGGTAAAGAAGAAGCAGATGCGACATATAAATATATGTTGGAAGATAATTTTATTACAGAATATAAAAAAACAAAAGAATTAGAAAATATGATATGTAAATATATAGGTTGTAAACATTGTATTCTTACAACAAGTGGTACCATAGCTATAATATTAGCACTTATGTCATTAGAACTTAATGATGGGGATGAAGTTATTGTTCCCAACTATACTATGATAGCTACTATAAATGCTGTAAAATTTTTAAAACTTAAACCTATTATTATAGATGTTGATAAAGATACTTATACATTAAATAGTAAAAATATAAATGATAATATTACTGAAAAAACTAAAGTTGTTTTACATGTATCACTTAATAATAGATATACTAATATGAATGAAATTGTTAAAATATGTAATGATAATGATTTAATTTTATTAGAAGATAGTGCTCAATCTTTAGGTTGTAAAATTAATAATAAATCACTTGGGACATTTGGTGAGATTGGTTGCTTTTCATTAAGCACGCCTAAAATTATAAGTACAGGACAAGGTGGATTTTGTGTTACTGATAATGATCATTTAGCAAAAAAAATGAATATGATTAAAAATTTTGGAAGAAGAGAAAGTGGGAAAGATAATTTTGAAATTTTTGGAATTAATATGAAATTTACAGATATACAAGCAGTAATAGGTATAGAACAAATAAAAAAACTTAATTATAGGGTAAAAAGAATGAGAGAAATATATGAACTATATTATCAAAACTTAGTTGGTATTGTTAAAATGAAACCCCCTTTAAATGACGAGTGGATTCCTTGGTTTGTAGATATTTATGTTAATAATCGTGAAAAATTAATAAATTATTTGAATAAACATAAAATAAAAACTAGACCAGTATATGGTGAAATTAATAAAACAAATATATATTATTCTAATGATATATTTCCTAATAGTAATTATGTATGCAAACATGGTTTATTTTTACCATCATATATAACATTAACTAATAATGATATATTATATATATGTAAAATTATAAAATGCGCCAATATATTATTTAGTTTATAGGGGAGGTTGCCCCCTATTTTTATGCCTCAATATGTAATTCATCTACAATATTTTTTTTATTTAATATTATATTAATTTTTTTTCCCAATGCTTTTAAAGTTAAATTATTATTCCAATATTTTTTATTATGTTCATTCAAAAGAGGACGATTAATAAATTCTAAATATTTTTGATTATCATTATCTAAATCTATTATTTTATTAATTACTTTTTTATACGATTCATCAGTTGTATCTTCTAAAAATATCATAGATTCTGGATTAAAAATATTTTTAACTATATCCGATGACCAAAATATAGGTATAACATTTGCTAAATATGCATTTACTAATTTCTCACTTAAATCAAATAGACTATTTTCAAAACAAATCATAAATTTATGAGAACTTATAAATTTTAAATGTTCTTCCGAACCCCAATTACCAGGAGATTTAAATCCTATATTATTACAATATGAACCAGCAGAATTAACTTTTTTATATTTATTTAACATATGAAACATTTTATTTCTAATTGGTGATTTTGGGTTGGATACAATAAAACAACAAAAATTAGGTGATATATTATTTATAATAGTTCTTGATTCTAATTTTGGTAAATAATTATTATTTATTATATACCAAACTATTATAGGTAAATATAAATGTTTTTCTTCTCTATATTTATGTTTATCCATAAATATTTTTTCATCATCTAGAATAATAAAACCCTTACTACTTGTATCTATATTATTATCAATATATTTATTATATTTTTTATAAATTTCCTTAGTTGCAGCATTTATAACAACATCATGATTTTCATAAATAGGAAAAACAGGTTCTGCATTATAAATAAAAGTATATTTCCATTTTTTATATTTTAAAATATTATCTTTGGGTTTTCCTACTTCTATTAATATATTAGCTTCATCTAAATTATTAGTTATTTTAAAATTATTTATTTTTGTATGTAATAATAAATTTTTAATAAATTCTATATTATTTTTATCATTATTATTATAAAAACCTGGCCACCAATTATTAAAATATATATAATTCATATATAATCTATATAATTTGTATATTAAATATATTTAATATGTATTTATATACATTAAATGATTATTATTGATAGTTTTATATTTTTTAATGAATTAGATTTATTAAATTATAGATTATCTATTTTAAATGAATATGTTAATTATTTTATAATAGTTGAATCTAAATTCACATTTACAGGTAAACCTAAACCATTATATTACTATAATAATAAAAATAAATTTAAAAAATTTAATGATAAAATCATTCATATAATAATTGATAAATTGCCATATATATATCCTAATATTAATTATAAAAAAAATGAACAATGGACTAATGAATATTATCAAAGATGTAAAATTTCAGAAGGTATAAATAAATTATCATATAAATTAAATGATAATGATATTATATTAACATCAGATATTGATGAAATACCTAACCCTAATATATTACATCAAATAAAAAATAATACATTATCATATAATAATCAAACATTAAATAAATTAGAATTAGATATGTATTATTATAATTTAAAATATAGAGTAGGTGATGGTTCTAATTGGTATGGTATAAAATTATTTAATTTTAAAACATATAAAAATTTAAAATTAACTTTTCAACAAATTAGAATATGGGAACATACTCATAATGTTCCTATTATAAAAAAAGGGGGATGGCATTTAAGTTATTTTGGTGATATAGAATTTATAAAAAAAAAAATAAATGCATATAGTCATCAAGAATTTAATAATGATAAATATACTAATAATGAAATAATTACAAAATGTATAGAAAAAGGTATAAATTTGATAGGTGGGTTACCTTTACAATTCATACCTATTAATATAAATAATAATTTACCTATAAAATATAATATTTATCTAAATAAATATATATCTTAGAATAATTAATAGAATACAAAAATACCCCTGAACACTCTTAGGGTATATCTCCTATAATTTTTTATAGGGGCGGGACTTTGTCCCGCACGTGGTTGGAAACCTCATAGAGATCTCACGGGAATCTTCGATTCCCCTACCCTTAGGGTGCCCCCTATTAATTATCCGATATGTTGGTAATTGATACCTCTGTCTCCAATTTTGTGTATCCCTTATTTTTAAATAAAATATATTTAACCTCAGCACTTGTTTTTTCAGTATATTCATAAGAATTAATAATTATATAATTATTGTTTAATATATACTCCAACTTTTTATCTATTAATTTTTTGGATGGACAATTTTTATTATAACCATAATAAAAATAAAGACTTTTATTTACTACATTATTCATATAATATATGAATTTAGAATAATCTAATTCACTTAAACTATGGGTGGCTATAACTAAATTAATATTCATTTTAGAATAATCATATAAATTATTTAAACCATTAATAAATTCTATATTTTCTATATTATTTATTTCATTTTTTAAAAAATATTTTTGTAATTCTAGCATATATGGTAAATCTATTATAGTATATTTTTTATAATATATTATATTATTTATTAATCTTATACAATTTCCATATCCACCACCTATCTCTACTATATTTATATTTGAAAAATTATAATTTAATTTTTTAGATGATGTATCTTGTTTCAATTCATTTTTATACATATCATCATACAAATAAGTGAATAAAATTACCATAAGTAAAATATGTTTTGAATCATGATCATCAATTTTTCTATATAAATTTTCAATACCCTTATATCCAGTCATACCTTTTTTTTTATTATTTAAAAATTTATAATATAAATTTTCATTTATTTGCTTGGCTTTATTTAAACTATCATTATCTTTTTCTCCATTATTAACACAAAAACTATATATCATAGGTTTACTATGATCCCTAAAACTATCTAAATTATGACCATATTTATCATAATTATTTAAACCTTCTTTAAATATTCTATCGAAGCCTTCCATATAATATAATATAATATAATATAATATAATATAATATATATACTTTAATATACTAAAGATAAAAAAATATTAAGGGGTACATTCAAAGAGGTCTGATACTGGTGTTAGATACAAAAGTATCTAACGAAGTCCTAACCAGTCTCCTACTTTGTCCAGTCCCTATATATTTTATAAGTTAAGAATAGGATTTGTATAATTTTTACATAAATTTAATAATTTATTTTCTAAAAATTGCATTAATTCTTTATTATTATAATTTAAATGAGACTTATCATCATTCATATATTCCTTTTTATACCTGTTATTTTCACTAATAAAATTATATATATCAAATAATAAAATATTAAATTTATTAGCATAAAATTGTAATCTTTCATTCATATAAATAGTATATTTAATTCGTTCATTAATATCACCATTTACATTACCATCTGTATTTTCAGTTACTGGATATATACATGATATAATTGGATTAATTTGAAATTCCTTAGTTAAAATAATTATTTTTTTGAAGTATTTTTCTACCATAATATTAATAAATTCTTTGTAATTATTTTGTTGATATTTATAAATATTTTTTTGAACGTCATTCCAACCTAAACTAAATAAAATAAAATCATTTTTTTTTATATTTATTTTACATACATCACCTGGTTTATATCTTTCAACTATATTAAATAATGGTATATAAGAATTAATAAATTTAAACATTGTAACTGGTAGTTCGGCCCAACCAAACCAATGATGGTCAATTATATTAGAATACCAATATAGTATAGAATGACTATCACCAACACAATATATTTTACTCATAATTATATAATTATATAATTATATAAATTTTAATATATAATTTTTTATCCATTCTATATTAAAATATTTTTTATAAATATTATTTTGATTTTTTAAACAATTGTTATAAAGATTATTATTATTTATTAAATTATTCATAATATATTTAAATTCTGTTTCATTTTTAAATATAGTTTCTTTTCTAAATTCATCTTCAAATGGCCATTTTAAATTATTATATTCACTAATCATTAAAGTTCCTTGTGATAATATTTCAAATGTTCTTTTATTAGGATCACCCACACCATTCAAATCTAAAGCAAATTTAGATTCTTTTATTGCTTTTAAATAATTATTATAAGACATTCTTTTTGGATTGTAAATATAATTTTTTATTTTATAAAAAATCTCTTTTCTATCTCTTATATAATTTATTTGATTATCTATATGTTTAAATAATGTACCTGTAAAAATAATTCTATTTATTTTATTTGGAGGATTTTCATAATCTTCAATATTATTATCTATTATTTTTTCTATTATTGATAATTTACCAAACATTATAAATGGGAATGGTATTACATTATTTTTATAAATTTTATTTTTATTATAATTTCGTTTAAAAAAATATGTTATTTTTTTATTATCTATATAATTATTAGGATCATAATCATAATCATAATTATCAAATACAAAAACTTTTTTAAAATTATTTTTATTTATAATTTTTAATTCTTTTTCCCAAATATCATATATATTTTGTTTGAAAAATTTTCGTTCTTTTAAACAATCATAATAAGATATAATAATAAATAAATAATCATAATTTTTATCATTAATATTATCCCAATCTGTATATATTTCAATATTATATTTATTTAAACTATCACTTTTATCTATTTCATTATTATTAATATAATAATCAGCATTGGGAAATAATATTTTTAATCCTATATCTTGATTTACACCATCAATAATTGCTATTTTCATTATTTATTATATAAATTAATTATTTTTATTTTTAAAATATATTTATCCATCATATTTACTACCACAAACTGTAACAAAACCTTGTAATCCTATAGGATCTAGATATATAATATTTAGAGAAATATTATCATTGGGGCGGGACAAAGTTCCGCAACAATGATAATATTTCTCTAAATATTATATATCTAGATCCGATAGGATTACAAGGTTTTGTTACAGTTTGTGGTAGTAAAT